>ERZ1026796.137-NODE-137-length-64738-cov-8.035954_pt1 | contig 64738 bp, 64 predicted proteins | sample MGYA00520874_ERZ1026796 | MGnify/ENA primary metagenome ERZ1026796 (study PRJEB33270, sample SAMEA104284474) | anaerobic digester metagenome | biome: Anaerobic digester microbiome; feature: mesophilic sludge digester; material: Anaerobic digester biomass | place...
CGAACGATCTTGTCGGGGTGGGTCTCCGACAGTTTTATGTTACGATAGACCATGGCTGGACCTCGAAATGGGGCAAGATGCTGGAAAATTATCTGCAACTGCCGGTTTCGTACGTTCTCTATTATGATGGCCGGCAGTTTAAAAAGGTTGCCGGCGGCATAGGTTATGCCAATGGAATCGCGCTGAGTCCCGACGGGAAAACTGTTTACGTGGGAGCCACCGTTGGACGAAAGATTCATGTCTATTCCCGTAATGTCGAAACGAGTGAGCTTACCGAGAAAACAAGTATTAAACTAGATACAGGTGTGGATAATCTGAAAGTTTTGCCCGACGGGTCAATCTGGGCCGGATGCCATTCCCGTCTTCTGTCTTTTGTCGCCCACTCGAAAGATCCGAAGAAGCTTTCTCCATCCGAGGTGGTGCGCGTGATGCCTGTGAAGGATGACGGCTACGATCTTTCGCGGGTTTATCAGAACGACGGGCGAGAATTGTCCGGCTCCAGCGTGGCCGTATCTTGGGAGGATCGGTTGCTTATCGGGACTATTTATGAGGATCGCTTTCTCGATTGTTCGCTGTTAACCGGTAAAAATATGGACGATGCACGGTGATAATCTTACCTGTTTGGGCCGTAATCGTTTGTCCTTGGAGTAGTAAAGGTGGCACGGGTTTTTCTCAACACTCTAACAGACGGAAAAGGAGGCAAAAATGAGTCAGTATTACAAGGATGCAGATGACCTTTACAGGATTTACGGCTATTTTCTGGATCGGGTTCTGAAGGATGAGAAAATCGGCACAAAAATGAGTAAGGCCGGTATCATTATCAAATTTATTTATACAGATCCCGATGCGGAGATTACCATTGACCTGAAAAATCCACCCGCGAAACCCGGTTATTACGGAACTTTTTATCTGGGGCCATGTGATCTCAAGGAGGACGTCTGGTCCAAGCAGCCGGCTGATCACTCCCACCGGTTTTGGCATGGTTTGGAAAATCCTATTGCCGGAGTCACCAAGGGTATTATCAAGCAGGGTGGAAAGGTGACAGCCATGTTGAAGCTATTGCCGGTTATCAAACCTGCGTTTCAGTTATTTCCTGTGGCCCTGAAAGAAATGGGACTCGAAAATTTGATTGTTACAAGAAAATAAAAAAATGAACGAAACGGCGGCGACGAAAAAAACAGATGTGGCAAGCGATCTTCCGTATACCATGGGTATGCTGTTGTGTTATTGACAGAAAGTGGTGCGTGTATGAATGGCAATACCGGTAAAATTGCGGATATTAATCTTAGTACAGGCATAGTGAAGATTCTTGAACTACCTGTGGATACTTACCGACGCTTCGTCGGCGGAAGCGGCCTGGCGGCTAAAATCTTTTGGGATCGGGCAGATTTCTCCGCGGGAGCTCTTTCACCCGAGGCAATCTTGATTCTCATGAACGGTCCCCTGACCGGCATCAAACTCTCTGGCGTCAGTAGAATGAATGCTACTGCTCGTTCTCCCCTTACCGGAGTATTAGCTGAATCCTCCTGCGGCGGTTATTTCCCGCCGGCCCTCAGGCAGGCGGGATATGACGGGCTGATCATTTCCGGAAGAGCCGCGGGAACGTCATTACTGCTAATCGAAAATGGAAATGTCATCATCAAAGACGCTAAATCTCTTTGGGGAAAAGGCATTCTGGAGTGTACAGAAAATCTGCAGAAAACATACGGTAAAAAGTCAACAGCTCTTGTCATCGGACCGGCCGGTGAAAACATGATTCCCTTCGCCTGTATTCTCAATGAAGCCCATCATGCCTTCGGGCGCTGCGGTATGGGCGCGGTCATGGGCTCAAAAAACCTCAAGGCCATTGTGGTGAAAACGGAAGCAAAGGAGCTTCATGTGGCTGATTCGGAACGGATAAAATCACTGGTTAAGGAATTAACCCCGCGTATAAAGGATTACCTCATTTCCCAGGTTCTCCGTGACTATGGCACGTCCGGGAACCTGGAAGGGCATATGTACGACGGAGATGTGCCGGTGCGCAACTGGACGTCCAATTTTGACGAGGAAATGGCCAATGCTCTTACGGGAAGCACATTATCGGAAAAGTTCCTGAAAAGAACCGCTACCTGCGCTTACTGTGTGATTGCTTGCAAGAGGATCATACAGATCGACGAAGGGCCGTTCGCTGTTGCCGAGGGACCGGGACCGGAGTACGAAACCGTTGTATCCTTCGGCTGCCTCCAGGGCACTTCGGACCTGGCCGCAGTCTGTAAGGCAGCAAGGATATGCAACGATTTAGGCATGGACACGATCAGTGCGGGCGCTACTATCGCCTGGGCCATGGAAGCCTACGAGAAAGGACATCTCACCAATGAACAGACCGATGGTATTTCCCTCAAGTGGGGCGATATGGAAACGGTGGTAAACAGGATTCTTCCGGCTATGGCCGCGCGTAACGGCAAGCTGGGAGCTCTTCTTTCCATGGGAAGCGCGGCAGCGGCGCGCGCGATCGGAGGTCAATCCATAGAGTATACTGCGCAGAGCAAAGGGCTGGAAGCGCCCATGCATGACCCGCGCGGCGGTCACGGACATGCCGTAGCTTATGCGGTAAGCCCACGCGGCGCTTGTCATGTGCAGACGGCAATGCATTTTATGGAAACGGGGGCGTGCAATTATCCGGAAATCGGTTTCGAGTTTGATCTCGAAGCGCTAACCCATGAAAAAAAGGCGGAAACCATGGTATTGGCTGCGGCAATCGGCAGTATAGAAAACAGCGCGTGCCTGTGCCAGTTTGCCGACCGGTCGCTGACCCTTCTGGAGATTGTTGAGTTGATTAATGCGGCGGCAGGGTACGGGTATGATGTAAGTTCAATGATGGAAGCGGGATTGCGCATCTTTCACCTGAAGCGATGCATCAACTATCGTTTTGGATTAAATGCATCTCATGATGATCTGCCCCCCCGGCTCAAAGAACCCGCGCGGGATGGATATACAGCCGGCGTCGAAATCAATTTTGACGAGATGAAAAACAAATTTTACGAATTAATGGAATTCGATCCAGCCAGCGGCGTTTCATCTCGCGAAAGGCTCGTGGCGCTCGGTTTGATAGAAGAAGCTAAATTTATTTGGCCTGAGAAATAAGCACGATGAAGAGAATGTAAGGTAAACATCAAAACAGGGGTGTAAGCATGAATTTGAATAAAAAAATTTTCTATGGCTGGTGGATTGTCGTTGGAGCTTTTTTTCTCAACTTTGCCGGTATCGGCATTATCATGAATACCATGGGCGTTTTCATTAAACCGGTTGTCGAGTCCCTGGGCTTCACGCGAGGCGGTTTTTCGTTGTATTTTACCGTCGCGGCGCTGGCTATGATGGTTATGGCACCTATCGTGGGTAAACTCCTCGGGCGCTACGACATCCGCATCATCATGACAATCTGCACGACCATGATGGCCTTGAGTTTCGGCCTTTTTTCCCAATGCAAAACACTTACGCAGTTTTATATCCTCGCCGTGTTTTTAGGGATTGGAAGCGCCGGTTCCCACATTATTCCCGTCTCCATGATGATCACGAACTGGTTTGTTGACAAGCGAGGACTCGCCATGGGAATCGTCTTTGCCGCCACAGGCGTCGGCGGTTTTATCTTTAACCCTCTGGCGAACTGGATCATCACAAATTACAGCTGGCAGACCGCCTATGTGGTCTTTGGGCTAATCATCGCCTTCTTTTCCATTCCGACGGCGATCTTTATTGTGCGCGCCAAACCGGTCGACAAAGGCCTGCTCCCCCTCGGCGGGTCAGTGGATGCAGCTGATTTTTCCGCGCAAGCACAGACTGGGCTCACGGCGACAGAGGCGCTCCGGACGAGAGCCTTTTGGTTTATGGCCCTCATCATCCTGTTTATTGCCATAGCCAACATGGGCGTACTGCACCACATCGTGCCTTATTTGACTGACTTGGGCTTTTCATCAACGACGGCGACTACCCTCATGTCCCTGCATATGGCCATGCTCATTGTCGGCAAAATCCTTGCGGGCAGTCTTGCCGACCGTATCGGGCTTCTGAAAAGTTATCTCTTGCTTATAATCGGGTTGATGATTTCCATCGCCCTCCTTTACGGGTCGCAATGGCTGTGGGTTGCCGTCATATTCAATATTCTGTTCGGCTTTTCCATCGCTGTCCGGACGGTCCTGCCGCCCCTTATGACAGCCGAGGTCCTTGGCCAGAAGCATTTTGCCGTCATCTACGGCTTCCTGAACATATTTACCACGCTTGGCACTGCCGTGGGTGTTCCTCTTTCAGGTTTCATTTATGATGCAACTAAAAGCTACTATCTGGCATTTGCCCTATATATCGGTCTTTGTGCCATCACGGCATTGGCAGGTGTTGCTGTCCTGGGCCGAAAAGGTAAAAAATAAAAAAAGCGTGTTTCCGCAAAACGATAACTATCAGGTAAGAGTGGAAAACCTACGTTGGCCTGTGCTCAATTTTGTCGAGGATTATGCAAGTACGGGTACGGTGGAAGGCTTGTGTGGTAATTGTACGGACGACAAATGGTCAGCAGTTTATCTGCCGTATCAATATGAAAAAAGAATTATAAAGTAAAGAAATTGATAATGGAGGATAAACAATGGATTTTCAGTTAAGCGAAGAGCAGAAAATGTTTAAACAGTCGGTACATGATTTTGCCGATCAACGCCTGGCCCCGTTGGTACAGGATTGGGACGAAAAAGACGAGGCCATGGATAGAAATATACTGTCTCAATATTTGGATATGGGGCTTTTGGGGATAACGCTCCCGGAAAAATATGGCGGCGCCGGTCTGACCACCTTTGACGCCATTCTGGCCATTGAGGAACTGGCCCGTGTCAGCCCCATCGCTGCCTTACCCGTCTTTGAGACCAGCGTCGGACCGATACGCGTGATTGACCTATTCGGCACGGAAGAACAAAAAAAACGGTTTATCCCACCTGCCTGCACAGGTGAAAAACTGATGTCTGTCGCGATGACGGAACCTGAAGCCGGTTCGGCGCTGACCGATCTGACGACACGTGCTGTACTTAAAGGTGATCATTATGTGGTCAACGGACAAAAGCGCTTTATCTCCGGAGGCGGTCATTCTGATTCTTACATGGTATATGTTCGTCTGAGCGAACAAAAAGGCGCCAAAGGAATCGGAGGCATCGTCATTGAGAAGGATTCCCCCGGCTTTACCTTTGGCAAACAGGAAGTTTTCATGGGGCTTCACGGGATGCCTAGCTGTGATCTCATTTTTGAAGACTGCATCGTTCCCAAAGAAAATCTGATTATCCCTGAAGGCGGATTTATCTTTTTGATGCAAGCCTTTGACGTGGAACGCTGCGGTAATGCAACCATGTCCCTGGGCATAGCGTGGGGGGCGTTGGAAGCTGCCAAAAAATATGCCCAGGAGCGAAAGGCCTTTGGGAAACCCATCTGCGAATTTCAGGGCGTCCAGTTCCTGCTTGCCGATATGGCTATGAAGGTGGAGGCCGCGCGGCTCCTTATTTATCGGGCCGCCGTTAACGCTGGATCAGGGCACCCATCTGTCTTCGAATCATCTGTCGCCAAATGTTTTGCTAACGAAATCGGTAAAGAAGTGACTGATATGGCCATCCAGGTCTTCGGCGGATATGGATACTCGAAAGAATATCCCATTGAGCGAATGCTGCGTGACAGCCGGGGGTGGCCTGTTGCGGGTGGCACGGTACAAATTCAGCGGATCAACATCGCCGGGGCTATGCTGGGACGGCGGTTCAGTCAGCGATAAGAGAACGAAAAACTGATCAAGGGTGTTAACCCATAAGGAGGAGGATGATGGAAGCAAGATACAGATTTGTAGAGAAAAAAGTAGGTTCGGCGACAATCAAAGTCTATAACGACCGACCGCAGACTGTTTTTGAGATGTTTCATAAAACGGTGGAGACCTATCCAGCTCGTGACGCCATCAGGTATGGTGATATAATTCTGACTTATGCCGACTTGGATCGTCGGGTTGATGAATTAGCCTCTTTTCTGAAAAAAGACGGTCGTGTGGGGAAAGGGGATCGGGTGGCTGTTTTCCTCCGCAATGACGCTACCTTTCCAACGGCGTTTCTCGCTATATCAAAGATTGGGGCAATATCCGTTGTTCTCAACACCCGGCTGACCAAGCCGGAACTGGCATATCAATTGGAACTCACTAAGCCTGTGGCCGCCATAGTCGATAGTGAAACGTGGAACAAAGAGTTGGATGAGTTAGTAAAATTAAAAGTGGAGAGCGGATCACTGGCCGAGATGTGGGGCAGGGGCAACACTTGTTCGCCTGCGGCCGTAACAGAAGAAGATGTGCACACCATCCTTTTTACGTCTGGCACGACGGGAAAACCAAAAGGGGTAAGAATTGTCAATCGCAATTTCATTCACAGCGCCATACGTCTTGAACAATACATGGAGTTGCTGGGGGTCAGCGACCCGGCGGTGGGGCAAAAAACCCTTATTGTTGCTCCTCTCTTTCACGTCATGGCTCTCCAGGAGCAATTTTTGCCCTGCATGAAGATGGGAAACACGGTCGTCATGCTCAGTGCGCTCAATATCAAGGCATTTTTGGAACTTGTGGAAAAGGAAAAAGTCGACTATCTCGTAGGTTCACCTGCCATCTACAGGATATTGCTGGGGACGGAAGATACGAAGAATTATGATTTGAGCTCTATCAAAGTTGCCGGTTTTGGCGCCGCTCCCATGTCTCCAGATTTGATGAAAGAAATGAAAAAGGCTTTCGTCAACGCCAAATTTTTCAACGGTTTCGGTCTTACGGAAGCTTCCGTATCACTTGCCAACATTAATGGGGAATGCACACAACAGCCAACGTCCATAGGTCATCCTAGCCTCGGCTGTGAAGCTATGATTGTTGACGAAAATATGAAAGAAGTAGGGCGAGGCAGTATCGGAGAAATTGCCGTCAAGGGATCCAATGTTGCGGATGGCTATTACGACAATCCGTTGGAAACAAAAAAAGTTTTCCGAGACGGCTGGTTTCTAACTGGGGATTTGGGGCGGATAGATGAAAAAGGTTTCTTTTACGTGGTCAGCCGAAAAAAGGACATGATCAATAGGGGCGGAGAAAATGTCTATCCAGTTGAAGTAGAGAATATCATTTATTTACATCCGAAGGTGCTGGAAGTAGCCGTCTACGGCGTACAGGATAAGATTATGGGTGAGAAAGTGGCGGCGGCAGTCGTCGCCGTTCCCGGTACAACCCCCACAGCGGAAGAAATCAAAGCATTTTGCGGGGATAAGCTGGCCAAATACAAAATCCCTGAATACATTATTTTTACGGCTTCGCTACCGAAAAATGCGGGGGGCAAAGTGATTAAGGAGCAGCTTCCGCAAAACTTTTAAATCTGGTTTATTTATATTATAAAAAGTTGAGAACAGGGATTTTTATTTATTAATATGTGATATTGAAATTTCTAAACTCTCCAGTATAGGTATGGTCATCGATAATAACTTCCTGAACTCTTGCCGCGGGTGGGCCGTGGTGGCACCAGGCGAGCATTTTATCTACGTTCGTGTCTTCGCCTTCAAAAACAGTCTCCACGCGCCCGTCGGGCAAATTGCGCACCCAGCCGGTGAGATTTAAATCCATCGCGGCGCGCTGTATCTCGGCGCGGAAAAATACTCCCTGGACTTTGCCCGAAATTAAAACATGAATTCTTTTCATAATTTTCTTTGGCTAATTTTTACGTTTTAACCTTAAGTTATATTCTTAAAAAACAAGATTTCTCGTTTCGCATTGAAATGACATCAAAATGAAATCCAGCACAACGTCGCAAATATATCATTTCCTGATTAATTTTATAAATTCTTCTTCGCTAATAATTTTAACGCCGGAAGACTTTGCCTTATCGAGTTTAGGGCTGGGATCCGCGCCTGCTACAACATAAGTTGTTTTTTTTAGTTACGTTGGAATGAATTGTGCCTCCTAAGCCTGTTTGTAGATAACCGGCGTGTAGATATCAATTATTGTGTTCTGGCTAGTTTTCATTAGTTCTTATAACTATATGAAACATTTATTGTTTCCCATGACATATTTAAATCATCATAAAAAATCATTGACAACAAGAACTTAAAATGATTAACTATTAAAAGCGCGCATGCGCTTAGGAAAAATTATCAATTTAGTTTTTCATCCTTAACGATGAATTGAGGAGGAATGTAAAAATGGCAGAACCGAAAGTACTTTTCTCGCTCTCTTCTGAACTGTGTAAATATTTATTATCTGATCCAACATCTTTTATTTTTTCTTCTTCTCAAAAGCCACAAAATAAGCCGGAACTCCTCAATTTCTTGGCCATAGCTTCCCAAAATGTAGGCATAGTAAAAAGCAGTATGTGATCAAGCATTGTTAGCCATGTGAGAAATGCATTATGAAGATGGTAATGGTATAACTATATGGTTGATAAGACAGAAGAAGCAGTAGGTTTCATCAACAATTGCTGGCTGGCGATTATATCCGATACTCTTCTGAAAGAAGAGTCCGGTCTAAAATATATCAGCTATATGGATGATAACAATCCATATTGGCATCTATGGTTTGCTGATTGTGCCGGTGTATATAAATGTGAGCTTCTCGGAGCACAGGCCGTTGAAGGATATGACTGGCTCGCGGAGTTCACTGTAAAATATTACCCCATAGACACCGAAATTGCCTATAAAGGTTTATCCATTCTTGAAAAGGCCTGTCGTGCAGGTAACATGTTCAATACCCACCGCCCTAATGGTGCTCAGGGCTGTCCATGTCATAACCTGCTTGACGAACATGCACCCAAAAGATTTTCAGAATTTTCTCATGACATCGGTGCCCCTTCACATCAGTTCAGTAACACAATTCCAGCAGATTTATTCTATGCTGGTGATATGTCTGTTGCATTCAAAAAAGACGTGGGGGTATTGCTTCGGGTTAAGAGCCAGACAAGCTGGCGAGTGATCCTCACTGCGGATTATGCAATTCCCAACGATAATGGCACTCCGTCAATAATGATGAAAAAAGGAGAGGTTGATAGAGACTATCCGGGGTTTATGATTACCAATTTTCTTTATAAAAAATTTGTGCGCTGCTGGACTCTTGTTAATAAATACACAGCTCAGGATGAATATACTTGGAAGGGGGAAGGGATGTTATTTAAGAGCGACGGACAAAACCTGTGGCCGGAATCATCACCTGATATTCAAAAAATAATAGCTCAAACGGCATTAAGATTTAGGCCGGAGGATATTCTGTCCCCGCTGGCAGATGAGGATATAGCGTGTATGAATTCATAAAGCAATTGAAAGGAGGAAAAATCAATGGCGGAAAAAGTAGTTCAGGAAAAATCTCGTTACGGTGTTGGTATAGTTGTTGGGATTGTAATCGGGATAGCGCTGTTCATGATTACTTACTGGCTTTTGCTTCTGGCAAGATAGCCATAGTACATAAAGGAGGTTGAACAATGGAAGAACAAAACATTTCTCGGCGTTCATTTGTAAAAGGAATGGCTCTCGGAACTGTTGTAGGGTATTTTGCCAGTGCGGGTCTTTCCTCGACGGTGTTCAAGAAAGCACTTTTGCCAAAAGAAAAACTGGAGCAGGTTGACATTGGTGAAATAAAAAGTCTGAAGCTCAAAGTGATTTCTGAAACAAGTTGGTATGATAACAATGTCTTCCTCAATGACGTCAAAGGGGCGGGAGGACTTCTGGTGAATCAGTATACTATACCCTGGACGACAGAAATGGTGAAGTCGGGCTATAAGGGAAGCAATCTGGGAGGTTTCTCTACTCTTATTGAAGCGGAATTTATGGATGGCACGAAGAAAAAATTTCTCCTTGATTCGGGCTGGAGTTCCGACTGGATGGAGAAGAGGTACAAAGATGAGGGTGTTGATGAGATGCTGGCCAAGAAGCAGATCGAGTTTTTGGTGCAGAGCCACGAACACATGGATCACTTTTTCGGAATTCAGGCTGTTCTAAAGTATAATCAGAATATTCCGATTTATGTGCCGAAAGGATTCTATCAGGAAGGTTTTGATCTTTTAAAGGGGAAAGCCTTTCCGGAAGCAAAAGTGAAAAATGATTACCCCCATAAAGGCACTATAACGGTTTTGGACTCAAGTAAAGTGAATGTGCTCTATCCCGGTATAGCTCTCATGACCTTCGACGTGCCTATTATCTTAAGAGTTTTTGGCGAGCAGGCTTTTGTTTTTAACGTGAAGGATAAAGGTATAGTCCTTGTTACAGGCTGCTGCCACATGGGCATCATCAGCTACATGGAGGCAGTAAGGAAAAAAGTAAAGGGTGGCGAGAAAATATATGCTGTTCAGGGCGGTCTTCATATCTCACCATTTGAGGACTGGGATCCGCAGTATGATGACCTTATCCTAGCGTTCAACAAATACGGTGTACAGAAAATAGGTGCAAACCATTGTACCGGCTATATCACAGCGGAAAAGATGATTAAGGCTGGTCTGCCCATGGTGAGAGGCACTGCCCGTTATATGACAAAGAGAGATATCTACCTTGGGAATGGTGATGAACTGTTAATTGCTTAATCTTGTCAGGAGGTGATGAAAATGTCTGAACACTCTTTAGATACTTTATGGTTAGAGGAACGTAAAAGGATAGATTTGATAAAACAACCCCTGAGAGGCATTGCCGGCGTTGTCCTTGCTTTTGCCGTTTTTATGGGTCTATGGTGGGTTTTTATGGATCCCCGTGGCTGGTTGCGTTGGTACACACCACAATATGGATACATGTATATTCGATGGTTACTCATAGTAGCGATTTGGCAAGCATATATTTTCAATTTCTGGCCATTCAAACGTAAATGGATGGAAGAATCTCACCCGCTCAAAAAGGGTATTGTTTTGACTTTCATTAACTTTGCTATTACGGGACTTCTGATCTGGGGATTTTACTATTACTTTTTCGGAAAGCTGGCCATTCCTTATTTTAGCTGGCCTGAGTTGCAAAAAACGGGTCTCTCAGATTTCTTTTCTCGTGAATACTCATCTCTTGCCATCCTGATGATGGCAGCTATTGCATCCTGGCTGAGCCCTATCTGGCCCGCCGCATTTGAGAATTATCCCTGGCATGGCTTGAAACAACCAGCGAAGGGAATAACTGTATTTTGCGTAACCTTTTTGCTCACCACCTATATTTTTTTCATATGCATGCATCCCCATTACCGGGTACTTTTCTATCCCTGGCAGGAATTTACAGCTGCATTCCCTTGGTGGTATGACTCATTTCGCACTCTAAGCGGTAATTTCAACGTGGGGTGGATAATGTGCGCTACTGTCGCCGTATGGTTGTCAGAGATGACCTTGGAGCAATATCCTTTCCGGTTGATAAAAAATCAACCATGGCGTGGTATCGGCGGATTTGTTTTTATTTTGCTCCTTGCGCTCATCTTCTTCTTCCTCTTTGTATTCATGCAGGATGTGGTATGGGGGGTGTCTGTTGAAGGTGCTAAGAGATTAATGGCCCCTGATTGGCGGTATCTCCATGCCGGTGAATTGGCAATACTCGTCCTCGGTGTTGCCATGATACTCTTTTTTTACTTTGATAATTGGCCGCGCAAGTTCAGTACGGAAGTAAATATACTAATACGTGTGGCGATTATCATAGTAGGAACTATTGTTTTTCACTGGCTCTATTACAAGGTGAGTCCTGCTTTACTTGGCACTCAGGCTGGCTATTCACATCCCCAGCAGTTTCCCATGGCACCAATTATCCTCTTAATCAATGTGCTGCTCTACCATAATTGGTTTATGGATGGATGGCCGGGGAAAAGAATTAAGGTAGAAGGAAGTAAGTAAATTTAACACAAACATTTGCCCCTGATCTCTTCTCGGAATGAGATCAGGGGTAGCTTTACCGGAGAGATGATGTCTGATTTAATCAGCAGAAGAGACCTGTTCTCAACAAAAATATTCCAAACGATCTTCAACCATCAGTCGTCGCATGATTCGTCTATAATGGAAAAACGACGGGAACAAAACCTTCTTCAATATTTTGATTCCCCTCTGCACAGCTATCCTCTTCTTAATGAAATGCCCATAGACATGTTGATTGCTGAGGCACGGTCTAGGGGTATTGCTACCGAAGGTCGTAGTAAAAATGAAATCGCCCGGGATCTATTTTTAAAAATTGAAGTAACTTCCACCCGTGTAAATGGTAATCGTTAACTCTTAATGACAAGTCCATCCCACACTTTGTAGGTGTTAGCAACTTTCACGTGAAAAAGATTATCAATACTTAATGCTAAAATTCCTAAATTCGCTGATGTATTTTTCTTCATCAGCTATAACTTCCTGAACTCTTGCCGCGGGTGGGCCGTGGTGGCACCAGGCGAGCATTTTATCTACGTTCGTGTCTTCGCCTTCAAAAACAGTCTCCACGCGCCCGTCGGGCAAATTGCGCACCCAGCCGGTGAGATTTAAATCCATCGCGGCGCGCTGTATCTCGGCGCGGAAAAATACTCCCTGGACTTTGCCCGAAATTAAAACATGAATTCTTTTCATGATAAATTACCGTCCGACCAGTTTCAAAAATTCTGCCTCGCTGATAATTTTAATGCCTGCTGATTTCGCTTTATCCAGTTTTGAGCCGGGGTCAGCCCCGGCCACTACATAAGTCGTTTTTTTGGTAACGCCGGATTGTACCGTACCGCCTAAATTCTCTACAATATCTTTGGCATCGTTTCGCTCCAGGTTCGCAAGCGCGCCGGTAAAAACAAATGATTTACCCGCCAGGGGCGCGTTGAGGGAAATTTCTTTCTTTTGCGGAACTACTCCCGCCTTTGCAAATTTTTTCATCACGGCTTTGTTTTTTGATTCGTGAAAAAACTCCACGATGCTTGCAGCGATTTCGGTGCCGATTTCATTAACGGCTGTCAAATCTTCAATTTTAGCAGCCATGAGATTTTCAATGCTGCCGAAACGTTCTGCCAGCAGTTTTGCTGTGCGCTCTCCCACGTGCCTGATGCCGAGCGCGTAAATGAATTTATCCAAAGGCGGATTTTTGGAACGGGCTATGGAATCAATAAGATTCTGCGCGGATTTTTCCGCCTGACGGTCGAGTTCCAGCAATTTATCTTTGGTAAGGAAATAGAGATCAGCAGGGTCGGAAATGAATTTAGCATCAAAAAGCTGCGCGGAAAGTTTTTCTCCCAATCCTTCAATATCCATAGCGCCGCGCGAGGCAAAATGCCAGATATGCTCTTTTAACTGTGCGGGACAGGAGATGTTCACGCAGCGGTGCGCCACTTCTCCTTCAAAACGGACGATTTCCGAGCCGCATTCAGGGCATTTTACGGGCATTTTAAATTTCGTTTCCTTGCCGGTTCTTTTTTCAGGAATAACTTTGACCACTTCGGGGATAACATCTCCGGCACGCTGAATTATCACCGTGTCGCCGACACGTATGTCTTTTTTGATGACTTCATCCTCGTTGTGCAGTGTGGCGCGGCTGACCATCACGCCGCCCACATTTACCGGTTCCATTACCGCCACAGGTGTCAGTGTGCCCATGCGCCCAACCTGTACAATAATGTCTTTGACTATTGTTGTTTCCTGCTGTGCGGGGAATTTGCAGGCCAGCGCCCAGCGCGGATTGCGCGATATATTGCCGAGCCTGTTTTGCAAGGCAAGGCTATCCACTTTAATAACTACTCCGTCGATATCGTAGGGCAACGTGTCTCTGAGAGAAGTGATACGTTCAAAATATCTGATGCAGGTGTTGATATCGTGCGCCTGTTCAATTAATTTATTTACCGGAAACCCCCATGACGAAAGTGCACGCAATACTTCCCAGTGCGTCGTAAAACTTATTCCCTGAACATTGCCGATTCCATATAAAAAGATATTGAGCGGGCGATGCGCGGTGATTTTGGAATCAAGCTGCCTGAGTGATCCTGCGGCCGCGTTGCGCGGATTGGCAAAGGGTTCTTCTCCTTCTTCCATACGGCGACGGTTTAATTTTTCAAAAGGATATTTTTCCATATAAACTTCGCCGCGTATTTCAACGAAAGAAGGAATCGGCGCTTGTTCTGATTTTTTCATTCTGAGGGGCAGGGAAGAAATAGTTTTCAGGTTTTGCGTGACGTCTTCGCCTACGGTACCGTCGCCGCGCGTGGCGCCCTTTGTAAAAACGCCTTCTTCGTAAATGAGATTTACCGCCAATCCGTCGAGCTTTGGTTCGGTCACATAAGAGATATTATCTATGGAAGCTAAACGTTTAAGGCGGCTGTCAAAATCGATTATTTCCTCTTCGGAAAAAGCGTTTGCCAGGCTGAGCATAGGGGAGGGATGAGTGAATGAAGCGAACTTAGCCAGCGGCGCCGCTCCGACGCGCTGTGTGGGCGAAGAAGCGAGTTCGTCATCAGGGAATTGCGCCTCCAGATTCTGCAGTTCGCGCATAAAACGGTCATATTCGGCATCGGATATTTCCGGCGCGTCCTGCTGATAATAACGCTGATTGTGATATTCAATAATTTTTCGCAACTCGGATATTTTTTTAAGAGCGGTTTCCTTATCCATCATTTAACCAGTTTTAAATTTGGTATTTTTAATTCCGGCCGGCTGAAACCCGGCTTTTTCGCGGAGTTTATCTTTAACACCTGTTCGTTGAAAACGGTGTTCTTTACGCGGATTAAATTGATGATGGAAAAAATTATAAAAGATTTTTCCCACTCAGGCGAAGGCGAAAAATCATGCGCTTTGATTTTGTACTTTTCCCAAAGCGAACTTAAGGAAGCTTCGTCCATACCGGATATCGTTTCGGCTATTTTACCTAAGGATTCTTCAAGCTTATTCATGTGGGAAATATTAACTTTAGATCGCGGTTAAAGTCAAATCAAAACCTTTTTGTATTTATAAATAATGCTTGTGTTTTTTAGGCCTTGTAGTTAATAAATAGGCCGTGATGGATGAAAAAAAGGTCAAAATTGGCGTAATTTCCGACACTCACCTGGGCGGTTATGACGATAAGCTGAAAAATATAGTTGCCCGGCATTTTCATGACGCGGATATTATCCTTCATGCGGGGGATCTTGTTGATATAGGCGTGCTGGATATTTTCGGGGACAAAGAAGTTAAGGCCGTTTGCGGCAACATGGACAACGATAAAACGCGGGAAAAATTACCCGGGCAATTGATTTTTGAAATTAAAGGTTTTAAAATCGGACTGATTCACGGATGGGGTTCTACGGGAAGCATAGAGGAAAAGATACTCAGGCGCATAGGAAAGGTGGATTGCGTTGTCTACGGGCATACACATAAACCCGCAAATCATAAGGAGGGTGACGTGTTGTTTTTTAATCCTGGTTCGGCGGCGCAAAGGCATTTTGTGATGTCGCGAACGTTGGGAATCCTGGAAGTTGACAAAGAACTGACAGGCAGGATAATTAATATATAAAATAAGGTTTTCTAATTATGGATACAATATTTGCTCCCTGGCGGATGGAATATATTGCCGGCCAAAAAGCTGAAGGATGTGTTTTTTGTAAGTGTTCCATACGCTGCGATGATTTTGTGCTTTACGAAGGTAAAAATGTTTTCGTGATGATGAACAAATTTCCTTATGTGACCGGCCATTTGATGATCATACCCAATCGCCATGTCGGAAAATACGAGAATCTTTCCCAGGAGGAAAGAAAAGAAATGTTTAATCTGCTGGAAACCGCGCTCAAAGCCTTGCGAGAAGCGATGAATCCTTCTGGCTTCAATGTCGGTATGAATATCGGTAAAGTGGCGGGGGCGGGTATAGAAGAACATATTCATTTGCATGTGATTCCGCGTTGGGAAGGCGATACTAATTTTATGAGTGTGGTGGGAAACGTGCGGGTGATACCGGAAGATGTGGAAACAACCGCAACCAAGCTTGCTCCACTGTTTAAAAAATATCACCGGGAGGTATGATATAATGAAAACAATTTATTTAATCCTGACCATTATATTTGCTTTTTTTATAGTTACGTTCTCTCAGTTTAATTCTGAAGTGGTTAAAATAAAGTACTATTTTATAGACGATATCAATGTGCCAGTTTACATGTTGATTTTTGTTGCCCTTCTTGCCGGTGTAATTATTGCGGGATTTTTCGGTGTGGTGGAGAGGTTTCGTCTCAATCGCACAATCAGCAGGCTAAACCGCACGATACGCGATTTGAAGAAAGAGCTTCGAGCTAACGAACAACCGCCAGTTGTTGATCAGGCTCAAAAAAACTAGAAACTTTTAGCGCTCATGTCCGTGTGCCGCAAATTTATTACAGATGCCACTTTAAGAAACCTGGCTAAATGGCTGAGATTGCTAGGTTATGATACTAAAGTATTCCCCGGAAAAGCGGGCAGGGAAATGTTGCGCATTGCCCAGAGCGAGGATAGGATAGTGCTTACCCGAAGGGCGGATATGGTCGAGCGGCAGTTTTCCGGACTTTTGTATTTGTTGCCGCATAGCGATATCGCCTCTCAGCTGACGGCGGTCATCAATAAATTCTCAATTAAAATAGAAAAGCAAAAAATGTTTACGATATGTCTCAAGTGCAATAAACGCCTCCAGTCTGTCGCGCCGGAAGATGTTCGAGATATGGTGCCCGTTTACGTTTTTGAACACTGCGTAAATTTTAATCAGTGTCCGGTTTGCGGAAACATTTACTGGGAGGGAACGCATCGGCGCAATTCTTTGCAGTTTCTGCAAAAAAACAAAATCAAAGTGAATTAAAATCCGCCGGTCATCTTTTAAAGAAGCTGGTGCAGTGTATTAATTTGTGGCCGCGCATTCTGAAGTGTCGCCTTTGATTTTTTCTATGGCGTGTTTGAGCGCCGGCATGATTGCCGCAAGGTTTTCCGTGGCTCCTTTGGGACTTCCGGGCAGGTTGATAATTAGGCACTGGCCGCGAATTCCGGCGATCGCGCGAGAAATCATTGCATGGGGTGTAGCGCGTGAACTTTCACGGCGCATGACTTCCGCCATGCCGGGAATTTGCTTTTCGATGACTTCCAGCGTGACGTCGGGAGTTACATCGCGCGGACTTACGCCCGTTCCACCGGTGGTTAGAATAAGGTCAACATTTTTGCTATCGGCAAGTTGCTTTAGGGCTTTCTTGATTTCTTTTTTTTCATCCGCGACAATCAATGTCTTGTGCACTTCAATGGATTCAACAGCCAGCATTTGCGCCAGGACCGGGCCACTTGCATCTTCACGCAGGCCCTGAGAGGCGCGGTCGCTGACCGTTATGATTCCGGCACGAATAATCATGAATCATTCTTCCTTATCTTTTTTGGCCGCGGCAATTATTTTTTCCGCGATAAAAGAAGGGACTTCTTCATAATGAGAATGCGTATAGGTAAAATTGCCTCTGCCGCTGGTCATGGAGCGCAAATCCGGCGCGTATTTAAGAATTTCCGCCAGTGGCACTTGGCCTTTGATTACCTGATTGGTGCCCTTGGTATCCATGCCTAAAACGCGCCCGCGACGGCTGTTCAAATCACCGATTACGTCACCCATGTATTCTTCCGGGATTTCTATATCAATGTTCACAATTGGTTCCAGAAGAATAGGCTGACATTGCATAACGCCTTTTTTGAAGGCCATAGAGCCGGCGATTTTAAAGGCCATTTCCGAAGAATCTACGGTGTGGTAAGAACCGTCCACCAGAGAAATTTTAAAGTCAACGACAGGGTAACCCGCCAAAACACCTTCTGCTGCCGCTTCCACAATGCCTTTTTCCACGGCGGGACGGTACTGCTGGGGAATCACGCCTCCGACGATTTTGTCGGCAAATTCAAATCCCGTGCCGCGCGGCAGCGGTTCAATATCGATCCAGCAGTCGCCGAACTGACCGCGTCCGCCGGATTGCTTTTTATATTTTCCCTGGACGTTTGTTTTTCCTTTGATTGTTTCCTTGTATGGAACTTTAGGGGTATGAAGATTTACCTCGACGCCGAATTTTCTTTTCATCTTTTCAATGTTAACTTCAATGTGCACCTGCCCCATGCCGGAGAGAATCATTTCTTTTGTCTGGAGATCGCGAGAAAATACGATTGTTGGGTCTTCTTCTGTAAGGCGGTGAAGTGATGAAGCGATTTTTTCTTCGTCACCGCGTGATTTCGGTTCGATGGCGAAAGACATGATTGGCGAAGGTACTTCCACTTTTTCGAAAATTATGGGAGCTTTTTCATTGCATAAAGTATCTCCCGTGACTGTTTCTTTTAATTTGGCTACACCCGCAATGTCTCCGGGAATCAGCACTTCCGCCGGTTTTTGATTTTTGCCTTCAAGAAAAAAAATGTTGCCGAATTTTTCGGAAATTTTTTTTGTGGAATTGTAAATACTGGAATCGGGATTAAGTTTGCCGGAATAGACACGGAAAAGCGTAAGGCGGCCGGCGTAGGGATCAGCAATGGTTTTAAAGACAATCGCGGAAAAAGGTTCGTCTTCCGAAGTTTTTCTTTCTGCAGCCGCGTCGCCGCCGGGCTTTTTCCCTTTGATCGCGCCGCGATCAACAGGGGAAGCCATGGAATCAACAATTAAATCAAGCAACAGGGATATGCCGATGCCTTTTATTGCGGAGCCGCAGACTACAGGAATCAGATTGCCCGAAGTCACGCCTTTACGCAGGCCCTGTTTAATTTCCTCCGCGGTTAATTCTCCCGCTTCCAGATATTTATTCATTAAATCGTCATCAGTTTCGGCGATATCTTCGACCATCGCGTTGCGCATATTTTTTGCTTCATCAGCCATGTCCGCGGGAATATCCGTGGCCTTTCCCGCTCCTTTATTGTCGCTGAACAAATAGGCTTTGGAAGAAATCAGGTCGACAATGCCGTTAAATTTGTCTTCTTTCCCGATGGGCAAACAAACGGGCGTAACTTTTTTGCTGAATTTGTTTTTAATACTAGCGAGCGCGGCAGAAAAATCGGCGCGTTCACGGTCCAGTCTGTTGATGAAAACAATCCGCGGGAGATTAAATCCATCGGCATACTCCCATACTTTTTGTGTTTGAAATTCAACGCCGCCCACCGCGTCAATGACCACAAGAGCATTTTCCACAACGCTCATGGAACATTTTATATCATAGGTGAAATTGGAATCACCGGGGGTATCAATGATGTTTATTTTGTATTTATTCCATTCGACAAAATTTATCGAAGAACTTATCGATATACGTCTTTTTTGTTCTTCCGGTTCGTAGTCCATGGTCGACGTTCCGTCATCTACCCTTCCCAAACGTTCATTTTTCCCCGAGATGAATAAGAAAGATTCGCAAAGCGATGTTTTTCCCGTTCCTCCGTGACCGACTATCGCTAAATTTCTCAGGGATTTGGATTCATATTTTGCCATGAAAGCTCCTTTCAGAATATCTTTAAAAAAGCGAATTCACTTGAGTGTGCGCATGTTTAGCTTATCCGGCAGGTAAAATCAAGACAATTTTCAAAATAGAGACGAGCGCAGGAAGTGATAGAGAATTAAGGGGATTAATTTTTCCGGCAAACAATTAAAACTTTTTTAAGTATTTTTCGCCCAGGCGCATGGGGAAAAAAATCGCGAAAACACAAATGATAAAAGCCGTGGAAAAAGAAATAATCAGCCAGAAAATCTGGGTGAAGGAGAGGTTTCTGCCGAGAACATGGGTCATAAAAGCGTAGTAGAGGGGGCCGGCTTCCAGAATGATTACCGCAGCGATCAGGCCGAAAGCGCAAAGCATAAATAAAAGTCCGCCAAAGCTTGTTGCCACGAGCGCGGGATTTTCCGATTTGAAATCAGGATAGCGGGCTCCCAACCCCACGGCCAGCGCGATAACCGCGGGAACAAGACAAAACATGGTTATTATCGATAAAAACATGATGAAAAAGGTTACATCAAGCAAGATGTTTGATACGATAATCAAAATTTCGGAAATAATCAACAAAGGTATGTAATAGAGAAAAAATTTAATCCACAAAAAGGTTTTAATTGATACTGGAGCGGCCAGGATTATCCAAAAAGCTTCGCTTTCCATGCTAACCGCGGGAAACACAAAACGAGCGGCAATGGCGGAAAGAACAAAAGCGGCAAGCCCCATATTCAAGAAGGAAAAAACGTTTTGCAGGTATATAGTTTTAATCGGCGATTTATCCAGGGGCAAAACGGAGAAATTGTAAAGATAAATCACAATCAAAGCGCAAATCAAAAAGAGCTGCGGCCATTGCGTGGAATCACGGAAGAAGCTTCTTAATTCTTTGATGGCAAAAGCTTTTGCCGGGCGATTAAGGAAATTTAACAAACTGTCCCAATTGCGGCCGCGAAAAGTAAGCGGCGCGAAAAGCCTTTTGGCTGTTGTCTGCGCGCGGGAAAAACCGCGAAAATATAAAACCCCGGCAACGGATTCGTTGATAAAAAACAAGGTAAAAGCGAAGCTCGCGGAAAGCGAGAGATTGAAGAGCGTTGATTTCCACCGGCCTTTAAGTGCAAAACTTATTGTATCCGTTATCCATGTAGTAGGCAGGAATGGAGAATCAAGCGCCTGCATTGTGTTTAAGTACTTGACAACGGAAGCAAACGTTTCCGGGTTGACCAATTGCTCCGGCCTGATCATTCGCAAAAAGAGAACAAGTAATATCGCCAGAGCGACACCCATCACGACAAAAAAAACGCGTATTTTTCCCGCCGGTAGAATTGCCGCTCCCAGCATCACGAGGATACTGCTTATTCCTGCCGCCATAGCGCATAAAATAATAATTGCGCACACCGCAATCAGATAAAATCCGGCACCAGCAGAATAAATGATACCGTAGGATAAAAAAACAGGCATGCTGAATAAAATAACCATCCACGAGGAATCAAACGCGCCGCTTATCCATCTCGAAAGAAAAGTATCTCCGGATGAAACCGGCAATGAATGAAGCAGGGGCAAGTCCCGGCTTAAATACAAGTGCGAAAGGCTGTTGATGATGTTGCTGAAAAGCAACAGCGCGAAAAATGTTATTACCATCATGGAGAGAAGTTTCATGGCAAGAATATCGCCGAAATCTTCCACGCTGTTAAAATAGTTAAGAACACGGGAAAAAATAACAAAAGCACCAATCCAGAAAATAAGGCCTATTATAGCGAACATAAAAATTCGCCACCAGTTATTGCCTTTTTTCCCAGGCCTGATGCCGATACTGCTGGAAAGCATCCGCGGTTTTAATAATAATGGCAGAACATTTTTCATATTTTTATGCTTCGTTAACAAGGGCCAGAAATACTTCTTCCAGTTTTGCTTTTTGTGTTTGCGCTGCTGAATTTAATTCATCCATGGTTCCCTGTGCCACAAGGTTCCCTTTATGGATAACGCCAATTCTATCGCACAAATCCTCGGCAATGCTTAATGTATGAGTGGAAATAAAAATCGCGACATTTTTTACCGCCAGGTCTTTGAATATATCTTTCACCATGCGCACGGCTGAGGGATCAAGCCCGACCATAGGCTCATCAACAACAAGGACTTTCGGATCGTGCATCAGCGCGGCGGCAATAATTAATCTTTGTTTCATGCCGTGTGAGTAGGCTTCGATAATTTCATTGGCCCAATCCCAAAGGGCGAATTGGCGCAACAGATCGTCTGACCGCTGGCGCACAGTTTTCGCGTCAACTTCGTAGATATCGGCGATAAATTTCAGAAACTCAGCTCCGGTAAGCTTTTCGTAAAGAAATGGCCTGTCCGGAACAATTCCAATAATTTTTTTGACGGCTACCGGGTTTTCTTTCATGTCCATGCCGTCAATTATAATTTTACCGGACGAAGGTTCAACAATACCAGCCATCATGCGGATGGTGGTTGTCTTCCCCGCACCGTTCGGGCCGATAAATCCGTAAATTTCGCCAGGAGAAACATGCAAAGAGAGATTATTTACGGCAACAGTTGTGCCGAAGTCTTTGGTAAGATTTATCAGGTCAATCATATTTTGCGGATAGAACCTCCAGTTTTATTTTTCCCATTACTCCGAGCAAATTGAGATGAACGCCACCTTCACCGCGGGTCAGGCGAATATGGGTTACGTCAGCCGGTATCTGACTAAAAACGGAGTCAACGGTAATCCAATTTCCCGCGTAGGCAAGGTTCCAGGCATGATAATAAAAGCGCCCATTTTGATAAAATAATCCCGCTTCGATTTGCGCGGGAACACCGGCGGCACGCAGTAACGCCGCGGTCAGAACCGCGTGTTCGTTGCAATCTCCCATTTTATTATTGAGCACCTCCAGAGCGTTGGGTACAGATAGTACAGGAGTTTTTTTGATATTCGCGTACACCCATCGGACAATTTTTTCTGTTTTTTGAAGATGGCTGTCGGACGGGCGCACAATTTTTCGCGCCTGTGATTTAATTTGCTCGTGGTCGGATTGCACCAGAGGCGTCGGCTCCAGATACCGGCGATTATTTTCCTGAATGTCAAAATTATGAGTAACTTTTTCAAAGAGGTTTTCTTTTGTTATGGTTAGAATCTTTTGGGCGAATACCTGACGCCCTCCGTTCAAAAATAAAGGCGTATCGCGAATCCCGTCGATTTTTATTTTTATCTCGCTTAATTTTTCCGGTTCGTTTATTTTTATGTTGGATTTCAGCGAGGCAAGCTGCGCGAAATCAACATCGGCCACCACGGGCATATCTTCAGCGGCTTTTTGCGGACTGACTTTTTCCATGGAAAGTCCCAGAAGGCCGGTTTCCTTCAGAACCTCTCCATCATTATTGAGCCAGGCGCAGTTTTTTGCTCCCATGAAATCGGCGCAGAATTTCCGTGTTAAAATGCGTTTGCCCATGATGGGAATTATTTCGTCACTCTCACGGCTTACTTTGATTTTGCGCATGCCGCTTGTGGAAGGATCAAAGATGGTAAAATCACGCGAGGCGTCCATTTCGAGACCGACAATAAAAGCTGCCTCGTATATATTGCCGCTTATATATGGAATATCTTTCAGCGGTATTTCGCTTTTTTGCTGAGAAGATGGCTGTCCTGTAAACAGAATAAGCTTGTCATCGGTTACGTAACCACGAGCTTTAAAACTGAACAGGCTGGAATTTAGTTCAAAATTGAAAGATGAGAAACTCATATCGGGGTTAAGTTCTGTTTCCGTTTTCAGGTGAAGTACCTGGGTGGCTCCCAGAGTGGCAAGCTGCATCGTCACATTTTCCTGAGTCTGCATCTTTCCTGTTTCCAGGATAATGAATTGGCGGTGGATGACGCCTATTTTTTTGTCTTTCTGATATATATTCATCCAGCTTTCCGCGGGGCGTTCAATGGTCGTTTTTTTTATAGAAGCCACGGGCACGGTGTCTTTGACAAAAAGTTCAGTTCTTATGATTAGAAGTATCAGAAAAACAATGCCGAAAAATATTCCGTAAATAACGGGAAACTTTATTTTGCTCATAGGCGGGAAACCAGAAAATCTATATGGGGATATTATATAGATTAGACAGGAAAGAGTCAACGGCAGAGGATTTCATTGTATAATAACAGAATAATAAAAACGGCCATTTTCAGCGGCGTTGTTTCCGGTTAAGATTTTGCTTCCGCGAACATTTTTTTACCGCCAACAAAATTATCATTGATAAATAATGATGTATTTTTTGTATCATTTATAAAAAGGTTGTAAGAAGGTAAATTTTGCCTGCAGATAAAATTAATATTTTTTATTGTAGTGAAAAGCGGGGCAAAAAATACAGACTGAATTTATTGTGAAAGTGTTTCTAATAAAAAAGTTTAAATCTTTTGCAACTTCAAAGATTTATTGACAAGTGTAACCAATTAATATATCAAAAAACTCCACTTTTGAAGGAAAGATATAAAAAATATATGAAGCACGAAAGCATCATTGCCCACGAAGGATATCCTTTCATTATTTTTTCAATTATTATTACTGTTTTTATGGCTTTTTTGGGTATTGCCTGGCTGACAATCCTGCTTTTCCTGATTACGGTTTTTGTTGTTTGTTTTTTTCGTAATCCGGAAAGATATTTTGAAGAGAAGGAAAAAGTCGTAATTTCGCCAGCGGACGGTAAGGTGATAAAAGTGGAAGATGTTGAATTGAGCGGCATTATATCCGGTAAATTCAAGAAGATAAGTATTTTTATGAATATCTTTAACGTGCACGTTAATCGTGCTCCTTACAGCGGGAAAATTGAGGCAGTAAACTACCATGAGGGAAAGTTTATTGCTGCCAATCTAGACAAGGCATCCGAGGATAATGAGCGCAATGAAGTTATGATTCGCACCGAAGACGGACGCGTAGTTTGGGTGGTGCAAATAGCAGGGCTTATTGCTCGTCGTATTGTTTCCTGGGTGAATGTTGGTATGACGATTAAAAAAGGAGAACGTATTGGAATTATTTGCTTTGGTTCGCGTCTCGATGTTTATTTGCCGAGCGATTCTATGATTAAAGTAAAACTGCAGGACAAAGTCAAAGCAGGACAGTCGCCTCTTGGTTATTTGTCATGAATAAAGAATCTTCTCTAAAAAATATTCGGATTAAAAAAGGCATTTATGTCTTGCCTAATCTTATTACTACCGCAGGACTTTTTGCCGGCTTTTATTCTATTGTTGCTTCGTTGAAAGAAAACTTTGTTGTTGCCGCGGTGGCTATTTTAGCTGCCGCCGTTTTTGACGGTTTGGACGGTCGCATTGCCCGTTTTACCAACACGGCGAGCAAGTTCGGGGCGGAGTATGATTCGCTGTCCGACGTTATTGCTTTTGGTGTGGCCCCGGCTTTTCTTGCTTATAATTGGGCGTTGTCTTTTTACGGAAAAGGGGGATGGATTGCCGCTTTTTTGTTTGTGCTTTGCGGCGCGTTGCGTTTAGCCCGTTACAATATACAGATTGGCATAATTGAAAGCAAAGTTTTCAACGGTTTGCCCATTCCGGCGGCGGCTTCTGTTGTGGCCACGACAGTTCTCTTTTTTGACTATGCCGGAATAGAAGGAAAATTTCATGATCCTTCCATGCTGATTTTTGTCCCCGTACTTTCTATTCTTATGGTCAGTAATATCAAGTATTACAGTTTCAAGGATTTGAAGCTTTTTGCGCGCAAACCTTTCATTACTTTTTTCTTATTGGTTCTGGTGCTGATAATCGTGGCGACAATACCTGTAATTTCGGCATTTGTAGCGATGACCGGTTACGCAATTTCCGGTCCCATTTGGTGGATGTTTAAATTCAGTCAGCAAAAGCACCATAAAGCCAAAGAAAAAAAAGCAAATATTATTTAATATATTAAAGCAATTGCTGAAAAAGCAGTGAGAGAATATGCGCATTACTGGAGGTGATTTTAAAGGCAGGACGTTATTTTTTCCCAAGGGTGTCAAAGAGAGGCCAACGTCTGATTTTTTAAGACAAGCGCTCTTTAATTTATTGCCGCCTGTAGCCGGCAAAAACTTTTTGGATCTTTTTTCCGGTTCAGGCAGTGTCGGTCTGGAGGCCGCCAGCCGGGACGCATGTCATGTATTTCTGATGGAAAAAAGCAGGAAACTATCCGGCGTTATCAGGAAAAATATACAGGCCCTGTCTTTGAATCAAAAGTGCACGGTAATCAATGTTGATGTGGAAGCAGGGTTAAGAAATTTGGCCGGGAAAAATTACTGCATGGATATTGTTTTTGCCGATCCACCGTACAATCGGAATTGGCTGAACATTATATTGGCATGTTTGAGCAGATATCGGGTTGTAGATAAAGAGGGAGTAATAGTAATCCAGCATTCGGTAAAAGAAAACTACCGGGAATATTTGCCCGAAAATATTTATCAAATTAAACAAAGAAAATACGGTGAAAACGCTTTGACTTTTTTTCAAGGGGAATGGAGATGACACAGGATAAATTTGCCAAAGTAGCAGTATATCCCGGCACGTTTGACCCCATTACGAACGGGCACGTGGATATTATCAAAAGAGGCGGCAGAATCTTCGATGAAATTATTGTTTTAGTTGCCTATAATCCTGATAAATCGGCTCTTTTTACGGTAGAAGAGAGAATAGAGATGATCAGGGAAGCTTTGAAGGAGATTAGAGGAGTGAGAGTAGATTCTTATTCGGGTTTGCTCGTTGATTATTTGAAGCTTTCCGGAACAAGTATTATATTACGCGGCATGCGAGCTCTTTCAGATTTTGAGTATGAATTTCAGATGGCCTTGATGAATCGTCGCCAAACGCGGGAAATTGAAACCGTGTTCCTCATGAGTGGATTTAAGTGGTTTTATACGAGCTCCAAGCTCATCAAAGAGGTGGTAAGTCTAGGGGGGTCGGTGAAAGCTCTGGTGCCGGATAACGTTCACCAGAAACTTTTGGAAAAGTTCAATGTTCAGCCAAGAGACAACAATAACAGGAGGTAGTTTGTGAAATTAGCGGCAAGGGTTGCCAAAATAAAACCATCGGAAACTTTGGCCATCACTGCCAAAGTCAATGCTTTGCGTGCACAGGGCAGAGATGTTATTGGTTTTGGTGCAGGAGAGCCGGATTTTGATACGCCGGACAATATCAAAAAAGCGGCGATTCAAGCCATTGAAGCTGGTTTTACCAAATATACGCCCGTAAACGGCACGGATGAATTAAAGGATGCAATAGCGGCCAAGTTGAAGCGCGATAACTCACTCGAATATAAGCGTTCGCAGATTGTTGTTTCCTGCGGCGCAAAACATTCATTGTATAATTTGGCCCAGGCTCTGTTTGACGAAGGTGACGAAGTTATTATACCCGCTCCTTATTGGGTATCTTATCCGGATATTGTTGCGCTGTCCGGCGGCGAACCGGTAATCGTGGATACGCAGGAAGAAAATGGTTTTAAAATGAGCCCGCGGCAATTAAGTTCAGCGATAACCAAGAGAACCCGCGCTGTGATTATTAACAGCCCCTCCAACCCGACCGGCGCGGTTTATACACCGCAGGAACTGAAAGCATTGGCCGCTGTTTTAGTCGATAAGGACATACTGGTTATCACTGATGATATTTATGAAAAAATATTTTATGCCGATTTCCCGTTTGCCAATATTGCTTCGGTGGAAGAGAAAATGAAGGAAAAAACCATCGTCATCAATGGTGTTTCTAAAACATATGCGATGACCGGATGGCGGATTGGTTATGCTGCGTGTTCGGAAGAGATAGCAGGGGCTATGAGTAAGATTCAGAGCCAAAGCACTTCCAACCCTACTTCCATTGCTCAAAAAGCCGCCCTCGAGGCAATCCGCGGTGATCAGAGCGCGATGCCGCAAATGGTGGTTGAGTTTCGCAAGAGAAGAGATTTTATTGTCGAGGCTCTTAACAATATTGAAGGGATAGATTGTTTTGCTCCCGGCGGGGCTTTTTACGTGTTTCCGAAAGTATCTAGTTTATACGGGCGCATGTTTAAAGGGAAGAAAATAACTGATTCAGCGGAATTTATTGGTTATCTGCTGGATGAAGCCAATGTTGCTGCTGTTCCCGGAGCGGCTTTCGGCAGTGACGAACACATCCGCTTGTCTTATGCCACTTCTTTGCAAAACATCGAGGAAGGGCTAAAACGCATCAAAAATGCGGTGGGCAGACTGGATTGAGGAATGAGGAAAAATGGGCGGTCTTTTCGGCGTCGTATCGACGACAGATTGTGTGCAGACTCTTTTTTATGGGACTGATTATCATTCCCATTTGGGTACGGAAAATGGCGGCATGGCGATATGGGGTCCCAATGGATTTTATAAAGCCATACATAGTATCTCGCAGGCGCAGTTTAAATCCCGTTTTATTGATGACTACAAAAAAATGGAGGGCGTTTTCGGCATAGGTGCCATTGACGATGAAACGCCTCAACCGTTAATTTTCCGCTCCAAATTTGGTGTTTATTCCCTTGCTGTTTCCGGTCTGATTACGAATAAAGACAAATTGGTCAATGGCCTTCTCAACGACGGAGCCTCTTTCGGCGAGTCATCTGGAGGAGCTGTAAACAATGCGGAGATGGCAGCTTATCTGATAAATCGCGGCGATAATATTGTTGAAGGTATTGCGTCCATGCGCGCATCGGTTGAAGGGTCCATATGTGCACTGGTCTTAACCGCGGAAGGAATTTACGCCGCCAGGGACAAGCTGGGAAGATTTCCTCTGGCGATAGGAAAAAACAAAGATGGGAACAGGAAGTCTTATGTAGTGGCCACGGAAGTAAGTTCTTTTGAAAATTTGGGTTATGAACTGTTGCGTTTCCTGGGACCTGGAGAAATTGTTTTATTAACGCCGGATGGCGTCAAACAAATGAAACCGGAAGGCTCGGAAAAGAAAATTTGTTCCTTCCTTTGGATTTATACCGGTTCTCCCTCCTCAATGTACGACGGCGTTGCCGTGGAGAGTGCTAGAGAGCGCTGCGGCCGCTATTTGGCCAAACGCGATAATGTCCAGGCGGATTTTGTTTCTGGTGTTCCTGATTCCGGGGTTGGTCATGCCATCGGCTACGCCATGGAATCTGGCATTCCCTATCGCCGGCCGTTGGTTAAATATACTCCGGGATACGGCCGTAGCTACACGCCACCCGCTCAGGAAATAAGAAATCTTGTGGCCACCATGAAACTGATTGCGATACGTGATGTTATCAATGGGAATCGGATGATTATTTGCGATGACTCAATTGTTAGAGGCACGCAGCTGAAGAATTACACAATCAAGAAATTATGGGAAAACGGCGCCAAAGAAATTCATATTCGCCCCGCCTGTCCGCCACTTATGTTTCCCTGTATTTATTCTGCCTCCACGAGAACAACCGCGGAACTGGCCAGCCATAAGGCGATTCGCGTCTTGGAAGGTAATGATGTAAAAAATCTTGCCGAATATTTGGACCCCACGTCCCCAAAATACGCAGAGATGGTCGATTGGATAAGACGTGATTTGAATGTTACTTCACTCAAGTACATGACCATTGAAGACATGATTGCCGCCATCGGTCTCCCGGCCGATCAGTTGTGTCTGCATTGCTGGCTGGGCAAATAAAAAAGCACCCCCGGATATTTTATTATTTTGTTTATTAAATTAAACATTGCTCAGGATTAATTCGCATGTTATAAATTTATTGGTAAAAAACTCCTGAGAAAGCGGATGCTTGTGAAATATTCACCCCCGGTTAAAAGAAAAAAAACAGCACAAATAAAGCTGGGTAATGTGCTTATAGGCGGTGGGGCGCCCGTTGTAGTTCAGTCGATGACTGATACGGACACGCGCGATGTGCAAGCGACCGTTGCTCAAATCCAGCAGCTGACAGAAGCCGGCTGTGAGGTTGTCCGCGTAGCCGTTCCCGATACGACTGCTGCGCAGGCAATCGGAGAGATTAAAAAAGAAATAAGAATACCTTTGGTTGCGGATGTTCACTTTGATTACCGACTGGCGCTGACGGCGCAGAAAAATGGGGCCGACGGCATTAGAATCAATCCCGGAAATATCGGCGCCCCGGAAATTCGCAAGATTATCAGGGCCGCAAAAGAATACGGGACGGTTATTCGTCTCGGCGTTAATTCTGGATCACTGGAAAAAGAAGTGGCGCGTAAATATGGCGGGTCTACGGCAGAGGCTTTGGTGGAAAGCGCGCTGCGGAACATTGCTCTTTTTGAAGAAGAAGGTTTTCCGGCGATTAAATTATCGCTGAAATCATCGGATGTTCCGACCATGATTGAGGCGTATCGGATGATTGCCGCCAGAACGGATTATCCGTTGCATTTGGGCGTTACAGAAGCGGGAACTTTGTCGGATGCCGCTGTGAAATCGGCCTTGGGAATTGGAATCCTTCTTTACGAAGGCATCGGTGATACGATCCGTGTTTCCGTTACCGGTAACCCCCTTTGTGAAATTCCTATCGCGTATGGTATCTTACGGTCTTTACGAATCAGGATGGTTGGCCCGGAAATTGTGTCCTGTCCCACCTGTGGGCGTTGTGAGATTGATCTTTGTCAGTTGACCGAAAAGATTCAAAATGGACTTAGTGGTAAAAAGGAATACTTGAAGGTGGCGCTGATGGGTTGTGTTGTCAACGGGCCTGGTGAGGCGGCTGATGCGGATATCGGGATTGCCGGCGGGAAAGGATCGGGCATCCTTTTCAAAAAAGGGAAGGTAGTAAAAAAAGTTAAGGAAGAAGATTTTGTGCCGGTACTGCTGGCGGAAATTAATATGATGCTTGATAAAAGCGAGGAGGTTTAATGCGTTATTCGGAGATGCACTTGCCCACGGTAAGGGAAATTCCCTCCGATGCGGAGGTGGTTAGTCACAAACTGATGGTCAGGGCGGGAATGATTAGAAAATTAACCAGTGGTATATATTCGTACCTGCCCTTGGGTTATCGGGTTGTTCGCAAGGTTGAACAGATTGTGCGGGAAGAAATGGACAAGGCGGGGGCGCAGGAAGTTTATATGCCGATGGTGCAACCGGCAGAGCTTTGGCAAGAGTCTGGTCGTTGGGTGCATTACGGGAAAGAACTGTTGAGATTTCGCGACCGGCATGACCGGTCGTATTGCCTTGGTCCAACGCATGAAGAAGTAATCACCGATCTGGTGCGCAATGACGTAAAAACATACCGTCAGTTACCGCTTAATCTTTATCAGATTCAGACAAAATTCCGTGATGAGATGCGCCCGCGCTTCGGCGTGATGCGCTGTCGCGAATTTGGCATGAAGGACGCTTACAGCTTTGATGCCGATGAGGATGGTGCGGAAAAAAGCTACGAAAAAATGTTTACTGCCTACAATAATATTTTCCGGCGCTGCGGTTTGCGTTTTCGTCCGGTGGAGGCGGATTCGGGCAGTATAGGAGGCAAATATTCCCATGAATTTATGGTCATGGCCGAATCCGGTGAAGACGCAATGGTTTTCTGTACAAAATGTTCATATGCGGCGAACCTGGAAAAAGCGGAAGTTGCCCCTCCGGAGAAAAGACCTGTTTCGGGAAAAGACTGGTTGATGCTGGAGAACGTGCACACGCCGAACGTGCGCACTATCGAGGAAGTCAGTTCTTTTTTGAAGGTAAAGCCAGAGAATATAGTTAAAACCCTGATCTTCAACGCTGACAATAAACCCTGTGCCGTTTTGATCCGCGGCGATCAGGAAGTGAATGAAATAAAAGTGAAGAACTATCTTGGCGCCGATGAACTGGAGTTAGCTGATGATGAAATGATTTTTCGAGTAACGGGTGCACCGCGTGGATTCGCCGGCGCCGTGAATATTAAGGCAAGAATGATTGCTGATTATTCCCTGATGAATATGGTAAATTTTGTCACGGGCGCCAACAAGGAAGATTACCACCTGAAAAATGTCAACATCGGCAGAGATTTTAAGGTAGAGTCGTTTGCTGATTTGCGAGTTGCAGGAGAAAATGACAACTGTCCGCGTTGCGGAGGAAAAGTAAAATTTGCCCGGGGAATTGAGGTGGGACATGTATTCAAGCTAGGCACAAAATACAGCCGGGCAATGAAGGCGATGTATTTGGATAAGGATGGTCAGGAAAAACCTATGATTATGGGGTGTTACGGAATCGGGATAGGAAGAACGGTAGCCGCCTGCATTGAACAAAACAATGATGAATACGGCATTATCTGGCCTATTCCACTGGCGCCATTTCATGTAATTATTACTCCGGTGAATATTAACGAGAAAAGTATATTTGAGGCGGCGAGAAATCTTTATGACCGAATGGTGGCTGAAAATATCGAAGTTATTTTTGATGACCGTGATGAAAGAGCCGGGGTTAAATTCAACGATGCCGATTTAATCGGCATTCCCCTGAGAGTTGTTGTCGGACAAAAGAATTTAGCCCAGAAAAATGTAGAACTCAAAATCAGAAAAACCGGAGAAAACAAAATTGTTAAAATAGACAAAGTTGTCGATGAGGTAAAAATATTTATTAGCCAGGCCTTACAGGCGACGGCGTGAATTTCGCTGTTCAAGCAGACCAGTAAAAATAATGTTACGCATAACTGACATTTTGGATAAAACGCAATCTTACCTGAATCCCGAAGAATTGGAGATGATCAAGAAAGCATACGTTTATTCGGCGACCGTGCATCAGGGACAGGTAAGATTATCCGGCGAGCCGTACTTAACGCATCCGATGGAAGTAGCCGGTATTTTGGCGGATATGAAAATGGATGCTGCTACGATTATCAGTGGATTACTGCACGATACGGTTGAAGACACATTAAGCACTGTTGAACAAATAGAAAATGAGTTTGGCAAGGATGTGGCTTTTCTGGTCAGCGGTTTGACTAAACTAAGCCTTATTTCATTTCGCTCGCAAGAAGAAAGACAGGCGGAAAATTTTCGCAAGATGATTCTGGCCATGTCTTCAGATATACGAATTTTACTGGTGAGGCTGGCCGACCGTATTCACAACATGAGAACACTCCAATATCAACCTCCGGAAAAAAGGATTTACATTGCCCGGGAAACAATCGATGTTTACGCGCCGCTCGCCAACAGGTTGGGAATCAATTGGATGAGAACGGAACTGGAGGATTTGGCCTTTCAGTATTTATTGCCTGACGCTTATAACGAATTATCCGTGCGTGTTGCCAAATCGAAAGAAGCGCGCCATCGGTACACGGAAGAAGTAAAAAAGATGATTTCCTCCGAACTCCAGAAGTATAATATTAAAGGTGAAGTGGAAGGCAGGGCAAAGCATCTGTACGGCATTTATAAAAAAATGCATGAACAACATATTGATTTTGATGAAGTGTATGATTTGATCGCTTTTCGCGTCATTCTTGATGATGAAAAAGAAAAGGGTTGTTATGAAACCCTCAGTGTTGTCCATTCTCTATGGAAGCCTGTTCCGGGCAGATTCAAGGATTATATCGCGATGCCCAAAGCCAATAACTATCAATCGTTGCACACGACGGTTATCGGTCCCTACGGTGAAAGGGTGGAAATACAGATACGTACAAAAGCCATGCACGAATGGGCAGAAAAGGGCATTGCCGCTCACTGGCGCTATAAGGAAGGGCGTGCCTATAAGGACGAGGAAGAAAACCAGATAAAGAAGCTCAGGGAAATACTGGAGATTCAGCAGGAGATAAAGAATCCTAAGGAGTTTATGTCCGATTTACGTTTGGCTTTATTCCCTGAAGAGGTTTATGTCTTTACTCCTCACGGAGATGTCAAGTCTTTTCCCAAAGGGGCTACTCCCATTGATTTTGCTTACAGTATTCATACAGATATCGGTAATCAGTGCATTGGCGCCAAAGTCAACCGTAATATTGTTCCCCTTAAGTATAAGCTGCAGAACGGCGACCGGGTGGAGATAATCACGCAAGCCGGACATCACCCCAGCAAGGATTGGCTGAAATATGTCGTGACGACGCGGGCTATTTCTAAAATACGGAACTGGATTAACGCGGAAGAAAAAAGAAACAGCATTGCGCTGGGGCGTGATTTGCTAGAAAAGGAATTTAAAAAACAAAACTTAAAACTCGGTAATTATGTTAAGTCTGATGAAATCAGAAAAGTGTTTTCCGAATATTCAGTTAACAGTTTGGATGATCTTCTTTCTCAGGTTGGTTTCGGTCGCATTTCTGCCCGTCAGATTGTTAATCATTTCCTGGACAAAGAAGCATTGATTGATGTCGAAAAAAATAAGGAGTGGGAAAGAAAGAAAACAATTGCGCCGCCTTCACTGGGCGTCTCGCTGACGGGGATAGACAATGTGATGGTAAAATTTGCCAAATGCTGCAATCCTATTCCAGGCGATGAAATTGCCGGATATGTTTCGCGAGGAAGAGGTATTACCGTGCATACACGGAGCTGCCCCCATCTCAAAAAATTGGATAAAGAGAGAATCGTTGATGTGCAATGGAACTTGAGCCAGAAGAATGCTTATCCGGTTCATGTAAAGGTTGTTTGCGATGACAGCAAGGGGGTGCTGACAGAAGTGAGTTCGGTCATTTCTTCGTTCGATGTGAATATAAGCTACGCCGAAGTGGAGACGATTAATATGATTGCTACCTGTAATTTTGTTATTGATGTCAACGATCTGCATCAGCTTAACCAGGTAGTGGCGGCAATCAGACAACTTAAATTTGTGAAGTCGGTTATGCGCCTTCGTCAATAAGTTTATTCACGGCTGACGTTACTTTGCTTATTGACAAATAACCTGCTGTGCTATAAGCAGGCGCAAACTTAAAATGGGTGAATAAATGTTTAATAAGACAAAAAAAATATTTTTGCTGACTTTTTTGCTAGTTTCTTTGTTTTGGGGAGGAGTAAATACTTTAACGGCGGCGACGAATAATTACAAAATCGTCGTTGATCCCGCGCACGGCGGATCTGACGCCGGTGTTAAAATAACGGATACAATCAATGAAAAAGATATAACCTTGGCTATTGCTTTGGCCCTACAAACGGAATTGTCCAAAGAAGGGAACATCAAGGTTATATTGTCGCGTGTTTCTGATAAAGATGTGACCGCTGAAAATCGGAAAAAAATCATGCAGGAGAATAAGCCCAATTTTTTTCTAAGTATTCATATTAACAGGGGATTTGGAAAACATGCTTCAGGGTTCGAACTTTACTATCCGGGATTCGGCAAAGCTGCGGCAAGTACAAAGAAAGATGCCAAAGGTCTCAGCCCGGAAAGGATAAAATATTTGAATGAGTCTGTTCGGATGGCGCACCTCATTCAGAGGAATCTCGATTCCGTGTTTCCGCGGATGGGGCGTGGATTACGCGAAGCGGATGTGCCCGTCCTTGAAGGATTGCATTTGCCGGCCTTAGTCGTGGAAATCGGTTTTGCCTCTAATTCCGATGACCGGAAAAAGCTGCTGTCGGCAAAAACACAGAAGGAAATCGCTCGGGCTTTATCCAGAAGCATAAAATCATTTTACAGGTGATACATGTTACAGAGAAACTCTGGAAGAAAATTTGACGCGCTGAGGCCGATAAGCATTGTCAATAATTTCCTCAAAAACGCCGCCGGTTCGGCGCTGGTGGAGTTCGGCAATACGAAAGTTATTTGCGCGGCCACATGGGAGGACAAACCGGCGCCTTTTTTGAAGAATACCGGACAAGGATGGATTACTGCGGAATATTCGATGCTGCCCGCATCAACACAGGTAAGAACACCCAGAGAATCTACGCGGGGAAGGGTTGGTGGAAGAACACACGAAATTCAGAGGCTAATCGGAAGATCATTGCGCGCCGTTACGGAGCTCTCTTCTCTGGGCGAGAAAACAATTTACGTGGATTGCGATGTTCTTCAGGCGGACGGCGGGACGAGAACAGCCTCCATTACCGGAGGTTTCATCGCCCTCGTGGAATTGTTCAAAAAGATGAAGCGGGAGGAACGCATCAAGGAGATTCCTCTCCGGGATTATGTGTCGGCAGTCAGCGTTGGCATTATTGAAAATCAGATACTTCTTGACCTGGAATATGAAGAAGATTCGAAAGCGGATGTTGACATGAATTTTGTCATGACTGGTTCGGGGCGTTTTATAGAAGTGCAGGGTACCGCTGAACGTGCTCCCTTTAATAAGGAGCAACTGGACGAGATGGCCGCTTTGGCCGCGCGAGGTGTTGCCCAGATAATCGCCCTCCAGAAAAAAATTGTGGGTAATTTGACTTGAAAATTGTTTTTGCCTCACGCAATGAGGGGAAGGTAAAAGAAATTAAAAATATGCTCGAAGGATTGAGTGTCGAGCTAATTTCATTGAATAATTACGCAAATATTCCCGAGGTCATTGAAGACGGAGAAAGTTTTTTACAGAACGCACTGAAAAAAGCAAAACTCGTATCGGGAATAACCGGTGAAATAGTTTTAGCCGATGATTCGGGATTGCAGGTTGATATATTGGGGGGGGAACCGGGGATTCACTCCGCACGTTATGCCGGGGATAACGCGACAGATGAACAAAACAACGAAAAACTATTATCAAAACTGAGAGGCATTCCACTGCAAAACAGAGAAGCGTCTTTTTGTTGTGTTTTGGTGCTCTACAGACCGGATGGAAGATACGATTATTTCGAAGGCAAGTGGCGGGGAATTATTGTTGATGAAGCGCGCGGTGATAACGGATTCGGATATGACCCTATTTTTTTTGTGCCGGAGTTAAAAAAAACAGCGGCCGAGTTATCGGCAGCAGTAAAAAACAAGCTAAGTCATCGCGGTCAGGCCTTTGCCCAGTTAAAGGAACGACTGCCGATAATAATTAAGGAAGGAATCGGGGCGTAGCGCAGCCTGGTAGCGCGCCTGCTTTGGGAGCAGGATGTCGCAGGTTCAAATCCTGCCGCCCCGACCAATAGAAATTTATTTGAAGCGACCAAGAAACGCTAAAAACCCTCCGGCTGTTTTGTTTTTTCCGAAGGGTTTTGCAAAAAAAATTGAACAATTTTCTTGATTATTTTTTATCTTGCAGAAAAATTTAATTCAACGTGGCGGTTTTTGCTTTGGCCTTCCGGCGTGTTATTGTTTGGCACCGGCTTGGCACTGCCCACACCTTTTATTCCCGCGTTTATTTTTTCCCGCTGCGCCTCCTCATTTTTTGTATGGCGGTCGGTGTGTTAATGGCCAGATTGACATAATCTGCCGTGGTGGCTATTTCCCCACCCGCCACATTGGAACGTTTTCCAATAAGGAAGGATGCCGCCGGCAGTGCCCTTAATTTTAGCATAGAATCCTAGCTTATCCTAAACTTTTGCTATTGTCGTCTTATTGGGTTCCCCCAGCAGCAGGAGAAGGAACTACGATAGTTGCCGCTTGGGCCGCGGGAGGCGCGCCGTAGGTTCTGACCACAATAACCCTGTCGTTTGCCGGCATTTTGGATGAACTCCAAAAATCGCTTCCGTCTTCAGCATAAAAATCCCATTCGATTTTATCCGAATTCAGCTCCGCCGTCCAAACACAGCAGGCCTCACTGGAGATTTGTGGTCCTTCCTGGGGGGCAGAGGTGGTGACTTCTTTCAGGGCCATGATTTCCGCCTTGGTGGGAAGCCTCCAGTCGTTAAACCCGCCTTCTCGAATATTTTTTACTGTATTCAGTACATTTGTTGCGCTGATGTCTGTCGCGGTGTAAATTAACCACTGCAAACCAGTTTTCGAGTCGATGACCGTCCCATTGTTCAATAATTGAAAACGGACAACGATGGGAGTATCCAAAGTTAAAGACCCTCTTTTGTCGGGAGCTTTAATTTTTCTGGTTACTCTTGTTTTCCAAGTGTCGGATTCCAGAGTGATGATGTATTCGAAATCGGGTATTAGCCCAACGACATTGAATATTCCGTCCTCGCCAGTTATTGCCTGTGGCTTGGCGTCGGATGTAGGTTGCGCCGGGTTAAAGACTACAGTCACCCCGGACAGGGGCTGTCCTTGTCCATTGACTACTTTCCCATCAACACCACCATCTTTTTTGCCTCCGCAGGCAAATACTAATGCACTTATTAGCAAAACGAATAACAAGCGATAAACAATTTTCATAAATATTCCTCCTTGCCCTGCAAGTTACTTGTTACGCTGACGAAAACGATTGACGGAAAAACTCCGTCACTTAACATAAGTGTTTGATATGTGTTGTACACTACACAATAATAATAAAATATTCAACAGAAAAAATAATGAATTATCTTGAGTTACCTTTCTGGAATGGCCAACAAAGATTCGACTTCCTTGCGAATTTTGCTCAGACTTTTTTCTGAGTTGGCTTCGAAGCGTAAGACAATAATCGGTTGCGTATTGGAAGAGCGCACCAGCGCCCATCCATCTTTAAAAGGTATGCGCACTCCGTCAATGTCGATGAGGCCGGGATTGTTTTGATAGTGTTGTTTTATTCTTTCGACAACGGAAGCTTTTTTATCGTCGGGGCAATCTACTCTGATTTCCGGTGTGGCGTAGGTTTTGGGTATATCGGAAAGCAACGCGCTGATGCTTTTATTTTCCCTGGAGAGAATTTCCAGCAGACGAAGGGCAGCATAGATGGCATCATCATATCCGAAATAACGGTCAGAAAAAAAGAAATGGCCGCTCATTTCACCACCCAATACTGCTTTTTCTTTTTTCATTTTTGCTTTAATCAGGGAATGTCCCGCTTTCCACATGATGGCCCGTCCGGAATATTTTGCTATATCGTCGTAGAGTGTCTGGGAGCATTTTACTTCGCCGATGATTGTGGAACGGGGGATTTCTTGAAGAATACGGCGGGAAAAGAGAATAAGAAGCTTATCACCCCAGATGATTTCGCCTTTGTCGGAAATGACCCCCAAACGATCGGCATCACCATCGAAAGCGATTCCCAATTCAGCTTTTTGTTTGCCGACAAATTCGATGAGTTGCGTCAAATTTGCTTCCACTGTAGGATCAGGAAAATGATGGGGAAAGTTTCCGTCAGGTTCACAGTTGATGGTTGTTACTCGGCAACCAAAACGCTGTAACAGGGGAACGGCAAAATACCCTCCGACACCGTTGCCGCCGTCAACAACAACTTTTATGGCGCGGTTTATTTTTACATTTTTGAAAAGATATTCCTGGTAAGCGGAAGTAACATCCTGCTGGGTCGAAGAGGCGCTGCCGTTGGAGTAAGCTTTATCTTCCATTATTTTTCTTAGTTCTTGGATCTGCTCCCCGTAAATGGTGTCATATCCGATACAAATTTTAAAGCCGTTGAACTCGGGGGGGTTGTGACTTCCTGTAACCATTACTCCTCCGCCGACATTCAAATGACGTATGGAAAAATAAAGCATGGGTGTGGCGCAAAGGCCGATATCAACCGTATTGATACCGGACTGATTTATGCCGTGAATCAAAAAATCGGCAAATCCTTTTGAGCTTAGACGGCAATCACGTCCGATGGCCATGTTTTTTATTTTATGTCGCCAGGCGTATGTGCCGATCGCCCGGCCGAGATTGAAGACAAATTCTTCATTTAAGTCGTCACCGACAATTCCCCTTACGTCATATTCTCGAAATACGTTGGGATTCATTAAACAAAAGTCCTTTTTGCTTTAATCATAGGTAAAAAAGCATAATCTGTCAAACAGAGAAGATAAAACAAGACAGTTTATGTGGAAACAAGGGTTCCTAAACAGAAAATATTATTTCCGGCGGATAAAGAACCAATCTTCAGCTGATTATTTTTATCAAATCTACTGCGCGGGGTAAAACAAGATCCGCACCCGCCCGCAAAAAATCAATTTCCTGAAAATGTCCTGTCAGCACACCGGCAGTAAAAGTTCCGGCTTGACGGCCAGTTTCTATGTCCAGAGGATGATCTCCGACCATGAGAGTGCTTGTGGGAGTTCCTTTTATCTTTTCCATTACTGTATGCAGATGATGGGGATTAGGTTTTACATTTTTCACAAGATCACGGCAAACAACAGCGTCACAATAAGACAGTATATCGGGAAACGCCTTGAATATTGCCTTTTCGCAGTTTCTTGATACCACAGCGCGGGAGATATTGTGAGCTTTAAGAAAAGTTAACAGTTCTCTGGTATGAGCGAATAACTCACCCTCTTCAGCGGCCCTCAGTTCTATGTTCTCAATGAATGTCATGGCCTTTTCTCTCAGCATTTTCGCTTTTTGTGGTGAATTGGAGTTTAGGATGTCTGTCGCCAGGTTAATCATTTCCAGAACAAAGTTTGTTTTGAACAGATTGGTCTGTATGCCGTACGACGCGATGATTTTGACCACTTCCTCGCGCATACGCTGGAAGTCGATATTGAGTTTGGCTAGCGTGCCATCAAAATCGAAGATTACAGTTTCAATTATGCTGCCATTAATTTTTAGAACGGACATTGATTTAGCGGCTTCCTGAAAGATAATTTTTTGTTATTATTTTTTTAAGTTTTTTGCCGGCAATGTTAGTGGGTAATTGACCGCTGGAAACAACAGTTAGAAAATTGGTGATGATGTGTAAAGTAGCGCCCCAAAGGACATCGTCGTTGCCGTCGTTATCCGAGATTACCAGGCAGGGGAATCTGCTCTGTTCGCCGTAGGCGTTTTCCCCTTCGGGTGTGGTTACGTGAAGCCAGGCGTAATTTGAGCTTTCGAAGAAGAAACTAAGAGGAATTTCCAGAACTTTTTCTACTTCCGCATTGAGTTTATATTTGAAGGGATTGTGAGTCAGACAGACGAGAGGGAAAATTGTTCTGGGAAATGATGTAAGAGAATAGGAAGGCAGGGCGCCTAAGAAGGAGACGTTGAAAGGGCTTAGTCTTATTTCTTCCCATGCTTCACGCAGGGCGTTGGTTAAATAAAGTTGTATCAGCGAGCAGGTTTTCCTGTCCCGAAGATTTAAGTCCTCCGTCCAAGCTCTGTTCATGATGGGGATTATCCCCGTTTTCAGAAAACAGCTCAGGAAATTATCTATTGTCGGAGAAAGCATCCCTCCGGGGCAACTGATATCGCCGCCCTGGGCCACTTTTGCCGAACGTTTAATAAGCTGAAAAACATACTCTGCGTTCCCCCCCACCGTCTTGTAATTTATCAGAACAACGACACTGGCTTCCAAATGAAAAGTTTTTTTCTTGTTGATTTTTTTAATAGCGCCATGTTTTTCAACATAATCCAAATCTATTGATGCTAATTTTGAACGAATCAAAGGTGGGAATAATTCTTTTTGCTGCAGAATAGATAAATCCATAATTAATCCGCCTGGCTGATAATATCGGCAATTACTTTATTATACCAGCAGACCATGGGAAACAAGTTGATAAAACCGCAATGCCCCCCGTATTTCAGCCGAAAAATTTTTAAATAATTATTATCTTCAAGCTGAGCAAAGTCTTTCCGCGGGATCACGGGGTCGTCGTCGGCGATGAATATTGTTACGGGAAGGCGAAAATTTTCAAAAAAATCTTTTTTTAAAGTGTACAGTTGGAAGTAGCTAAGGTAATTAGTGAATTCCGGGTAATAAGGCATGATTGCTTCCGTCAGCTCCATGCATGTTTGTGCTTTCATCATTTTGCTGAAATCATATTTATGAGGGAAAAGTTTTTGTTTCTTTTTTAAGGAACGCTTCCATTTTTTCAGGAAGTACTTGCGGTAAAAAGAATAACCGCTGTCAATGGCCAGTGTTGTTTTATGGGGGTCCAGAGACGGGCTGACGGCAAAAACGCATTTGAGAGCGATGTCCGGCAGGGAAGAATACTTATGCGCGATACGCAGGGCGAAATTTCCTCCCATGGAAAAACCAATTAAATAAGCTGGTTTCCCTGAAGATAGGCTCGTCAAGTAATGCACCGCATCAAATGTTTCTTCCAGCAGAGCACCGTGAAAAAGGCCTTCGTTCAGGTGATGAGAATCTCCATGATCCCTTAAATTAAGCCGGCAGACAGAAAAACCCAATTTATAATAAAAGGCGGCAGCATCGACCATGTAGGCGGAGGAAGAAGAACCTTCCCATCCGTGCAGCAGAATGATCAGGCCTTTAGGCGTGTCGGCCCGCGTCAGAAAAGCAATTAGTCTTGAACCGGTGGAAGTTGCAACGATTATTTCCTCGGAATGGTGCAGTAGCGCTTGTTTGGCCAGTACGCGGATTTTCGAACTGGCCAGAATTGATTGTATGTGGGGATTTCTGATAAGAAGAGAAGGCCGAAAATTATTTTTATCACTTTTCAATAATTTTTTCATAATCCTGTTAAATAAGAAAGGGTTTGAGCATGCGCCCAGACCCTGATTTTTGGTGGCGGTGCAGGGAATTGAACCCCGGACACTACGGATATGAGCCGTATGCTCTAACCAGCTGAGCTACACCGCCTGTGGTGGTTGGTTATCAGTCCGCCCAAGAAGGCGGCAACATGGATTTGCGCGACGCTATATCCAAGAGTGCGATGTTTGTCAATAAATTATTCAGAATCGGTGGTCTCCAATTCATAAACAACGATCACACTTTTATTCTTCAGGGAAATACCAGCGGACAAAACCAAAGCAAGCACGATTTCCGGTTGACCGTCGTTATCCACATCTTTGAAAGCATAGTCGGTAACATAGCCGTTTATTCTCTTTGTTCTCCAATTTTCAATCATTCCTAATCCGTCCCATTCGAGATTGTAGATTTCGCTGGCGGTAAACAGGCTAATGTGTTTAAACAAACGTCCGCTGGAGTCTATATTTTTAACAATAATAATTTCTTTTTTACCGTCATTGTTTGTGTCAAATGTCAAAATGCGCAGATTGGCGTAAGCGCTTCTTTCGTTTTGATCTGGTTTTGTCTTGTCTATGTTAGCTATATAATTATTGCTTCCGCCGTAATGGCTGTCGCTTCGCCAAATGAGGTCTTCGTTGGCAGAAAAGCCTAAAGTGAAAATTCTGGTCAAGTGCTTATTGGTTTTTTCAAAAATGCACAGATAGTCCAGTTCATCCAAGGCAATTACTTTTTCCCCTCCGCCGGTGCCTACATCTGCGATGGTAAGACCGTAAATAGACAGGCCCACGGGTATTTTCATCTTTTGGCCGGGAACGTATTGCCCGTCTTTCCAGACGATTTCATAAATTTGCGTGTCAAAAGGTTTATCCATGCCGAAATCCTGTCCGAGCAATAATGGTATGCCTGAGGGAGTGTCGATTACGCGCAAAAACCAGCGAATACCGGAAGCTATTGTTTGATATTTGCCATCCTTGTATTCGAGGACAAATGATTCGAGTGTTTTGTTGTTTATAGATGTTACAATTATTTCCGGTATGCCGTTGCGGTTGATATCCGCCACATCAACAGAGATATATTGGAGATAAGCCTTTCCGGAGATTCTTTCTATAAGCCATAGCTCTTTCTCTTTTTTCTGATAGATGTAAATATTGTTATTATCTATGACCACAATTTCATTATTCTTGTCATTGTTTACATCCCCGATGTCCATTCCTTTGAACATAGTAGGTATTTGCTGGCTCATCCAGAAGCCGCGGCGGTTGATCGGTTCGGGAGAGTTGATGTATTCCGTATTAATGGCGGAAGTTAATGTGCCTCTTTTGTTTGTTCGCATGCCCGCGATTATTTGAGCTTCACGCGAGGTTCCCGGAGGAAGAGGCCGTGAGACAGTCTTTTCCCCTGTGAGGGGTGCAGGGGGAACTGTCACCGACGATGTCTGCTCCGGAGCTGTTCCCAGTATGTGCTGAACTATTTTTTGAGAAAAATCATTGATTTTAGGCAACACGTCATCAATGTTTTGCGATTGAGTAAAGATGCTGACATCGGATTTGTTGGCGTTAATGTCCACCAATTTGCCGTCGATGCTGATGCTGTTGCCTATTTTAGTTATACTTCCCCATACCACATAGTCCGATCTTAAGTTTTTACCAATGTTATGCACATCGGCTGATGTCAAGTCTTTGAGTTTTATTTTCTTAATTTCTTCCAGCGTGGAGTTTTGCGGGGTGACGTTAATTTTCCCGGGAACAGTTATACGCGTCGAGAGCATATTACTAATTCCATCTTTCAGATAATCAATATTTTCCGCGCTGTGTGTGGCAAAAGGCAAAACTGTTACCGTATATTTATCTTTTGCCCAGAGCGAACCGGTAATCAGAAAAAGAATGCTCAGGCAAAAGATAAATTTGAAATATTTTTTCATGATTATCTCCCTTTTTTTCAACGTTTACGTTTAAATATGGGGGACTTCTAGCATTTTAATGCTTATAATACAAGAATGATTTGGTGAATTCAAGTTTCGGGCTAAGTATCCAGAGGAATTATGTAAAAAAGCACGGCAAAAAAATGGCAGATGCTTCCGGCCAGGACGAAGGAATGCCAGATGGCGTGATTGAAAGGCAGTTTTTTCCAGGCGTAGAAAATTGTGCCCACCGTGTAAATGATGCCTCCGGCAACGAGCCAGAAAATTGCTCCTCCGGAAAGATTTAGAAAGATAGGTTTAATGGCGAAAATAACCAGCCAGCCCATGGCAATATAGGCTAGTGTGGAAAGAATTTTAAAACGGTGAATAAAAAAGGCTTTAAACAATATTCCCAAAACGGTCAGACCCCAAACGATGCCGAAGATAGTCCAGCCCAAAACGCCGCGCACCGCCACAAGCATAAACGGGGTGTATGTGCCGGCGATGAGCACATAAATGCAGGAATGATCAATGATTCTAAAAATATGCTTAATGCGTGGTTGGCGGAAACTGTGATAAAGGGTTGACGCTGTGTAAAGCAGAACCAAGGTGAAACCGAAAATGGTACAGCTGACGACATGACGGGCTTCGCCGTATAAACTGGCAAAGACAATTAGCAGCACCAAACCGGCCAGACTGATGAACGCGCCTGCTCCGTGAATGGCACTATTGAATATTTCTTCTAATACGAGGGTACGCTTTTCCCCGGGTAGAGCAATGTTTTTTTTCATATTTTTAAAACCACACTGGTCACGTATTTTGTTATTGCGAATTTGTCAATCTTTTTCGGACAGTAATTTCATTAATAGGTCTTGACGTAAGGATAAAAATCGTAATAATAATGAAAATCAAGGAGGAGAAAGCGCGATGCTCACGCGTGCTGGCCTGCCGGTTATGAGTAAAAATAGTTTTTAAGGCTACTTTTTAAGGAGGGGCAAGTGATACCGAGATATTCCCGGGAAAAAATGGAAAAAATCTGGGGTCCGGAATACCGTTACCGGAAATGGCTGGACGTGGAAATAGCGGCGTGCGAGGCGATGGTTAAGCTGGGCAAAATGCCCCGGGGTGCTCTGGAAAACATTACCCAGAAGACCTCTGTTGACGTTGCGCGTATCGAAGAAATAGAAGAAACTACCAAGCACGATGTCATCGCTTTTCTGACCTCTTTGACGGAAAAAGTAGGCGAAGACGGACGATTCATTCATATGGGATTAACTTCCTCTGATGTTCTGGATACATCACTCGCCGTTCTTTTAAAAGAAGCAGCTGAAATCTTGCTCGACGATATTGACGAGTTTTTGAAAGTTTTAAAGAAAAAAGCTTTTGAACACAAAAAAACTCTGATGATCGGACGGTCGCACGGCATTCATGCCGAACCGATAACCTTCGGCCTGAAGATGGCATTGTGGTATCAGGAAATGGAAAGAAACCGCGCGCGTCTGGTGCGGGCGAAAGAAACAATAAGCTATGGCAAAATAGCCGGAGCGGTGGGCACTTTCTCTTTTGTGGAACCTTTTGTGGAAGAATATGTCTGCAAAAAGCTGGGATTAAAACCCGCGCCTGTATCTTCGCAAATTGTTCAGCGTGACCGCCACGCCGAATTTTTTACCACGCTGGCGATTATCGCTTCTTCGCTGGATAAATTTGCGCAGGAAATACGCCTTTTGCAGAGAACGGAAGTGCGTGAGGCAGAAGAGTTTTTTTCAACCGGGCAGAAAGGTTCATCAGCGATGCCGCATAAACGCAATCCTGTATTATCGGAAAACATATCGGGGTTAGCCCGCCTTGTTCGATCTTATGCGATAGCGGCGCTGGAAAATGTTGCCTTGTGGCATGAAAGAGATATCAGCCACTCCTCGGTGGAAAGAGTAATTGCGCCGGATGCGACAATTGTCCTGGATTTTATGCTGGGCAGATTTACCAATCTGATGGATAAGCTTGTTGTCTATCCTGAAAGAATGCTGACCAACCTGGAAATGACGCGTGGTGTTATTTTCTCACAAATGGTTTTGCTGACGCTTATCGAAAAAGGAGTGAGCAGGGAAGACGCGTATGCTCTTGTGCAGAAAAATGCGATGAAATCATGGCAGGAAGGATTGGATTTTAAGAAACTGCTGGCGGAGGATATGCTAATAAAAAAACGCTTGGCGCCGCAGGATTTAGATAAAATATTTGACGTGAACAATTTTTTAATTAATCTTGATTTTATTTTCAGCCGTGTTTTCGGTAAATAGAAATAACTGATGTGCTGATTATTGCTTTTTGATAACCGTATCGTGTTCAAAATCCGCGCTCGTCTCAGGATAATCGACGTTATAATGCAGGCCGCGACTTTCTTTACGCCGGCGGCAGGACTGGACAATTAGCTTGGCCAACGTCGTGATATTGCGCAGTTCAATCAGATCCTTTGTTACCCGGTAGTTCCAGTAATATTCGTTTATTTCTTTTTGAATCAGGTCGATACGGCGTTCGGCGCGTTCGAGGCGTTTGTTGGAGCGGACGATTCCCACATAATTCCACATACAGCGTCGTATTTCGTCCCAGTTGTTGGTGATGACTATATTGTCGTCGCTGATCACTGCATCTCCGGGATCCCACGGTGGGATTTGTATGCGGCTGAGTTCTGTCTGGCGAAAAGATTTTGCTATTTTTGTAAAAGCCCGGTGCGCGAAAACAAGTGCTTCCAGAAGCGAGTTGCTGGCCAGTCGGTTTGCCCCGTGCAGGCCGGTGCAGGCAACTTCGCCGCAGGCGAACAAATTATCGATAGAGGTTTTTCCCCAATGGTCAACCGCCACGCCGCCGCAGATGTAATGAGCGGCAGGTGCGACGGGAATCGGGTCGACGGCGATGTCTATTCCGAATTCGAGGCATTTTTCATAAATGTTCGGAAAACGGTTTTTTAGGAAATCACGGTCGCGGTGCGTGATATCCAGCAATACGTATTCATCGCCTGATTTTTTTATTTCTGAATCTATCGCCTTGGCCACAATGTCCCGTGGCGCGAGGCTCTTCATCGGATGATACTTTTCCATAAACGTCGCGCCGTTTTTTAACCTGAGAATTCCTCCCTCGCCGCGCACAGCTTCGCTGATGAGAAAAGCTTTTGCTTCGGGGTGATAAAGGCATGTAGGGTGAAACTGGATAAATTCCATATTGGCGATTTGAGCTCCCGCGCGATAGGCCATCGCCACACCGTCTCCCGTGGCGATATCGGGATTAGTCGTAATCAGATAGACCTTGCCTGCGCCACCAGTGGAAAGGATGGTATATTTTGCGCGGTAGGTGTGGATCTCGTCCTGGTCAATATCTAAAACATAGGCGCCCAGGCAATTTATGGTGTGGCCCGAGGCATCTTTTTGCAGGATTAAATCAATTCCGATATGGTTTTCATAGATTTTGACATTGTTCAGCCCGGCGACTTTTTCGTGCAGGGCGCGCTCGATTTCACGGCCGGTCAAGTCTTTGGCATGCAAAACTCGTCGGCGGGTATGACCGCCTTCCTGTCCGAGATCGTAAGTATAAGGCGGCTCCTCTGATTTTGTGAACTCCACACCCCAGTCGATAAGCTCTTGAATTCGGGGTGGCGCTTCTTTCACAACAAATTCCACCACATCTCTGTGGCAAAGTCCGGCGCCGCAAATAAGAGTGTCGTTTATATGCTCTTCAAAACTGTCGGTTTTGTCCGTAACCGCGGCGATACCGCCCTGCGCGTAGTTTGTATTTGACTCGGATTTTTCCTTTTTAGTGACAATCGCAACACTGCCCAGATTAGCTGCTTTGATGGCCAGACTCAACCCTGCAATGCCGCTGCCAATGATTAAAAAATCTGTTTTAAATTCCATAACGGAGATACCGCTTTGCTAATACAGGTAAAACTTATTTACAAAACGCCTGCGCTTTTATATAAAGATTTTAGATTTTTAGCAAAGAAAATTATTTGTCAGGAAGATAATTTGATAGTTTTAGGCATAGAGTCATCGTGCGATGAAACGGCGGCGGCGGTGGTTAAAGAGGGGAAAATCCTTTCCAACGTAATTGCGTCGCAGATAAAGGAACATAGCCCTTACGGCGGTGTTGTTCCGGAAATCGCTTCACGCAAGCATCTTGAAGCGGTAAGTCCGGTAATTAAGCAGGCATTGTCCGAAGCGGGCGTGAAACTTAAGGATATAGAGGGGATTTCAGTAACACGCGGGCCGGGATTGGTCGGGTCTCTTTTAATCGGTTTATCCGCGGCTAAAGCTATGGCGTGGGCGTTGGATATTCCCTTTGTGGGAGTGAATCATTTGGAAGGGCACATCGCGGCGATATTTCTCACGGACAGAACGCCGTCATTTCCCTTTGTCGCCCTGGTCGTTTCCGGCGGTCATACCAGCATTTATTTGGTGAAAGGTTTTCAAAGTTTTTCTTTGTTGGGGCAGACGCGCGATGACGCGGCTGGAGAGGCTTTTGATAAAGCCGCCAAACTGCTCAATCTCGGCTACCCCGGCGGGGTGGTGATTGATAAGCTGGCCAAAAGCGGGAATCCGCGCGCCTACGCTTTTCCGCGAGCGATGAAGGATTTGCCGGATTTTAGCTTCAGCGGCCTCAAAACTTCCCTGCTGGTCATGCTCAAAAAACGAGGTTGTAATTTCAGTAGTGAAGAGATGCCGGATGTGGCGGCGAGTTATCAGGAGGCTATTGTTGACGTGCTGGTGGAGAAAACTACTCGGGCGGCGAAGGAAAATAGCGTCGGACAAGTTGTGGTTTGCGGCGGCGTTGCGTCCAACAGCAGATTGCGGGAACAATTTGCCCGGGCAGCCGCCTCAGAGAATTTAAGTTTATTCATTCCGCCAATGATTTTATGCACGGATAATGCGGCGATGGTGGCAGCGATTGGTGAAATTTTATTAAAAAGCGGTCGGCGTGATGGGCTTGACCTGAATGCAGTTTCACGCTGGCCTCTTTCCGCACAGAAGTAAAACATGGCTACCCCCAAAGAAATAATTCGTCACTACTGTGTTAAACCGAGAAAAAGACTGGGGCAGTCTTTTCTCTTGGACAAAAATATTATTCGCAAAATCGCCGTTGCGGCGAGAATTTCTCCTGAGGATGTTGTTATTGAAATCGGACCGGGAACAGGTGTGCTTACCGAAGAAATTGTTTCCCTGGCACGCCGGGTAATTGCCGTGGAGCTGGACGAGAAATTGGTTCGGCTGCTGGAGAATAAATTTGCCGACTGCGGCAATATTGAAGTTCGTTGTCAGGACATATTAAAATTCAATTTCAGCTTACCGGCGAAAAAACACAATGTCCAGCTCAAGGTTGTCGGCAACGTTCCTTATTACCTGTCTAGCCCCTTGGTTTTTTACCTGCTGTCTTATCGCCGGGCTATCAGCGATTTTACGTTGATGCTGCAGAAAGAGGTTGTGGACAGGCTGATTGCGTCGCCGAATAACAAAAATTACGGTGTTCCTTCTGTTTTGCTGCAAATGTTTACGGAGGTCGAAAGGCTTTTCGATGTCCCCGAGACATGTTTTTATCCCCGTCCTAAGGTAACGTCTTCCGTTATTCAGGGGAAGTTTCGTGAAAAACCTCTTGTGGATATTGTTGACGAAGAAATTTTTAGCCGGCTGGTGAAAGCAGCCTTTGCCCAGCGCAGGAAAATGTTGATAAATAATTTGAAGAGGACAAATTTGCTGACAGGATGGACGGATGAGGAATTAAACAAGGCGCTGAATGCCGTCGGAATCGACGGTAAAAGAAGAGCGGAAACTTTATCCGTTTGCGAATTCGGACGGCTGTGTAATATTTTGGCGACCGGTAAAAAACATCAGTAATTTCAAAAATTAGTTGACTAACTTATCTTCAAATATTAATGCTATACTTGAGGCAAATTATTGAAAAGACATGAAAAATAAATATTTATATATTGAAACATTTGGTTGTCAGATGAATGTCCATGACTCGGAGCAGATGGCGGCGCTTTTGGCAAACTGTGGTTATAAGCTGACGGAGCATTGTCACCAGGCTGACCTGATTTTGTTCAACACATGTTCGATTCGGGAAAAAGCGGAGCAGAAGGCATTCAGCCAGCTGGGCCGGCTGATAACGCTAAAAAAGCGCAATCCGCGGCTTATTGTGGGCTTTGGCGGCTGTCTGGCGCAGCATCTGGGCGCTCATGTTTACGAGCGTTGTGGTGATGTGGATTTTGTTTTTGGCACGCACAATATTCATCTTCTGCCGGAGATGGTCTCTGCGGTGGAGGAAAAGCGTAAAAGAATAACCAGAATCGATTTTCATCCGGTTGTGCATTCAGTGGGCATTTTCGCGCCGCCGCCGCGAGGAGCGGTGAGCGCTTTTGTCACAATCATGCAGGGATGCAATAATTTTTGTGCTTACTGCGTTGTCCCTTATTTGCGCGGGCCGGAGATAAGTCGTTCCCCGGAAGATATCATTGAAGAAATAATGAAACTCGCCGATTGTGGCATTAAAGAAGTCACGCTGTTGGGGCAGAATGTGAATTCATACGGCAAGACCCTTGAGCGTGACGTTAATTTTGCCGCTTTGATTAGAGAAGTCAGTAAAGTCGTTGGCATTGAAAGAATACGCTTTACCACATCGCATCCCAAGGATTTATCCGAAGAACTGATTAATTGTTTTGCCGAGGAAAAGAAGTTGTGCAAGCATATTCACCTGCCGGTACAGTCGGGATCGAACAAAATTCTTGCGTTGATGAATCGCGGTTATACAGTGGAGGATTATGTGGAAAAAATGGTTCGTCTGCGTCGCGTTTGCCCCGGGATAAGTATTACTTCTGATATTATCGTTGGATTTCCGCAAGAAAGCGAAAAAGATTATCAAGAAACGATTGACATGATGGAAAAAATCAGGTTTGATTCAGTATTTTCGTTCAAATATTCTGAACGCAAAGGCACGGCCGCTTATGGGTTGGGAGGAAAAGTCGCAGAAGCGGAAAAACTGAGGCGTTTAAAAGCATTGCAATCTTTGCAGGATAAATATACCCTGCAAAAGAATAGAGAAATGGAGGGTAGCAGCCAAAAAATATTGGTGGAAGGGACAAGTAGAAATTCTTCCCATGATTTGATGGGCAGGACCAGCTCGTGGAAAATAGTCAATTTTAGGGGTAAGCCAGAGCTATTGGGTAAGCTGGTGGAAGTAAAGATAGTCAATGCATATGTGCACTCTTTAAGAGGGGAAATTATCTAAGGAACAGGAGACTGGTAATGCTGATTGAAATGAAGGTTTCGGGATTGACCATAGATCCTATTACCAATACGCCTATTGTTATATTGAAAAGTATTCAGGACAACAAAGCGATTCCAATTTGGATAGGCCTGTTTGAAGCCAGCGCTATTGCCACGGAACTGGAAAAAATTGTTTTTTCCCGGCCGATGACGCATGATTTATTCAGCGAGTGTTTGAAAAGTCTGAGAGTGGCGATAAATAAAATAGTTATTGAAGATATTCGCAACAACACTTTTTTTGCCAATATTTATTTAAGTCAGGAAGGCAGGGATTATACCATTGATGCCCGGCCGAGTGATGCGATTGCCTTGGCTCTCAGAGCAAGCGCTCCGATATTCGTGAATGAAATTGTTTTGGAAAAATCGCGCAGTATTGATTTCGGTATGAAAATAAGCGACTTGGATAAGTTAAAGGAGGATAAGATAAAGGAATTCTTGGAAAATCTTTCCGCAGAGGATTTCGGCAAGTATAAAATGTAAAAAATTATGGAAAACCTAATGCAGGATTTTCAAACTTATCTGGAAGTGGAACGCAATGTTTCGTCAAACACGCTTAAAGCTTATATCTCTGATGTTCAGGAATTTATTTCCTTTCTCCAAAGCAGCGGTTTGGCAAAAAGCGGACGCGGGATAAAAAATGTGGAAGCTGAGGCTGTCCGGGCTTTTTTGGGGCATTTGTACCGGCAAAAAGTAAAAAAAGTAACGATTAACCGAAAAATATCGTCCTTGCGGGCTTTTTATAAATATCTGTTACGCAACGGTAAAATCAAGAAGAATCCCGTTAGTATGATTCAGTCGCCCAAAACCGAAAAATACATGCCCACTTTTTTGTCGGTTGATGAAACGTTTGAACTCTTGAACGCTTCCGAAGGCAAAAATTCTCTAGATTTGCGGACGCGGGCAATGATGGAATTATTTTATTCTTCCGGCATGCGCTTGAGCGAACTGGCGGCACTCAATGTGACGGACATAGATTTTAATCAGCAGCTGGTCAAAATTCGGGGCAAAGGTCGAAAGGAAAGAATCGTTCCCGTGGGTAAAATGGCGTTGCAGGCGATCAGGGAATATTTGGGAAAAACAGGTGAGTTGAGAAAAAATATTGGTGGAAATGTTTTTGCCGAACCGCTTTTTTTGAACAGCCGGGGTAAGAGGATAACGACACGAAGCATTGCCCGTTTCCTTGACCAGGCAGCCGGAAAAAGCTCACTTGGCCGCAAGATCAGCCCGCATGCGCTCAGGCATAGTTTCGCCACGCATCTTTTGAACGCGGGCGCGGATTTACGCGCCATTCAGGAATTGCTCGGCCACAAGAGCCTTTCCACAACCCAAAAATACACGGCGGTAAATATTAACCGTTTAATGGAAATTTACGATAAAGCTCATCCGCGCGCCAAAAGCAAATGAGGCCAGACCTTTTCCCCGGAAAAAGATGGAAGAAAAAGATTTAGTCGAATTTATCGTGAGCGGGCGGAGGCGGGTTATTAAGGATTAAATTACATGGAGAAGACAGAGAAAACGATGAAGATAAAAGGCACGACCATACTGGCGGTGAGGCACAAGGGTAGAATCACAGTAGCCGGCGATGGTCAGGTTACACTGGAAGCGACGATTCTGAAACACGGAGCACGTAAAGTGCGCCGCCTTTACAACAATGAAGTTATTGTGGGATTCGCTGGCGCGACGGCGGACGCTTTTACCCTGTTTGACCGGTTTGATCAGAAATTGGAGCAATACAACGGCAACCTGCTGAGAGCGGCTGTGGAGCTGACCAAAGATTGGCGCACCGACCGTGTCTTAAGACATCTGGAGGCGTTGATGATTGCCGTCAATAAAAGCTATTCGCTGATTATTTCCGGTAACGGCGATGTTATTGAATCTGATGATGATGTTATCGCCATTGGTTCCGGCGGTCCTTACGCTCAGGCAGCGGCGCGCGCGCTGGTACGGCATTCAAACTTGTCTTCATCGGAGATTGCCAGAGAGGCAATGAGAATTGCGGCGGAAATTTGTATTTATACCAACGAGAACATAACCATCGAAGAAATAGAAATAAACACGGAAGGCAAAGAAAAGAAAAGCAGTAAAGACAAGAGGCAATAAAAATATGACGGAGACTACTTTAAAACCGCGGGAAATAGTGGAAAGGCTCAATCGGCATATCATCGGCCAGGCGCAGGCGAAACGCGCTGTAGCCATTGCTCTGCGCAATCGTTGGCGCAGGCAGAATGTGCCCAGAGAGCTGGCTGACGAGATTTCCCCGAAAAATATCATTATGATCGGACCCACCGGTGTGGGCAAGACGGAAATAGCGCGGCGTCTGGCCAAGCTGGATAATGCGCCTTTTCTGAAGGTGGAAGCATCCAAGTTTACCGAAGTTGGTTACGTGGGACGCGATGTGGAATCGATTGTTCGCGACTTGGTGGAAATAGCGGTTAATATGGTCAAAATGCAGGAGCAGGAAAGCGTCCGCGCCAAAGCCGCAGAAATCGCGGAAGAAAGACTGCTGGATTTGTTGCTTCCGGCCCGCCCTGCGGAAAAAAAAGTTGGCGACATGTTGGCCGATATAGGCAGCTCTTATGATAAAGGCCAGTCGCTGGAAGAACAGGCCCTTAGTTTCGATGCCACACGGGAGAAATTAAGGCAATTGTTCAAGGCAGGCAAACTTGACCACCGCGTTGTGGAGCTGGAAGTCAGTGAAACGCGCAGCGGCCCCATGATTGAAATATTTTCTGCCGCGGGCATGGAGGATATGGGCCTGAACATCAGGGATATGTTGGGCAATGTATTCCCACAAAAAAGAAAAAGGCGAATGCTGAAAGTTCCGGAAGCGCTGGAAGTATTGGCGGAAGAAGAGGCGCAAAAACTTGTCGACATGGACAAGGTGACAAAAACGGCTATCGACAGGGTGGAGCAATCGGGCATTGTCTTTCTGGATGAAATAGACAAAATTGTGGGCAGTGATTCGTCGCACGGTCCGGATGTTTCGCGTGAAGGAGTGCAAAGAGATTTGCTGCCCATTGTGGAAGGCTGCGCTGTCAATACGCGTTACGGTATGGTAAAAACAGACCATATTCTTTTTATCGCTGCGGGGGCATTCAGTTCCTCCAAGCCCTCGGATTTGATTCCGGAACTGCAGGGGCGTTTTCCGATTCGTGTGGAGCTGGATTCCCTCGGCAAGGAAGAATTTATCAGGATACTTACCGAGCCGAATAACGCCTTGGTGAAGCAATACACGGAGATGATGGCAACCGAAGGAATAAAATTAATTTTCACCAAAGACGCCGTTGCCTCCATCGCGGAAATAGCCACGATTGTCAATGAGAGAACGGAAAATATCGGGGCGCGACGTCTTTACACAATTATGGAAAAATTACTGGACGATATTTCTTTTGACGCGCCGGATATGAAAAACAAAGAAATAAAAATTGACGCCAAAACGGTGGAAAAAAAGCTGGAAGATATCATTGAAGACGAGGATTTGAGCAGATATATTTTATAAACGGGGTAACATTTATGGACAATATATTGGATTCGATGGAGCGGGCGGACATTCTTCTGGAAGCGCTTCCTTATATCCGGCGTTTCTATAATAAAACGATTGTTATTAAATACGGCGGCCACGCCATGGTTGACGAAGATCTGAAAGATAGGTTTGCCAAAGACGTCGTCATGATGAAATATATAGGAATTAACCCCGTTGTTGTGCACGGCGGGGGACCACAAATCGGCGACTTTTTAAAAAAACTGGGCAAGGAATCAAAATTTGTTCAGGGTATGCGCATTACCGATAAAGAAACCATGGACATTGTGGAAATGGTTTTGGTCGGAAAAGTAAACAAAGAGATTGTCGGTTTGATTAATAACCACGGCGGCAAGGCGGTGGGTTTAAGCGGCAAGGACGGCGGATTGATTCTGGCGGAAAAATATCTTTTAAGTGAGGACAAGGCCAAGCACACGCCGCCGGAAATTATTGATATCGGCCTGGTGGGTAAAGTTGTGTCGATCAACGCCCAACTTATTGCCACGCTGGCGCAAAACGGTTTCATCCCCATTATCGCGCCCACGGGAATTGGCGCAAGGGGAGAAACGTATAATATCAACGCCGATATCGTTGCCGGAGAAATCGCCGCCGCCCTGCAGGCGGAAAAATTGATGCTTTTAACCGATGTGCCGGGCGTCATGGACCAGAACAAGAAGTTGATCAATACAATGAGTTCCAAAAAGGTGCAGAAATTGATTGATGAAGGTGTTGTCGAGGGCGGCATGTATCCCAAGATGAAATGTTGTCTGAAAGCGCTCAAAGGCGGCGTGAAGAAAGCGCATATTGTTGACGGCCGGCTCAAACACGCCATTTTGCTGGAAGTGTTCACCGACAAAGGAATCGGTACTGAAATAGCTTTATAAAAAGAAAGAGAAACTGTTGAAGATGAAGGAAAAAGAAATCACGGCTCTGGCCGATGAAAATATTATGCATACATACCGGCGGTTTCCTGTCGTTTTGGCCCGAGGAAAGGGACAGAAGGTGTGGGACGTAAATGGCAAGGAGTATCTTGATTTTGTCGCCGGCATTGCCGTTTGCAATCTGGGCCATTCTCATCCCGGTGTGATTGACGCGTTGAAGAAACAGCTGGAAAAATTAACCCACGTCTCCAATCTGTACTACACTGAGCCGCAGGCGCGGCTGGCTAAACTCCTGGTGGACAATTCTTTTGCCGACAAGGTATTTTTCTGCAACAGCGGCGCGGAAGCGAATGAGGCGGCCATTAAACTGGCGCGAAAATACGCGCACGAAAATCTCGGTGCGGATAAGTTTGAGCTTATCACGATGAAAGATTCTTTTCATGGCCGGACGATGGCCACAATCACGGCTACCGGTCAGGAGAAATTTCAATTCGGTTTTACGCCGCTTCTGGAAGGGTTCACCTATGTTCCTTTCAATGACCTGAATGCTTTGGAAAAAGCGATTAATAAAAAAACCTGCGGCGTGATGGTGGAGCCGATTCAGGGCGAGGGCGGGGTTAATATTCCTGATGCGCGGTATCTGAAAGAAGTGCGCTCGCTCTGCGATGAGCACAAAATTTTGCTTATTGTGGATGAAGTGCAAACGGGCATTGGTCGCACGGGGAAATTGTTTGCCTATGAACACGCGGGGATTGAGCCGGACATCATGACGCTGGCCAAAGCTTTGGGCAACGGTTTCCCGGTTGGGGCAATGCTGGCCACGGATAAAATCGCCGAGTCTTTCGCGCCCGGAAATCACGCGTCCACCTTCGGCGGAAATCCCCTGGCTATGGCTGCAGCTTTGGCCACGCTGGAAATCATGCTGCAGGAAGGTATTTTGGATAATTGCCGGAAGACGGGGGATTATTTTTTAAAGGAGTTAAAAAAACTGGAAAAAAAGCATGCCCTAATCAATAATGTCCGGGGAAAAGGGTTGATGCTTGCCGTCACGCTGAATATGGAAGCGGCGGAAATTGTCCGGGAATGCATGCAAAAAGGTTTATTGATTAACAGCACAGGAGGAAAAACATTGCGCTTCGTGCCGCCATTGATTATTACCAATAAAGATGTTGATCAGGCTGTTGATATTCTTAATGAAGTGATGGAGGGCAAATGAAAAAAGATTTGCTCAATTTCCATGATTTGACAGCGGATGATTTTGCGTTGATCTGGGAAAAGGCCGCAAAACTCAAAAAAGATTTAAAGGAAGGCCGGCCACACGCCTCGTTGCGGGAGAAAACGCTGGGGATGATTTTTGACAAATCCTCCACACGGACGCGTATTTCCTTTGAGGTCGGCATGTATCAACTGGGCGGAATTGCGCTTTTTTTGAGTTCGCGCGACACACAGATCGGGCGCGGCGAAATTATCGCGGATACCGCGCGCATGGCGTCCGTTTATCTCAACGGCATCATGATCCGGACATTCGCTCAGGAAGCGGTAGAAGAATTTGCCCGTTTTGCTACTATTCCCGTTATCAACGGTCTTACGGATCTTTTGCATCCCTGTCAGATATTGAGTGATTTATTCACCATAAAAGAGAAGAAAGGTTCGTATGAAGGGATAAAAGTCGCCTATATTGGTGACGGTAATAATGTCGCCAACTCATGGATAGAAGCTGCCGCCAAATTGCCGTTTGAACTGGCGATTGCCTGCCCGGAAGGTTATGACCCTAACGCTGACGTTATGGCCAAGGCTGTTAAAGAATCAAAAGAAGGGATAAAAATTTATCGCGAGCCTTCTGCCGCGGCAAAAAAAGCCGATGTACTTTATACTGATGTCTGGGCAAGCATGGGCCAGGAAGCGGAAAACGAGGTGAGGAAAAAAGTTTTTAAAAATTACCAGATAAACGCGTCTCTGCTAAAAGAAGCAAAAAAAGGCGCGATGGTTATGCACTGTCTGCCCGCGCACCGGGGAGAAGAAATAACCGCCGAAGTGCTCGAAGGGCCGCAGTCGATTGTCATTGATCAGGCGGAGAATCGCCTGCACGTGCAAAAAGCGATTCTGGAAATATTGTTGTAGGAGGAAAGAAACTTGTCGGCAAAAATAAAGAAAGTAGTTTTGGCTTATTCGGGCGGATTGGACACGTCCGTGATAGTTTGCTGGTTGATTGAAACATACGGGTGTGAAGTTATCTGTTTCGCCGCCGATCTGGGGCAGAAAGAGGAATTGACCGGATTAAAAAAGAAGGCGATAAATACCGGCGCCAGTAAAATTTATGTAGAAGACTTGAGGGAAGAATTCGCGCGTGATTTCGTTTTTCCGGCGCTACGCGCCAACGCGATATATGAAGGAACGTATCTGCTGGGCACTTCCCTGGCGCGGCCTTTGATTGCCAAAAGGCAGATCGAAATCGCCAAAATGGAAAAAGCCGATGCCGTAGCGCACGGCGCGACGGGCAAGGGCAACGATCAGGTGCGCTTTGAGTTGACTTATATAGCGCTGAATCCGTCCATAAAGATTATCTCGCCCTGGAAAGATGAGAAATGGGATTTGAACTCGCGTGAGTTAATGATCGACTACGCGGAAAAGCACAAAATTCCCGTGCCTTTGACCAAGGCAAAGCCCTACAGCTCTGACCGCAACCTTTTGCATATCTCGCATGAAGGGGGAATTCTGGAAGATCCCTGGGCGGAGCCGCCGGAAGATATTTTTGTTTTGACCAAATCACCGGAAAAATCTCCGGATAAGCCAACATATGTGGAAATCGACTTTGTCAAAGGCAATCCCGTGGCGATTAACGGCAAAAAAATGTCGCCGGCTGTTCTCATGGATAAAATTAATCAGATCGCCGGTGAAAACGGCGTGGGCCGTGTGGACATGGTGGAAAACCGTTTTGTCGGCATGAAATCAAGGGGTGTTTATGAGACACCCGGCGGGACGGTCTTATGGGCGGCGCACCGCGCCGTGGAATCACTGACGATGGACCGGGAAGTCATGCTGATACGCGATTCACTCATTCCCAAATACGCGCAGCTTGTCTATAACGGATTCTGGTATTCGCCGGAAATGGAAACGCTGCAAAAATACATAGACGCCACGCAGGAAAATGTTACCGGGACGGCACGAATGAAATTGTATAAAGGAAGCTGTTCGGTGGTGGGACGCAAAGCGCCGCAGTCGCTTTACAGTGAAGATTTCGCCACTTTTGAGAAAGATCAGGTGTACAACCAGATGGACGCGATCGGTTTTATCAAGCTGAACGGCCTGCGCCTGAAAATCCGTCATCTGTTGAAAAGGAAAACCGGCAAAAAATAAAACGCGGGGAATGAAATTATGGCCCAGAATAAAAAACCATGGAGCGGGCGTTTTCAAAAAGCCACAGCCCAAGAGGTGGAAAAATTTACTTCCTCTTTGCATTTCGATTGCCGCCTTTATCCCTATGATATTGAAGGCTCCCTAGCGCACGCGCAGATGCTGGCCGCGCAGGGGATAATATCGCGCGCCGAAGCAAATAAAATATGTTCTGGTTTAAAGAACATTTTACAGGATCTGGAAAAAGGCAAAGTCAAGTTTGATCCCGCCGATGAAGATATCCACATGGCCATAGAGCGGGAATTGACCAGACGCATAGGTTCTGTAGGCGGCAAGCTGCATACGGCCAGAAGCCGCAATGACCAGATTGTTCTGGATATGCGTCTTTTTATGCGTGAACAGACCCAGGAAATTATCAGGCTTATTTCATCGCTGAGGAAGCTATTGGTGAAATTGGCAAAAGAAAATGCAAAGATAATCATGCCCGGATACACGCATCTGCAAAAAGCCCAGCCGGTGCTCTTGGCACATTATTTTCTGGCTTTTTACGAAATGTTTTCCCGTGACGCGGCGCGATTTGCCGACGGCAAAAAAAGGATTGACATATCACCTCTAGGAGCGGCCGCGCTGGCCGGAACCGGCCTGCCCATCGACAGGCGTAAAACAGCGAAAATATTAAAGTTTTCCGCAGTCAGCGAAAACAGTATGGACACGGTAGCAGACCGTGATTTTATCAGTGAGTTTATCTTTGACTGTGCGGTGACCATGATGCATTTGAGCCGTTTTTGCGAGGATTTGGTTTTGTGGTCGTCGGAAGAATTCGGTTTTGTGGAAATTTCCGATGCCTATACAACCGGCAGTTCGATTATGCCGCAGAAAAAAAATCCGGATGTGGCGGAACTGATCAGGGGGAAGACGGCGAGGGTTTATGGAGACCTCATGGCGATAATGACGCTACTCAAGGGTTTGCCCATGACGTATAACCGCGATTTACAGGAAGATAAAGAGCCCTTGTTCGACGCGGTGGATACAACAAAAAACTGTCTGAATATTTTTACGCAGATGCTGGCCAATACCAAATTCAAGGCCGGGAAAATGCGTGTCGCGGCGGAAGAGGGGTTTTGCGCGGCTACCGACATCGCCGAATATCTGGTGAAGAAAGGCGTTGCTTTTCGTAAAGCGCATGAAATTGTCGGCAAAATCGTTGCTTATTGCCTGAAGAATAAAAAGACGCTCGGACAATTGTCGCTGGAAAATTACCGGAAATTTTACGGCGGTTTTTTCACGGATATTCATGATATTATTAAAATCGATAAAGTGGTAAATGCCCGCCGGCATACCGGAGGGACGGCGACGGAGGGTGTTGCGAAGAGGATAAGAGAAATTGAGAAGAAAACCAAGTAAATATAAAATTTGTGTTGTGCTGGCGTTGGTGTTTGTTTTTTTCGGGTGCGGCGTCAAGAATAATCCGATTCCCCGGACATCCATGATTGATTACCGCCCTATGGTTGACAAAATCGAGGCCGTTTCCAAAGATGACGCTGTGGTATTGAGCTGGGAACTTAACGATGAAGATGCGTTAATAAAAAATATTTACATCGAAAGAAGCGAGCAGGGTGCTGCCGGCAACGAATGTCCCGAATGCCCGCAGAAGTTTGAGCGTATCGGTCATCTGGAGATAAGCAAGCCATTGCTGGGAAAACAAAAAACAAAGAAGCAGGGATTTGTCGATACAAAAGTGGAAAAAGGCAAAATATACAATTACCGCTTAATGCTTTGTGATATCGCGGGTGTTTGTCAGGATAAGCCCGCGACTCAGGTAAATTTTAAATAACCAAGGAGTATTGTATGTTCAGAGGAGCGATAGTAGCCATTGTTACGCCTTTTAAAGACGGGAAGGTGGATGAAGAAGCACTGAGGAATCTTATTGAATTCCAAATTGCCAACGGGACGGACGGTATCGTTCCCTGCGGTACTACGGGTGAGTCCAGCACTCTTTCCCATGAGGAGCACGACAGGGTTATCGAAATAACAATTGACGCCGTAAAAAAGCGCGTGCCGGTTATCGCCGGAACGGGGTCCAACAGCACCGCTGAAGCTTTACGACTGACCAAACACGCCCATAAGGTTGGTGCCGACGGCGCGTTGATAGTTTGCCCCTATTATAACCGTCCCACGCAGGAAGGGCTTTATCAGCACTTTAAAACGATTGCTGAAAACGTGCCCATTCCCATAGTTCCATACAATATTCCCGGCCGTACCGGAGTTAATCTTCTGCCACCGATGGTGGCGAAGCTGGCTAAAATAAAAAATATTGTGGGAATCAAAGAGGCATCCGGATCAATTAAGCAGATGAGTGATGTAATTGAGATGTGTCCGGATAATTTTGCGGTATTATCCGGCGATGATAATTTTACTTTACCCCTGCTGGCCATGGGGGGCGCGGGAGTGATTTCCGTGATCTCCAATGTGGCGCCGGCGGATATGGCCGGACTGGTGGACGCGTTTTTTGCCGGTGACATAAAAAAGGCGAAAGACTTACATCATAAAATGTCGCCGCTGATGGAGGCACTTTTTTTTGAAGTCAATCCGATTCCCGTGAAAGCTGCGTTGGTCATGATGGGTAAGATTAAAGAAGAATACAGATTGCCGCTTTGCAAAATGACCGATGTTAACCGGGAAAAACTGAAAAAGGTTATGACTGATTACGGCTTGATTTAATTATTTCGGCGTCAATAATTAATAAAAGGAGATGTATTTGTATGGTTAAAGCCGTCGTTACGGGAGTCGCTGGGAAAATGGGAGGAAGGATCATCAGTCTCATCTCTCCTCTGGAGGATATCAAAGTCGTGGCCGCGGTGGAAGTAGCCCGTCATCCTATTATTGGTCGCGATGTCGGCCAGGCATTGGGGCTGGGAAGAACCGGCGTTTTGGCCTGCGATAAATTAACCGATTGCATAGATAAGGCCGATGTAGTTATTGACTTTACCAATCATGAAGCGTCTTTGAATTATTTAAAAATCGCGGGGGAAAGAAACCGCGCTATTGTCATCGGTTCGACCGGGTTTACCGCCGAGGAAATGAAGGAGGTGAGGGAGCTGGCGAAAAACACGCGCTGTGTCCTGTCGCCCAACATGAGTGTAGGCGTTAATGTGCTTTTGAAAGTACTGGAATACTGCACGGGGATACTGAATGACGATTACGACGTGGAAATAATCGAGGCGCATCATCACCTGAAAAAGGATGCTCCGAGCGGAACGGCGATGCGGATGGCCCAAGTTATTGCGGAAAAATTGGGACGTGACCTGGAAAAGGACGCGGTTTATATGCGGCGGGGCATAATCGGGGAAAGAACGAAAAATGAAATAGGCATACAGACGATTCGTGCCGGTGATATTGTCGGAGAACATACGGTGATTTTCGGGGGAACGGGGGAAAGATTGGAATTCATTCATCGCGCCCACAGCAGGGATAACTTTGCCAAAGGAGCAATTCGCGCGGCAAAATGGGTTGTCAATCAGAAAAACGGTCTTTACGATATGCAAGATGTTTTGGGGTTGAGATAAGGAGTTCGCTTTTTAAGTTGCGTTCGGTTGTTTGTCATATAGGAATTGGTTCCAATTTGGGAGATGCCCTGGAAAATTGTAAGAGCGCCGTGGAAAAAATTTCACGAACAGACTTCGTATCGCTGATTGCTTCCTCTTCGTTTTACAAAACCGATCCGGTGGGTGATGAAAGGCAAAATTATTTTATCAATGCTGTGGTAGAAATCATGACAACCCTCAGCGCAGAAGAATTATTGAAAGCGTTGCAGAAGATCGAGGCAGGCATGGGGCGGAAAAGAACGATAAAAGGAGGCCCGCGGGTAATCGATTTGGACATACTATTTTACGGGCAGGATATCATAAAACGAAACGATTTGTCCGTGCCGCATCCGGAAATGCACAAGCGTCGTTTTGTTCTGGAGCCGCTGAACGAAATAGCCTCTTATTTTATCCATCCGGTTTATGGTGTTTCCGTACGCGGCTTAAAGGAAAGACTTGATGATAATAAAAGCGTGTGGCTGATTGAAAGACCGGTAACGCAGGGAAGACACTAATGTTTTTACGGGTATTGATATTTATAATCTTGATTTTTCTGGTGTATAGGATAATAACTTCCATGCGGCGGGCGCGCTTGTCGAAAAATGAATCGGAACGGGTCATTTTCCCGCGGACTTCGGCGGAAGATTTGGCGGAAGACCCGGTATGCCGGAAGAACATTCCGGTAAGTCAGGCCTATAAGAAAGAAATTTCGGGCAGGATTTATTATTTTTGTTCCAAGCACTGTTGTGATAAATATATGTCGTCGGAAAACAGGTAAACAGGGGAGGGGCTATGAAGTTTTTTATCGACACCGCGAATATTGAAGAGATAAAGGAAGGTCTGAAGCTGGGCATGGTGGATGGCGTGACCACGAATCCGTCGCTTATTGCCAAGGAGAAAAAAAGTTTTGAAGTTGTTGTTAAGGAAATATTAAAAAACGTGGAGGGCCCTGTAAGCCTGGAAGTCGTGAGCATGGAAGCGAAACCCATGTTCGAGGAGGGAAAGAAACTGGCGCAGTGGGGAGATAACGTGGTCATTAAGGTGCCTCTTTGCACGGAGGGACTTAAGGCGACGAAAATGTTCGCCGCTGCCGGTATAGACGTCAATGAAACATTGATCTTTTCGCCTCTGCAGGCGTTGATGGCGGCAAAAGCTGGCGCGCGTTACGTCAGCCCTTTTGTCGGGCGTCTTGACGACATTGCCCATGACGGCATGGATCTGGTGGAACAAATCCTGACAATTTTTGACAATTATGGATTTGACACGGAGGTCATTGTCGCCAGTATCAGGCACCCCCGGCATGTTCTGGAAGCTGCTCTAATGGGCGCGGATATCGCCACCATTCCTTTTAAGGTGATTAAACAATTGACGCAACATCCGCTTACGGATAAGGGAATTGAAATGTTTTTGGAAGATTGGAAGAAAGTTCCCCTGAAATAAAAAAATACGGTTTTGAAACATGTTTATCAAACGCGAGATATTTAGCCTGCCGAATATTATAACAATGATAAGAATCGGAATGGTTCCCTTCCTTTTCACTTTGCTTTTATCGCCGGGAAAATTCTGGAGTCTGGTTCTGGCGATATTGTTTGTCGTTGCTTCTTTGACCGATTTGATTGACGGATATATCGCTCGAAAGTATTCTATGGTTACCACGCTGGGCAAATTTCTGGACCCGATTGCCGACAAACTTTTGGTCAACACGGCGATGATTCTGATGATCCCTATCGGGAGGATACCCGCGTGGATTGTAGCCATAACCATTATCAGGGATTTGCTTGTGGACTGGATAAGAACCGCGTCTTCTTCAGAGGGATTTGTCATCCAGGCCAGCTTGTTGGGCAAGCAAAAGATGCTGGCCCAAATCATCGCCGTTACAGCGTTGCTGATTCATTACACGATTTTCGGCATTAATGCCCATGCTGTGGGTATTATAATTTTGTATGTCGCGTTATTTTTCACTGTTATTTCTGGAGCTGATTATTTTATAAAATATTACCGTCATTATTCGGAAAAATAATTCAAGCGCACAATTATTTATACGCAGAAACGGGCCGACAAAGGGATGCGGACGGGTAAAATCATTAAATTTATATAGAAGCTTAGCGGTAACGGGGCATTTTCTTGTTGACAAGAGTATTCTTTTTAGATAGTTACTGTGCGTTTTAACGAGCGGGCGTAACTCAGCGGTAGAGTGCTACCTTGCCAAGGTAGACGTCGACGGTTCAAATCCGTTCGCCCGCTCCATTGCTTTTTAGGCGGCATAGCCAAGTGGCTAAGGCAGCGGTCTGCAAAACCGTTATTCTCCGGTTCGAATCCGGATGCCGCCTCCAACTTAAACCAAGAAGCCGATTCGCAAAGAATCGGCTTCTTTTTGAGGCGTAAGCAAAAAGAAGATGGCGAGATGTTCATCGAAAAAATGACGAGGAAAGAGGCAGCAGTAAAAATTTTAAAAAATGATGGAAAGGCAACAAAATTTGTTGCATTAAGCGAAGTATCTTGATATAATTAATAATATTTATTTGTGCGGCACGTTTTCAAAATAAAATTTTTGAAGGAGAAATTTTGGCTCGCACTAGTGATATTGATTCAACAGAGAAACTTCTCAATGT
>ERZ1026796.139-NODE-139-length-63997-cov-4.928417_pt1 | contig 63997 bp, 50 predicted proteins | sample MGYA00520874_ERZ1026796 | MGnify/ENA primary metagenome ERZ1026796 (study PRJEB33270, sample SAMEA104284474) | anaerobic digester metagenome | biome: Anaerobic digester microbiome; feature: mesophilic sludge digester; material: Anaerobic digester biomass | place...
CAAAGATCAAGACCGCGATGAAGCGGGCGTACGGATTCAAAAGCCCCAGCTACCTCAAAACCATCGTCTACCTTGTGGCCGGCAAACTGTGCTTTGACTGATCACCCACACAAAGTGGAAGAGAACCAATTGTTATGTGGCGGGTCCCATTATAGGGTGGGATTATTCCGATAGTTTCGTAAAACAAGTATCCCGTGCTTGGCGCTGTCCAATGTGTCGTCGGCAGGATAAGGGTGTGTTTAAGGGGCCAGAAGGGGTGAAGTGGATATGGGAGAAGGAACTGAAGGAGATGGGCGAATGGGAGAATGAACTAGAACGGAGGAGACTAGGCTTATCGAGGCCTGATTAACGTAGTCAGAGGAAGCTCAATGATATGCAGATTATGTAGACAAGACAAAATACTGCGCGAAATGGTGATCCTCCAAGTCCAAGAACCATTAATGAAGCGCTATAATATACAGCCTACTAGCGTTCCCACATTAAAAATCTTTGCTGGCAATAGCAAAATAGAGTTTATCCCAAGCGCATTATGGATTATCGGCGCAAATGGGCGTATTGATTTATCGATAGATAAGAAACAATTTTACTATCAATGGAAATAAACAACTCCCCCCTGAAACTTATCGAGAAGTAATTGGAATGATTTCTCGGTTTGGGGTTGGGATTGCTGAGTTTCTCATAGTTGGTATTGATCAAAATGGGGCCCATATTTTTCGGGTTCATTATGAAGGCGTGCAAGGAGGGAACTGGCTAGAGTGGTGTACCAAATTGGGATTTAGAGCGATTGGGACAGGTCAAATACATGCATCTATTACTCTTGCCACTTCAGAACAACATCGGATGGAAAATGTCGATACTACTCTTTTCAATGTTTATTGCGCCAAGAAAAATGCTGAATTGGCGCCTGGAGTTGGGGTTACTGAGGATATTGGTATTATTTCATCTAATGGCATAGTGTTTATTGATGGTCTCCAATTAGCAGAATTACACAAAGAGAGAAAAGCGTTTACTATCAGAAGGCGGTTAAAAAATGAAAAGAAAAATTCTGAAGAAACAGCCATTAAGTAAGGAAACCGACAAAAACCAATTTATTGCTCTACTCAATAAGGCCGCTCAACCACTTCCGAAAGAAGATGCTTGAACATGTGGCTCTCGGATTCGCGCCGGTTGTACAGGTAGGAAAACTCATTAACATAAAGTTGGAGATACTTGGGGGAAACGTGGTGATAGGTGCCGGTGATTGATCGCTTGAGTTGCGACCAAGAATGTTGTGACGCTCCTCACCAATTGCACCTGGCACAGTTTTCGGGGGGCAGGTCAACGCTATTCGCGAATAGCGAATATGCCAAGACAATTCTCAATATTTAGACACTTGCCAGCAATTTCAGAAGCCGGGCCTTGTCGCGGTTCAGCGTCTTGGGCGTCATATGATCGAGTATAGAGTCCATTTCCTCTTTCGGTGACTTCTGGCCGTTGGTGAGAAGCTTGGGCATGGCGGACTGAAGGGCGTGGCGGAAGTCCTCGCGGCCGGGCTGGAAGTAGTGCTTGAGGACGATCTCGGCAGTCTTGTGGCCTGTGACCTTCTGGACCATCTCCATCGGGATCCCGGCGGTCAGGGCCAGGGTTACCCAGGTCACCCGGAAGCTGTGGAAATCCCGGATGCTTGCACGGCGGCCGCCTTCTTTCCTCTCGACGTGAATCTCACCTCTAACAGTCTCGCCGTTCTCTTCTCCCGTGGCTTCTGTGATTGCATCCTTGAATCCCGCCCTCGCGAAAACCTTGCGAACGCGCCAAGTGATCCCGTCGGGGTTGGTTTTATACATCGCCGCCTGCTCCGGAAAAACGTACGTTCCGGACGGATCCCGGCGGCTTAGTTCCTCATAGAGCATAGGGAGGATGGGGAAGCTTACGGTCTGACCTGTCTTCGCCGTTTTGACTGTGATGCTGCGAATATTGAGGTCTACATCTTTCCACTTCAAGAGGCAACAGTCTCCGCGCCGCATCGCCGTGCAGATCCCCGTGATGAGGATGGGGCGGACGAATTCGTCGTCTTGGGCGGCGTCCACGATAGCTTTGAGCTCCTCGGGGCTGAATGGTTTTCTGAATATCGTTTCAGTCTCGCGTGTGACCAGTTGAGAGAAGGGATTGATGCTGCCGGCGGGCATGAGATGCTTGAAGGTGGCGCGGAGGAGCTTCAGGGTGTCGTTCCAGGTCTTCGCGGTCATTCCACGCGCAGCTTCCGCGTCCAGAAAGTCCCTGGCCGCCTGACGGGTCACGTGGGCGATCTCCTTGGCGTGGGGATTATTTTGCTGAACGAATGCCGAGAACTTCTTCAGTATCGCGCGGGATTGATACGCATAGCGCTCGTTCAACTTCCGTCTGCGCGGGATTTTCATCCACTCATCAGGCAGATCGTTGAGGGTCACGGACTTGAAGCGCTCGCCTGTCTTGATCTCGTAAATGCGCTCTGCGAGGTGAGCGCTGTCATTCCTCCGTTGAGCCTCCTCGATTACCTGCTTGAGCTTCTCATGTGCCTGTGCGCGGGAGCGCTCGAAGGCTCTGTCGCCTTCCTCTTTGAGGGAAAGCGAGGCGGGGGGATTGCCGGCGACTCTTACGCCGAGATTGATGGAGTAACGTTTGCCGCCGCTCGCGTACTTGGCATACCAGTTGGACCTCAGTTTCCCGTTGCGCCCTATCCGCAGCTCTATGGACATCTGTTCCCTCCCGTCGCTATTGCCTCGCGCGCTTCGGCTTGGAATATACTGCGGCAATCGGAATGGTTGCAAGCAAAACCCACACATCGACCCCCACAAGCCGATTGAACATATTGAACAATCAGCGCGGCAATATGATATGTCGCAACACCGTCAGGCTTATACACTGAAGGTTGGTGCTTCAACCCCGCCATCTCTTGGAATCAAAGACAGAACCTCTACGTATCCTGGGATGGCATAACTAACTATGGGAGAGATAGATTGTGCAAGCGGTACCATAGCGGGGGGTGGATTAGTCGATACCTGCAGAAGACAACACCCCCTACGGTGGACAATACGGCAGTGGTGTGGATGCCATACCTTAACCTATGGCCGACAAAGTCGGCATATAGACAAAATCCCCATCATATAGACTGATGCTCTATAATATGCATATAGGGACAATATGTGGTACTATTTGCAAACGATAGGGAGATATGCAAATGGAGCTTAAGGCCAATAAAAGACCCGAAAACGCCAGCCTCGCCTGGTATGTGGACTCCCTCCAGGCAGAGGGCCGATATTCATTCTGCAAGGAGGAAGCGCTGGAGAAGATGCGGTTGAGTGCCGAAGCGCTCAAGAAAGCAGTAGCCCGGCTTGTGTCCAAGAACAGGATTGCGATTCCCAAGAGGGGCTACTATGTGGTCGTGCCTATAGAGTACCGTTCGGCCGGCGCTCCGCCCCCATCCTGGTTTATCGACGGACTGATGCATCATCTCAACCGCCAATATTACGTGGGGCTATTGTCTGCCGCTGCGCTTTATGGAGCAGCCCAGCAACAGCCGCAGGAGTTTCAAGTCGTAACCGACAAGCCGGAGCGTCCGATCAGGGTAGGTCGAGGCCGTATTCGTTTCGTCGTCAAAAAGAACATCAAACAGACATTAACCACAGAGGTCAAGACTGAAACAGGCATGATGCGTGTGTCTACGCCGGAAACAACTGCCTTGGATCTTGTGCGTTATAGATCCGCAGCCGCCGGGCTTGGAAATGTCGCCGCTGTGCTTGCCGAGCTTGCCGAACGGATAGATCCACAGCGATTGGTCGAGGCTGCGCGTATCGAAGGCGAGCGTGCTTATGCGCAGCGGCTCGGATACCTCCTCAGCCATGTGGGCGCTGCAACACAGGCCCGGGCACTGGCTGCGTGGCTGGTAACCATGCGCCCGAGGCGAGTGCCACTCCGTGCGGATGGATCGATCAATGGCCATCCCACCGATCCCCAGTGGCGGGTTATCGTCAACGAAGGCATCGAGGTGGATATATGATCCCAAGAGCTCAGATCACAGCCTGGCGCGTGTATGCGCCATGGTCTTTGGATGCCCAGGTAGAACAGGATCTCGTCATATCGAGAGCGCTCGTCGAATTGTTTTCCGATGCGACTATACGCGACAAGCTAGCGTTTCGCGGAGGGACAGCACTCAACAAGATAGTCCTGCCCAAGCCCGAGCGCTATTCTGACGACATTGATCTTGTCCAAGTAGAGGCCGGTCCGATGGGTCCTGTTATGACCGCAATCCGTCATCGCCTGGATCCCTGGCTCGGTGAACCCCAGTGGAAACAAGGGCATGGTCGAGTGACATTCTATTACCGCTTTAACACCGAACATGAACCCGTGGTCGTATCACGCCTCAAGGTTGAGGTCAATACGCGGGAGCACTTTTCAGTTCTCGGAATCGCCACGCGCTCATATTCAGTGGAGAGCAGTTGGTTCAGGGGTTCGGCAGAAATACCCAGCTATCATCTGGATGAATTGCTTGGCACAAAGTTCCGAGCTCTTTACCAGCGCAAAAAGGGGCGCGACCTTTTCGATCTCTGGATTGCAGGACAGCGCACACGGTTCGATTCCCGGCGCGTGGTCGACTGCTTCATTCGCTACCTTGATCACGATGCCAGGCGCATTTCACGGGCTGAATATGAGGAGAATCTCCGCAATAAGCTCGCTGACCGTGAATTCGCGGCTGACCTTACTCCGCTGCTCGCGAACGGTGTCGAATGGGATTGCAAGGCCGCAGGGGAGTATGTTCTTGACACACTTGTGGCACATCTTCCTGGAGATGCGTGGAAGGGATAGGAATATATTACGACGATGATGCTAGTTTTCAGCATTTGCTGAAAAGAAAAGGTTAATGGTTTACACTTTGTGCGCGGAAAGGGCATTTTATCCCCTGTAGAGACGCAGGACCGCTACAAAACCCATGCCCGATACGCCATTCCGATAACCTCCCTCTCCCATATTGTGCTCCATCAGAAGTACAAGGACTTGTACGATATCGTACAAGTCCTTGTACTGAATCATACAAACTGATTCCTGCTGCAAAGGAGGTTCAAGCACTTTCAGCAATCGCTGAAAGCCGCCACATTAGTGAAAATCCACTCCTATTTTCCCGCGTTTCCCCGATAGATGGACATGTCCCAACACTGCAGATGCTTTGTTGCGCCTTGCCTTATCCACCGGGATGAACTGCTACATCGCCGATCTGGTGAACACCCTCGATGTCGTGGGTATCCCAACGGTTAGCCGGATTTCCCGCCAGTGGTCATCAAATAACAGCGCTTCTAGGCGAAGGGTATCACATCTGCATCGCTCAATGCGGCGCATCCCGCAGATTCATGGAATTCCGATGGAACTAACAAAGCCCGTCTATTGACAGAATCTGCACAGATGCCGTCATCGCTATCCAGTCATGCCCGGGACACCACCGCTCTGTTGACAGCCCTGAGAAGCGGGGCGTATGCTTCTCAACGGAAAGGGGATCATGGCATATGAGCAAGCTCCATGACCATGGCGTCGATGAACTGTTTTCCGACCCGCAGTTGTTTCGGGCGCTGATCAATCAGGCCAACTGCCATCTCTCGATCATCGATTTCAGGAGCGGCCGCTATCTGTACGTCAACGAGATGACATGCCGATCAACCGGCTACACTCCGAGGGAATTCCTGGCCATGACCGTGGCGGACATCGATCCGACGGTCAATCGGAAGTGGGACGCGGCGAAGGAGAGGCTGCGGCGGAAGAAGGTCAAAGTATTCATAGGGGAGGGGATGATCAGGCGGAAGGACGGGAGCTGTTTCCCCGTGGAGGTGCACTCCTCCGTCATCCGGGTCGGCGCCAGGGACTACCTGGTGGCGACCGCCTGCGACATCACCGAGCGGAAGAAAGTGTTGGAAGCACTGCATGCGGCGAGAGAACAACTGGAGCAGGCCGTGAAGGAAAGGACGGCGGAACTCGAGACGGTCAACGAGGCGTTGAAGGAGGAGATAGCCATCCGGGCCCGCGTGGAGAAGGTGCTGAAGAGATCACAGGCGCAGCTGCAGAAACAGAAGGGATATCTCGAACGCAAGAGCGTGGCGATGGGCGAGATGCTCAGGCAGATCGAGTGGGAGAAGCGCAGGATCCGGACGAACATCGCCTCGAACGCGAAGCAGGTGCTTCTCCCGTTGCTCGACAGGATGCGCTCAGTCGGCGGTTCGGGGAAGGAGATCGCCCTCCTCAAGGAGCGCGTGAAGGATCTCACGGCAGAGTACGGACCCGTTGCGGCGGGAGAGAAGACCCGGCTCACGCCGCGCGAGATGGAGATCGCGGACATGCTGCGGAGCGGTCTCGGGAACAAGGAGATCGCGGATCTGCTGAACATCACCCTCCGATCGACGGAATGGCACCGGTACAACATCCGCAAGAAGCTGCATCTGAAGGGGAAGCGCAACAATCTGCGCGCCCTCCTGATGCGCGGAGATGCTTGAAATCCCTCCTCATTACTGGCAAATAATACTGGTGAAAATCCAGTATAATACCAGTATTGACATCCTTCCCCGGTTGAGAGACCCTATTGCCGCAGTTCCAGGCGCACTTCCTCTCTGCATGTGCCATGGTGCCGCGCATGCAGGGAGATCGGTCGAGGGGATGGGCAGCATGCACAGAGCATGTGTCCCTGTCGAAGCCCCGCACAGACGCCCTCCGCGCAATCATCCTCCGGATTCAATCGATAACATCAATCTTCATGCCGAACTCTCCTCGGCAGATATCCACCCCCGCATCCGTTCATGGGAGGCATGACCATGCTCTCTTCCGATCGACTCTCCAGAAGGCTGGCCAGTCATCTCCTGGCGTGCATCTTCGTCGCAGGATGCCTTGTCCAATGGATGTTGCCCATTCCAGCCTTCAGCCAGGCATTTCACACATATTTCAACAATCCTGATGACCAGAATCACGAATACGATATCCAGGACGCGTTCCTCGATGAGATTGGGAGCGCGACCTCGACCGTCGATCTCACGATCTACAACATCAATTCCGGGACCATCAGCGACGCCCTGCTGGACTGGCACGACGGCAGCACAAAGACGCTCCGCATGGCGTCCGATGTCCAACCGGGGGAGACGAACCACACGACCTATATCGCGCCACTGGTGAACGATGGTGCAGCGATCGAGTACGACACGCCGGAATCGTACTCGATGCACGACAAGTTCGCGGTCATCGGCGGATCAAGGGTGTGGACGGGCTCGTGGAACCTTACGGCGGAGGCGAGCACCTCCCAGTGGAACAACGCCATCGTCATCGACGACTACTGGCTGCGGCAGGCGTACGAGAGCGAGTTCTCCCAGATGCTGGGCGTGCCGGGGACGCTCTACGACGGGTCGTTCCACCAGAACAAGTCGCAGGTCGCAGGGACATTCGCGCTTGGCGGGGGCACGGCGGACGACCTCTACCGGATGAGCCCGCAGAACGACACCGGGGACACCACCGAGGACCTGATAGTGGCCGAGATCGACGCGACGATCCCCGGGGACACGATCCACTTTGCCATATTCACATTCACGAGCGAAGCCATCTCCGAGGCCCTACGGAATGCGGCGGCAAGCGGCGTCACGGTGCGCGGCATCTTCGACAAGGCCCAGGCCGACGGGGGCGCATCGACCGACGTTTACGACGATCTGCAGGAGGCGGGATGCGATGTGTTCTGGCTCTCGACGGATCCCGGCCAGACGGGTTCCCCATACATCCATCACAAGTACATGGTGATCAACCCGCTGGGGACGGATCCGGTGGTGGTCACCGGCTCTGCCAATTTCACCGCCGCCGCAATGGTGAACAAGACGGGCGGGAACGACGAGAACACGCTCATCCTGTCATAGCGTTCCATGCGATTGCGGCGGGCATTGCGGTCGTTGTCGCGGCGACGCCTGTGCTGGGCCAGACCGAAACGCCGACCGAGACGCCTACGGAAGCGCCCACGGCGACGCCCACCGAGACACAGACGGCGCTGCCGACTGCGACACCCACTGTCACGCCGCCCAATTTCACGGTCTTCCATACCGACCCGACGTCGTCAGGCGGGATCGATACGACGCTCGTCGATCAGATCCGCGCATCGTCCGGATCCGGGAACACGATCGACGTGTGCATATACAACATCGATCTGGACGACATCGTGGAGGCGCTCGTCGACGCGAAGACGGGCGGCGCCACGGTCAGGGTGATCTCGGACGCGGACAGCGCGTATGCCGATGCGGAATACACGCAGTGGGAGGACGAGTACGGGACGCTCGTGGCCGCCGGCATCGAGGTCCGCACGAACGCACTCTCGAAGACCGGGATCATGCACAACAAGTTCGTGGTGTTCGACGGGGAGCGTGTCTGGACGGGGTCGTGGAACGCCACGAACACGGCCACGAACTCGGATTCCAACGACGCGATCATCATCTATTCCGCGGCGCTCGCGCAGGAGTACACGGACGAGTTCGAGGAGATGTGGGGCGGCGAGTACGGGACGTACAAGGAGGACGACACGGAGCATCACTTCACCATAGACGGCGTCACGGTCGACTCGTATTTCGCGCCTTCCGACGGCGTGAAGGACGTGGTTCTCAGCGAGATCAACAGCGCCACGTCGAGCATCCATTTCCTGATGTACTCGTTCACGGACAAGGACATCGCCGATGCGATGATCCAGAAGGCCACGGCGGCAACGCCCATACCGGTGACGGGCGTGCTCGACAACGGCCAGGGACAGGGCGCCTACAGCCAGCTCACCAACTTTACGCGGAACAGCGTGCCGGTCAAGCTGGACACGTTCAGCGGCCTGCTCCATAACAAGCTGATCATCATCGACCGGGAGGGACCGGACCCCAGGGTCATCACCGGGTCGTTCAACCTGACCGACGCGGCGGAGGAGAAGAACGACGAGAACATCATCGTCGTCCGCAGTCAGGCGGTCGCAAGTTCGTATTATTCGATATTCGATCACGTGTACAGCCAGCATGCTGCCGCACCACCGGCGATCGCTCAGGGGCGGCTGGTGATAAGCGAGGTGCTGTCGAAGGGATTCTTCAGGTTCTTCAACATATGGGATTCCGTGAACTGGGGGCCGAGCAGCGACGAGGATTCAACTCCGGGGGACAAGAACGTCGTCGATGCCGTCCCCCCGCAGATCATCCACACGCCCGTCACGGACGTGCTCGTGAATCGGCCCGTCTATATCCATTGCTCCATAACGGACAATGCATATCTCTACTCCGCCAAGGAGCCCACACTGCATTACCGGGCGGTTGCGGATCCCCCGCAGAGCTTCACCGCCATCCCCATGGGGGCGCTCAACGACGAGTACTACGGGAAGATACCAACGACTCTCACGGGAACTGTCGGCAGCGACAGGATCGAATACTACATAACAGCCAAGGACGCATCCCACAACAGGGGCTCGCACCCGGCGGTCAATCCCGAGCTGCATCCGCATTCCGTAAACGTCCAGGCGGAAGGCGACGACGACAAACTCGTGTTCACGGAGATAATGTACGATCCGCCCTCCACCCCCGAGGTGGATTACGAGTGGGTTGAGGTGATGAACACCTCCACGCAGACGGTGTCGCTCAACAACTGGAAGTTCACGGATTTCGACGGGACGTACCAGTTCCCATCCGATGCCACGATCGGCGGGGGGGAATACAGGATCCTCTGCAATACGCAGAGCGCGTTCAATACTGCCCATCCGGGCGTGTCCCAGGGCATCATCTATGAGTACGGGGACGAGACTACGGGCGGGGACATAACGCTGCTGAACTCGTGGGCGACGGTGACGGGCTCAATCGCGCTCATCAATCCGTCCGATCTCATCGTCAGCGAGGTGGATTACTCATCCGGCTGGGGGGCGCAGAACGGTTCCGGGCCCAACAAGAACACGCTCGAGAAGATCGATCCCGCGGGACCGGACGACGGGACGAACTGGATGCATTCTATGGTGCGCGGCGGGACGCCAGGCCAGGCGTCGAGCCCGCACTACATATTCACGAGATACGAGACGGGCGAGGCCAACGTCGTCACGCGGCCGGGCCCGTGGCTCTCGAAGACGCTCATCGACCATTCCGATCCACAGGAAGCCGGCGTGACGGTCTCATATCGGCTCGACCGCGCCTGCAATGTGAATGTAAAGATATACAATCCACCCGTCGATCCAGCCCCCACTCCCACTGTTCCGCCAGAGAACTGCTATGACTCGCAGTATCTCGTGCGGACCCTGTATGTGACTCCGATGCCACGCGCGGAGAACATGGACATCTCCGCGAATGCACATGAGGCCGTGTGGGACGGCAAGAACGCGAGCGGGACGCCCGTGGCCGGCGTGTGCCGGGTCGTGCTCGAGGCGGAGAACGGCGGAACGACCTGCCGCACGGAGAGCGACGACACCGTCGCGGCGGCGAGCTGGGTGGCATACGACCCGGATGGATTTGCACTGTCGAATCGCCAGCTGGTGAGCGTGCTCTACAGCCTCACCAAGCCGGCGCATATGACGCTGGGATTCAAGTACAAGATGCCACAGGAGACCGTCTGGCAGTACATTACGCTTCTGGATGGCGAGCTATGTCCGCGCCCGGCGGGATCACCGCTGGAGATCGCATCGAAATCCGTGTCGAACAGCTATCTGTGGGATGGCACGAACAATGCCGGCAATTATGTCTCAACAGCGACCGATTACAAGATTTTCATGGAGGCAGAAGGCGACATCTACGGGAATGCCGTCATCTGCAGGTTCGGGGAGCTGCAGATACCGTCCCTGGTGCTCGATCCGAGAAGCTCGTTCGATCCTTCAACGCAGGGGAACGAAGTCGAACAAATCAAGTACGAATTGACCAAGGCTGCGAATGTCACGGTTACGGTCATGGATTCTGACGGCGAGCCTGTCCAAACGGTCTTCACCGGCAGTCAGACATCAGGTCAGCATACCGAGCTTTATTGGGATGGCAAAGACGAATCCCATACTAATGTCGTGGAAGATGGGAGATACATGATTGTCGTACGTGCCGATACCGGTGAAGGAGAAACGTACCAGGCCGTGGCGGAGAGCGTGGTGTTCAAGATCCACGATCCGAACTGGACGCCTGTGCCCAACTGATGGATCGAGCGAGGGGGGATATCCCATGTCACGATTCTTGCGTTCCAGGATATGCAGGGAGCTGTGTTCCATTCTGATCATACAGATGCTTGTGATGGGGGGCATAGGTCAGGCATATGCATGCAGTCCCAGTCCGAATCCGGACTGCCTGGACGAAGAATGCGAATGCGAGGAGGCAGGCAACTCGCGGTCATCCTCCTCGACCTCCTGCACGGGGTGCTCAGGCGGAAACCACGTCATTCAGGCGTCGGGGAACCTGCATTTCAAGCTGCGACCATTCAAGCTGAAGGGCATCGGGGTGCCGGTGGAGCCCGTGTTTGCCTATAACTCGCAAGGGGCGAAGCCCGCCACTCCGTACGGGCGCGGCTGGGTGCTGAACTACGATCGGCGTCTCAAGAGGCTGAAGGCGCTCTCGTCCGGGCAGGACACCAAGCTCGAATGCGAGAACGGGAACGGCGGGATCTACACCTATAGCATCGAGCCCGGTGGCACGACCTACAGGGCGAAGAAGAGGCACCTTTTGCAGGACAGCATCCTCTATGCAAGCGGAGAGAACTACATCGAGGAGTTCAAGGACGGGACGAAGATGCTGTTCATCATGTCGGATGACAGGGGTTATATCTCGACCATCTCGGACCGGCACGGGAACGTTGTCACGATCGAGCGGTACGCGGGCAGCAGGATCAGGACCATCACGGACTCCTCCAATAGGACTGTGACATTCGAGTACGCGAACGAGAAGCTGAGCAAGATCGTTCTGCCGTCACCCGGTGGGGGCGCCCCGGCGCCGGAATACCTGTTCACGTGCACCGCGACGTTGGATAAATACACGTCCGCGGAGGGCGCTGTCACCGAGTTCACGTATCTGTACGAGTACCGCATGGGCAGCCGGAAGCACGCGGGGGAGGAGGTGCGGTACGAATGCGGGGATCCCGAATGGCCGACGAAGGTGACGAAACGGACGAGGATAATCGATGGGCACACGTACGAGAAGACGTTCACCTACTACCCTGTGGAGATGGAGACAATAGTGGTGGACGAGGCGGGGTTTACCACTGCCACGAAGTACGACGACTTCGGCGATACCACAGAGAAGACCGTCGAGGATCAGGATCCAGTGGAATCCCGCTGGGCGGCCGATGCGAAGCCGAACATGAGAACCAAGGTCGGGGGCAAACGCATCGCAAGCATTTACAGCACCCGAGGTAACATTACATACAAGGCCGAGAAGAAGTCCATTCAGGGCGGCTATGAGACGGGCCTCACGCATGCATACACATATGTCACGGATACCGATGATCTGCAGACTGATACGGATTCGTTGCGGGGCACGATCACATACGGGTATGATGCGAACCATAACAAGACTAGCAAAACGCAGAATGTGACCGATCCAGACACGCAACAGTCAGTGGCGGTCAGCTGGGGTTGGACGTACTACTCGGACGGGCTGCTCCATACGGAGACCGACCCGAACGGAAACGTGACGACCTATGAATACGAACAGTACGGCAATCCGATAGACATCCAGCGCAAGGACTCGCAGGGCGTCATCGTCTCCGAGACGACGGCGGTATACGACGCCCTGAATAGGATGACACAGAAGAAGGAGCGGATAGACAGCCAGAGATGGCGAATCACCGATCTCACCTACGATAAAGAGAACCGGGTGCTGAAGACGACATACAACGAGGACGAGAGCGACTATGAGGAGAACACGTACGACTGCTGCCATCTGCTCGCGAAGAGGGATAGGAACGGTAACACGGTTAGTATTACCTACTACGATTCCGGGAAGGTGTGGAAAGAAACCCGGACGGTCGATGGCACGAGTTATGTCATCGAATACGGGTACAACGGGCGGGACGAATTGACGAGCCGAAAGACCTACGCGATATCCGGCGGGCAGCCGGTGAACGTGGCAGAGACGACGTACCAGTATGATGCCGCGGGGCACAAGACGCAGGTCAGGCAGAAGAAGGACGCATCGAACTGGATCCAGACTGACTTCGCTTACGATCCCAAGGGGCAGCTGGCATCGGAGACGAGATATCTGGGCACACGCTCGATCGTGACCTCGTACGAGTACGACAACGCAGGACGGATATCGATAATCACGAAGCCGATAGATGCGAACACGACGGTAGAAACGGAGTACGAGTACGATGTTGCGGGGAGAAAGACCAAGGAGATCAATGCCCTCGACAAGGAGACCACGTACCAGTATGACGAGCTGGACAGGCTCATCCAGGTGAACGAGCCGCTGAACCGCGTGACGAAGTACCGGTACGACAAGAACGGGAACAAAGTGAAAGTCATCGACGCGCTGGACAGAACGACGACCTACACATACAACGGGCTGAACAAGGTAGCCAGCATCACCCGGCCGGTTAACGAAGGGCAGATCACCACGGTCACGACGAGCTATGCGTATGACTGTCTGGGGAACAGGACGCTGGTGACGGACGGGAACAACAAGCAGACGCAGTACGCCTATAATCTCGACGGCCGGCTAGAGCTGATGACGGACGCCGAGGGTCACGAGACGGAATACGAATACTATCCTGCTGGGCAGCTCAAGACGCTCACGGATGCCGATGAGCACGTCACGCACTACACCTACGACGCTGTAGGAAAGCTGAGGCAGACAAAGTACGCTTATCAGACTGATCGTGAGCGGACGGAGTCGTTCACCTATGACAACGCGGGGAACATGCTCACGAAGACCCTGCGGTCGGGTGACGTGATCTCGTTCGAGTACGATCTCCTGAACCGGCAGACCGGGAAGATATACCCAGACGACAGCGAAGTGGAGTACATCTACGACGATCTCGGGCGAATGACATCAGTCACGGACACGAATGACGAAACGACAAGCTATGCCTACGATGACGCCAACAATCTCTTGAGCATCACCTATCCGGACAGCAAGGTCGTGCAGCACGAGTACAACAAGATGGGGAGCAGGACGAAGCTGACGTACACGGACAGCTCGTACATCGAGTACACGTACGACGATCTTGAGCGGATATATCAAGTGAAAGACCAGAACGGGAACGTGCTCGCTCAATACACGAACGATGAACTCCGACGGACGCGGCTGGACTACCTGAACGGGACGTATGCCACCTACAACTACAATGACGCGGACTGGGTAACGGCGCTGTATAATACTAAGCAGAATCAGGGAGACATATCATCGTTCACCTACACGCACGACAAGGCGGGGAACCGCGCGACGATGGTTACCACGGCTGGCACGCATGCGTACACATACGACGACATCTACCAGCTCACGCAAGTGGACTACCCAAGCGGTCATCCGTACAGCGACAAGACGTACAACCTGAGCGATGTGGGGAACAGGACGAGCGTGGTGAACGGGGGGACGGTATCCTACACGCACAACGAGCTGAACGAGTACACCGCTGTGGGTGGATCAACCTACACATCCGACCTTCGAGGGAACCTCACGAGCGACGGGTCACAGAGCTACGCCTACGACCTCGACAACCGGCTCACCGGCGTGGGGCAGAGCATCAGCTATGCCTACGATCCGTTTGGGAAACGGATCCAAAAGACGATCAGCGGCAGCACCACGAAGTACATCCACTCCGGGGACCAGATCGTCGAGGAATGGGAAGGGACAACGCTCGCACGTAAGTACGTCTTCGGGGTGGGGATAGACGAGCCGCTGGTGATGGTCACAAGCGACGGCTCTAAATACTACTACCACTTCGATGCGCTGGGGTCGGTGAGGAATCTGACGGATTCCTCCGGGGCGACCGCTACAAGCTACGAGTACGATGTTTATGGGGCATTCACCCTGTCAGGATCGTCGCATGGAAATGCATACGCCTTTACCGGTAGGCAGTGGGATGGCGAGTCGAGCCTGTACTACTACAGGGCGAGGTACTACTTACCGGCGGTGGGGAGATTTATTCAAACAGATCCGACAAATTACAAGGATGGTCCTAATCTTTACTGCTATGTTAAAAATAATGCGGTAAATATGGTAGATCCCAGCGGTCTCGCGTGCGGTCCTGGTGTTGTCGGAGATTTTGTAATCCAAGATACATTTTTTAGTACAGCATGTGAAGCTCACGATCATTGCTATGAACAATGTCATCGTGGAGATCCAGATGGAAAGGAAAAATGCGATAATCAGTTCCATGATGATGCTATGAGCATATGCGATGATTTACCAGCGGACAATTTGTTTGAAAAGTACATAAAAGGGAATTGCTATGTACTAGCCGAAATCTTCTACGGAGCGGTGGATACTTTAGGCGGCATTTCTTATGAGAGTAATCAAGCAGAAGCATGCAAGTGTCCCTCTTATTACGATTAAACTATCTAGAATCGTGTCTTGATACTTGCTTCCCAAGTTGTGTCATGGCGGGGAGCTAGGTGATGCAGCAATCTCCTGTCTCCCAATGAGTTGGGATCGCTTTGCTTCGCCCGCAGTGCAATCGCATTGCATCAAGGTATTTCCGAACACCACTAGATTAAATCCGGAGGTTTAAAGTGACAAGAAAATTACATACGCCCAGGTCGTTGTGTACTCTTTTATGTGCGCTATTTCTATTTTCTCACAAACCTGGAGTAGTACTAAATTCTGAACTGTTTCATAAGAAGGAGATTCATAATGCTTGTATCATTGGTGGGGTTAGACATATTCAAACAGCCAACTATGGTCAACCACTTGGCAACAGGATTGCAATCTTAGGACAGGAATTGCTTATAGTATTATCTTGTGGTAATTACCGCGTGATAAACACGTATTCTTTTCGAGATAAAGATGGCCGGACTATCTCATTTGGTTTAAACCCTAGTTTGGTTGACATACATAGAGATGGCAGCTTCCAGATCATGAAAGGTGGCGGTGGCTATGGTGAAGTCGGTCTTCTTGATGATAAGGGCAATACACTCTGGTCATTTCAGCCAGATTCCAGACTGCCCCCCTTCAGAATGATTTCAGGGGATTTAGATGGCGACAATAGAATTGAGTTTTACGTAGCAGATCGCACCGGTCTTTATAAGTTAGATCATCATGGGAATATAGCTGGCAAAATATCTAAAGCCTGGATTTCAGATATTAAGATAATCAGTGATTCTCGACTTCCATGCCCAATATTGATCGCCCTTACTCGTCATGGTGAATTCATGATATTTAATGCTGATGGAAGACTATTAAGGCAATTTACACCAGGATACGAAGTTCGCCGCTTCGATATAGTTAATTGGCCCGATAGTCCAAATATTCTAGTAGGAGAAGGATTTTTTAGCTGGAATGTCCATGTATTGGATCTTAATGGCAAAGATCTCTTTCGATACAAGCTAAGTACTTCGTGGTCTTATTATGGGCCCCAGGGTCTAGCTGTAAGATTCAATAAAGAGAACGAACCCTATCTTGTTGTATTAGGTCATGCAAAGGCTCCAAGCTACTTAACTCAACTCAACATATTCTCTCCTAGTGGTGCATTGGTGTACCAAGAGATACTGCACAGGACGCAAGGATTATGCAGTAGTGCTTGCGCGAATAGTGACACCGAGAAACTGATTATCGGCAATGGTAATTCCAAAATATTGGAATATAGCATGCCTGAATACAGCACATTGCCCGTAGACAAACTATAACCCATCTTCTACAGTTCAAAACACGACTATATTGATTACGAACGAGTTACGGAGACACAAAAAGTTGTTGGTACTATATTCCAAGGGTATCGGAGAGTACGCTATAGTTCCCGTATCGTCGGCGGGGGCGCTACCCCCACCGCCCGCAGCACCGCGCCGGCGCAGCCCTTGAGCTGGCTGCGCAGGCCGAAGTCCACCTGCGCCTCCTCACCGGGAAGGCACTCCACGCGGTACACCCGTCCGGGATGGACCACGCGCAGGTGCCGCGCGTAGCGCTTCACCGACTCGTAGGAACCCGTGAAGCCGTGCTCCACCACGAGGTCCTGGTAGATCCTCTGGGCGGTCAGGCCCGCCTCGAGCGCGTGCGTTATCGACTCGTGGAACGGCCGGCACCGGCTCTCCCTGCCGGCGGTCGGAATGGCCGGTTTTGGCGGTGGGGACACCCCGGACCCGGCGGTCGAAATGGCTGGTTTTGAAGCGGGGGACCCGGCGGTCGGAATGGCCGGTTTTGAGGCGCGCTCGATCTCAAGCCGGATGTAGCGCCCTACCGTCTCCCGGTTGAGCCCGAGCTCCCGTGCGATGCGTCGCTGTGACCATCCACGGTTGTAGCGCGCTGTGATCGAATGAGTTGTGGCCACTTTGATCAGGTTCGCCATCTGCAGATCCCCCTTTCCGTGCGGGGTATTCTACAGGGCGCACATCTCCTTCAAAGTGGCTGGTTTTGAACCGTTCCTCCGTGGCTGGTTTTAACCGACCGCTGACACTCGACCCTGAGCGCCGTCCATCTCCAAATATGGAACGGCCGCCAGGGCGATGCCGGCTCGTCCGTCATCTGGGGGAACCTCACCACGAACCGGATGACCGCGACGGCGTTCTCGAACATCTACCGCGCGAGGGATACCGACCTCACGAATTCCACCCTGCCGGTGATGACGATCACCGCCGCGGTGGACACCACGCTCGCCTCCGGCACCTACTGGCTCGACTGGATGGTCGGCGGATCAAGCGGATTAGAGGGGCCGTACGTTCCGCCGATTACCATTCTCGGCCAGAAGTGGACCGGGGACGGAAGATATTATGATCCCTCCGTCTCTGGCTGGAAAAACATCGTGGATCCGGAATCCTATATGCCTCAGGGGATGCCGTTCAGGATCGAGGGGACAGTCCTCCCACCGACCCCGACCCCCACGCAGACTCCGACACCGATACCGACCCCGACCCCCAGACCAATCGTCCGTGTCGTAGCGAGCCAGGCCGTCGTGTCAGCGGGAGATCCCTTCACCCTGGACGTATCCGTACTGCCGGTCATGGACAGGCCATTCGACGCATATGCGGTCATCCTCGGCCCGGCGGGCGCCTACTCGATCAAGTTCGGCAACGTCCTCGTCCCTGGAGTAAGCCCCATCGCGCGTGGGGTTCTCTTCCTGCCCTATGAATACAATGAGACCATTCTTAACATGACGATCCCGTCGGGCGTCGCGGGCAACTACCAGGCCATCGTCGGGCTTGTGGACACGGGGGCGAAAGTTAACGGGGTTCAGGACGCGTTTGCCTTGGATGTCGCGTACATCTCGGTGAATTAGGGCCGTCCCCTTCAGGGATAAAAGACCCCAGGAAAACGCTGGATTGATACAAGGAAGAGATTGTCGGAGAAGAGGCAGGGGAGGCCTGCGTCTGCATCAACTTGGAATAGGATGCAATGATGTGACCCTAATCGGGCACGGAATCCCACACATCGACCCACACAGGCACATCGGAAATATCGAACAATCAGCGCCGCAATATGATGCGTCATATTACCGTCAGGCTCATAACCTGAAGGTCGCTGGTTCAAATCCAGCCCCCGCTACCAAGCCGATTGGGACACCTGTCTGGACGCCGGCAGGTGTCCCTTTCCTTTTCAGCACGGTCAAGCTGCCGTACAGATGTAGCCCCCCGCCTCAGCATCACCTGCAACCGTCGGCAGCCGAAACGCCTCCGAACCTGCGCCGACTCCCTCAGCCGCCGCCGAAGACCCTCCTCATCTGCCTTCACGCGCTCCCGGTATCCGAAACTCGTCCTCGTCAGCCCGATGACCTCGCATGCCCTTCTCACGCTCAGCCCAAAGCGCCCGATCACGTACCCGATCGCTTCCCGCCTCGCCTTGGGCTCTAGAAGTTTTTGCGATCACCGCCTTCAGCACCTGATTATCAAGCGTCAGGTCCGCTACGATGTGCTTCAGCCGCCGGTTCTCCTCCTCAAGCCGCTTCAAACGCCTAGCCTCGTTCACCTCCAAGCCGCCGAACCTCGCCTTCCACCGGTAGACCGTCCCTTCGCTCACCCCGTACTTCCGCGTCAGCTCCGCCAGCCCGATCCCCGCCTCGGCCTCCTTTAGGATCCCGATGATCTGCTCCTCGCTGAACCTCCCCCTCTTCATCCCCAGCCCTCCCGTGACCCCCTATCTTACCCGGGAAGACTCTCACTAAATACTGTCCAGTTTTCGGGGGGCAGGTCAAGGTCACCGGAACTACGGCGGAATGAAATGCGCGGCTGAAGCGCAGCCGCGGCCGGACTACCCGATAGGGCTTAGAGGGCGCCATGGCCCGCGCAGGCACCTGTCCGCGCGCCGGGCGTCACTTCGTCCCTTTCGGCGGACAGCCCCGATTCCGAATATACGCCTCGTACGTCGGCCTTCCTGCGCGCACGGCCGCGAAGTAGTTCTCGATCTGCTCACGCGTCGGCGTCTTGCCGAGATCCTCGTGCAGACGCTTGACGAAATAGCAACCGTTCGCCTCCACCCTGCGCATCGTCTCGCCCTTGAAGAATATCGCCGGGGCGCACTCGCACTGCATCCTCGCCTCGAAGACAAGCCGGTCGCCGGCGTCCCGCCCGGCATAGAGAAAGTCGCGCTCCTTCAAGTGAGCGCTGATGCGGGAGGAGCGGTCGTGGTAGAAGACGGTCTTCCCGTCCGCGCTCACGCCGATCCGCATCGTCGTCCTTATCGTATAGTCGGCGGCCCCGAACCCACCCTTGGCCGTCACCTCGTACTCGGCCTCCTTCCCCCGCAGCGCCCCGGCTAGATCGTACCTGGAGTTCTCCGCCTCCTTGAGAAAGCCGGGCGGGCGAGTGAAACCCGAAGCCAGAATCGAGTCGGGAAAGATATACGCGTAGATCTGGGCGTCACAGGCGTACATCATCGCGAGGTCGATCGCGTCCGGGCGGTATTTCTCCGGCCATCCTTTCGTCGAGACGGACCAGCGCGCGAGCATGGAGACATACGGCCACTCTGACGCAAAGTGATACTCCGGCGGCGACCCGGGAGGCGGAAACTCGCCGCGGAACATCTCCTCCGGGTAACAGATCTGCCCTGATCCGCCCTTGAAACAGAGCGTTTGGAAATCGGCGCCCCACGCCACCTCCGCGGGGAGCGGCCCCGCCCCGGCGCAGCGTGTAACCGCGCCATACATCGCGGCCGCCGCGAGAATCCCCGTCAACACCGGCCGCCGCATTCCCGCCATGGTATCCATCCCTTCCACCCCGTTCCGCACACGCTATTCTGCCACAAGCGGGCGGCCTGCGGCAGGGGAAACCGCCCCTTCGGCAAGGACTCACCCTCGATCGGGGGGCGCGACTATGCCGACTCCGCGGCGCACCCTTCGCAGGACACTGTCGCCTTTGACCGACACATTATGAATATCCCCGGTCGCTGCAAGTGCGGAATGAGCGACCATCGCATAATTATCACCGAATCATCACCGAATCATCACCGAATCATCACCGATATTTACTTTACAAATCATGTATGGCGGAATATACTGTTTTTCGGGGAAACGATCCGTGCCGCGGCCCTCGGCGAGAAACAGCCGCCACTCTGCACGGCATCTCCCGGTGCCGCCGGCAGGGAGAGTCATGAAGCTTGTAACGAAGATCACCTTGATGCTGGCTTTCGTCTCCCTCGTCCCGCTCCTCATTCTCGGGGCGGTCGCGGCATATTGCATCAACGGCATCCGCGACAATGCAATGGACGTGGGGATGCGGACGCTCATGGACGCCGAGCGAGCCAACCTGGCGCAGCTCGCGGAGGTGGGCGCGCGCGGCATCGACCGTGTCTTCAGGGCTTATCAGGAAGACGTCATCGGTCTCCACACCGGTTACGACTTCGTCAGGGCCCATCCGAAACGCTTTTCAGACAGTTACCGGGACGATCTCTATCCGGACAAACCCCATCCGGGGCTGCCCGGTTACGGCTACGTGCATTCAGAATGGGGGATGTACGGGGATTTCGACGGGAGGTTTCCGACCACCGCGTACGTCCGGAAGAGCGCTGTCGCGCGCTCCACCTCCGACGAGAAGCTCGCCGCCGAGATCTCCGAGTCCCTGCACGCGGCGAAGCTCATCGAACCGGCCTTCGTCTCCCTCGCCAGGAAATACCCCGACACACTGGACCTCGTCTGGATCGTCATGAACAACGGCGCGGCAAACGTCTGGCCGCCGTACGACCTGAAGGCGATGATCGCGAGGAATCCCGCCCTCCCCGACCTCGACGAGAGCGAGCGTGTCTACGTCCGCCTGCTCAACCCTTCCAACAACCCTGGGCGCGATGTACTCTGGCTCCAGCCGTATCTCGACCCGTACAAGAGAGTATGGATCACGAGCTGCATCGCCCCCCTCTACGATGGCGACAAGTTCATCGGCTCGATAGGGATCGATATCCTCCTCTCGGCTATCCGTCAAAAAGTCCTGGATATCGGGGTCAGGGAGTCGGGGTACGCGTTCCTTATAGACTCCAAGGGGGTGCCGATCGTCCTCCCGCCCCGTGGAATCGCCGACCTGGCGTGGGAGGAGACGCAGAAAACGCTACTCGCGGAGATGTTCAAGGCGAACGGCGCGCAGGGGGGGGCGCGGGAGAAACCCGACATCCCGCCGCCGACGGCACTCGGAATGACGCCGCGCTCGGATGTCGCCGCCTTGCTAAGGGAGATGACGGCACAAAAATCGGGGGTCGAACGTGTGACGCTCTCGGGGGAGCAGAAGCTCGTCGCCTACGCCCCCCTGCGGACCCCCGCTTGGAGCCTCGGCCTCGTATTGCCGGTGAAAGAGGCCTTGGCCCCGGCGATGCGGGCCTCGCAGACCATAGGAGAGGGGACACAGCGGATCCGCTGGCAGTTCATGTTCATCCTCCTCCTCGTGGCCATGCTCAGCGTGTCGCTGGGCTGGATCGCCAAGCATCAGCTAACGCCGAAGATCCGGCGCCTCATGGGGTTCATGGTCAATATCAGCCAGGGGAAGCTCAACCCCTCCCACCTCCGGACTGACGGGCGCGATGAGTTCGCCCAGATCGAGCGCTCCCTCGGCGAGATGCACTCCCTCCTTGAGGAAAAGGAGCGGTGCATCACGGTGTACGTGGAAAAACTCGAGGCCCTCATACGGGAGCGCGCGGAGGCGCGCCGAAACACCCCGGGCGGAAACCCGTCCTAAAGGCAAGGAAGGCCGGGCGGCGGCTCGAAGAGATGAGCCCCGCAGCCCCCCGGGGCGCCTTTCCCCTACACAGGAGCGATCCCTTTTTCCCTGAGCGCCCGGAAGACCTCGTGCCTCAGGTCGGAAATTACCTTCCAGTCACGGGGATGCGCGACCCAGACCCTGAGCGCGAACTCCAGCCCCGCCTGCCCAATGCCCTCCAGACGCACCGACGGCACGGGGAACTTGAGGACCGACGGGTGAGCTTTTGCGACCCGCAGGAGGATCTCCTCGACCGCGCGGCTCTCGACGGAGGCCGGCACCTTCACGGAGATATGCCCGCGGATACGCGGGTCGCGATAGGTCCAATTTGAGAAACTCTTGTTCACGAACTCCGAATTCGGGACGATGATCGCCTTCCCCGCGTACGTGTGTAGATAGGTGTTTCTGAGCGTCACGCGTTCGACCCTGGCGAAGTTCCCGTCGCGCTCGATCATGTCGCCGGGTTGTATCTCTCGCCCGAGCAGCAGGATGAGGCCGCTCACGAGGTTGTTGATGATCTGCTGCATGCCGAAACCGATCCCCACCGAGAGTCCGCCGGCTACTATGGCGAGGTTCCCTATCGTAAAACCGAGGAGGGAGAGGGCGATCATCAGGAATATGAACCATATCATGTAGCGGCTCAACACCTGGAGGGAGACGATCTCCCCTTCGGTCGCCGCGGCGCCGTCGCCGCGCAGGGCGGTGATCAGATCCGCCGCGATGAGGACGAGCGTACGGGCTGCAAAATACCCCGCTATTATCAGGGGGACGCTGACCATGTGGACCGTGATGTTCCTGTAGGAGATCTTCATGTCGAAGATGAACCGGAGGAGCGGCCGGCCCGCGAGGTAGACCGCGTACCCCGCGAGCCCGGCGTAGAGCGCCGCGATGAAGACGTTGGCGGGGCTGATCACCTCCCGCGCTAACATGATGGAGAGCGCGCGCCGGCTCGATCCGGCGCGCTCGTCGAAGTACCGGCGCGAAACGGCGACCCCCTCGGCGAGCACGATCCCCACGCCAACCATCATGACGATCGTGGACGAGAAGATGGCGAGGTTCGCCCAGCCGAGGACGGCGGCCGCGGCCAGCGCGGGAATGAACCCGAGGAGGAAACGCCGGGCGGCGTCTTCGTCCGGCGCCCCGCCCCGGCGCCCGGCGCAAAGCACGCGCCAGAGGATCAGCAATACGGCGGCCCACAACACGGCCACGGTCTCGGTGCGCATGTCGAGGCTCTGGAGAACGTTTCCGGCCGCGGCGCAGACCCAGAGGAGTGTGAGGCCTTCGTCACCGCGTCCCGAGGGGGCAGGGCCAAAGATGGAACGCAAGCGCACCCCGAGCGAGATCAGGCTGCGGCTCAAGAAGAGCCAGACCACTATGACGACGAACGCGGAGCAGACGAAATAGGGGACGCCGATGCCGAAGGAGAGCCCCGCGCCGCATGCGAGCCAGACGGCCGGCGGGAAGAGCGCGCGGGAGAGACCCGCGACACGCATCCGCCTCTGAAGCCGGCCGACGACGAACCGGGCGCCGACGACAAGAATGAGGGCGGCGATCGACGTCCGAATGAGAACTTGCAGCCAGATCCAGTTGTCGTACTGGTCGAAGGCGAGATCTATGGATGTGAAGTTGGCGATCCATACCGCGAGCGACGCATACGCCTTCCGCCATGCGGCCGGGGAGAGAAGGCGGCGGGCAGGCGCTCCATAGAAGCCGCGCATCACCACGACGGTCTCCCCCCCGGCCGCCGCCTTGAACTCCTCCAATTCGGTCTGGAAGGCACGCCCGTAGCTGAGGGACGGGCCAAGCCGCTCTCGTAGGGATTGCGCGCGGACGCGGAGCGCCCCGTTCCTCGCCCTGAACCCGGCGATCATGGAGGCAATGTCGCCGGGGAGGAGCGTGACGACCGTCCCGTCCTCCCCTACCCGCGTCTTACCTCCCCCCCCCGGGTCCCCAAATTGCTCCATCGCCGACAGATCACGGTCCATTTTCTCGATGGGGGCCATGGACTCCTTGACGGCAAAATCGAGGACCCTGATCTGCTGCTCGATATTGAAGAGGAAGGTCGGAGTCTTCCGCCGCGCCCTGAACAACACGCGCAGGCGGCGTGCACGCACCTCTATCCCGAGAAGCCGCTTGCGCAGCGCCTGGACGTCCGCGGGGAGCTCGCGCTCGAGGGAGTCGATGGAAGCTTCGCTCACCGCCAGATAGGTGAGGCCGCGGTTGATGAGGGCGCGCCACTCATCTGACTCACGCCCTGAAAGCGAGGATGCCGCCGGCGCCGTGGGGGCGGGTGCGATGGGCAAGGCACGGGGCGCATCCGACGCGCACCCGAAGAGGAGAAGGCCTCCCAGCAGCGCGTGGACGCACGGACGTATTCTTTCGCGCATGATTTCCTTCCTTCGCCGGGGCCGGGCTAAACCGCCGCGCCATGCGGCGCGCGACGCCTTATGCTAACGAAACCATCCCATACCCGCCAGAGGAATCGAGCACCCCATTTCCATCCCCCCATAACCGTCCCGTTACCTGGGCAAAGGAGTGTTTTGTCTCCATATAACGGTGGGCTCGGCGCCCATCGGATGGTTCCCCTCGTCGAATTTCTGCCGGATTTCAACGCGAGGATATGCTATCCGACGCCTTCGTTTTGTCCCTTCATCGCAATCCATGTCTTCCCCCTTTTGACATCCCCTCTCTGCGTGAACGCAGCCACTAGACCTACAATATCGTGCCGGATAGTGAGATACGTCATTTAGTATACCGACATTAATGCCGCTTTCTGGAAAACCTTCGGCAAAACGCCATGGTATATCCCATGACAGCTCGCCATAGGCGGACGCGCACTTTTGGGAGCGAGCGGCGGCGCAGGCGCTTCCCCCCTCTCTCTAGACCGAGATCTTATCCATGCCGGAACCGGGAGATCGCATTGCCAAAGAAGGCGTGCAACACGCCGGTATCGCGGAAGGAAATGCCGACGCGCCCTGATCTACTCCGTGGACCGTAACGCGGCGGGCTCGACGCCTTTGACGCAGGCGAGGCGCGGGGGGGGCGTGGACGGATATAACCCCCGACGCCCGACCCCGGCGAACCGGGGAGCGTCGGAAACGCCCGTCTCCGGCAATACCCAGGCATAAGCAGCGTGGAGTAACGGAACAGCCATGGCCTGTGGCGCATCCTCAAGGGTGCGCTACGGCTCATATAACGACGCGTCTCCGCTCAAGGGCGGGGCCTTTTCCCGCGGTCCAGCGCCCGCTATTTTTCCCTTTCCCTTTTCCCCCGCGTGGCTAGAATAGTCCGCATGAGCATCCATCGCGCCGGGGAGCGCCTCCCCCCCACGCCTATCGACGCGATCAAGTTCGCCGTCCTCGACACCGAGACCACCGGACTCAACCCGGAGGAGGGGCACGAGATCATCGAGATCGGCATGGCTTGCTACGGGGCACGCGGCAAGATCTCCGCCACGTACGAAACACTCCTCCGCCCGACCCGCGCCCTCTCTCCGGGGGCGCTCGCCGTGAACAGGATCACCCCGGAACAGCTCGCTGACGCGCGCCCGATCGGCGAGAAGATCGACGAGATCCTCTCCTTCATCGGCAGGTCGGTCATCGCCGCCCACAACGTGAAGTTCGACATGACATTCCTCCACACAGCGCTTCGCGCGCTCGGCCGCCCTGCCCTCGACAACTGGGCGATAGACACCATCGAGCTCAGCCGCCGACTATGGCCCGAGATGAAGTGCCACTGCCTGATGTGCATGGCCCGCCGCCTCGACCTCCCGCACCGCGGGACGCACCGCGCGCTTCAGGACGTGTACGCCACCGTGGAGCTCCTCGACGCGATCATCTCCCGGATCAAGGAAGAGAAACGGCGCCCCACGCTCGCCGACCTTTCCCCGGCGCGCACCGACTTCACTTGGGGCCGGGGCGAGGCGTACGCGGCCCTTACACGCGATCTTGAATGCGCCATCCGCCGCGGATGGCCGGTGCACATCTTCCTCTACGACCGCGATACCTGCGTATTCGAGGAGAGAACCGTCGATCCCGTGCGTGTCGAGAACGGCAGTCTCTTCGCACGCGTATCCGGCGAGGACGCCGAACACGAGTTTCCCCTCATCAGCATAGCCAGGGCGCTGCCCACCCCCGCTTGAGCTTCTCCGGGCGCTTCTTCCTAATCCCCATGCTTCCCCGCCCGCGGCGGCCCCCTTCACCATGCGCACCCCTTTCCACGTTCTTTCTCACGCCCCCCCCGATCCCGTGCCTCTCAAGCGCCGCCTCCCCGCTCCCCTTCCCCACCGCCTTCTCCAAACCCATCCGCCCCCGCATACCCACGGCACCCGGCAATCGCGCACTTCACGCCGCGCGCGCCGACCGCCGCACCCCCTCAACCGTCGGCTCGACGCCGAGCCGCGCACATCGCACGCCCTCCATGCTCGAACCGCACTGCGCACGCCGGCGCAGGCGCCCTTTCCGCCCGAGGCGACGGAAAAATATACGCGGGTCTTCTACAGCGGGGCGACCTACGCGAATCCCGCCCCGGGCGCCCCGGCGGAGCGATTCACTGCGTTCTTCAAGCGGGCCGGATGAACCCGGCCCTTACGCCATTCCACGCCCCGTGTTCCGCCTCCCTCTCCTCATCCTCGAATCGGACACCGCTTCGCACATCGATTTGTACGCGGTTGCGAGCCCCTCGTGCGTAGACGAGAACTGAACCGTGTTCTTTCGATCGATCGCGAGGGCATTTCCCGTGACGAACGCGTCCTGGTTCGCTGCAAGGAAGATGAACTCCCATCCCCTCTTTTCCCGGCACTCCGCGATCATACCGGCGATCCGCTCGTATGTGTACTCCCGGCTGACGTTCTCCATCCCGTCCGTAAGAATCGACACAACGACCGTGTCCGGCCTCTCCGCCGGGGCGAGCCCGTCGATCCGCGCCCGCAGGCCGGCGAGCGTCCTTCCGACGGCGTCGAGGAGCGCCGTCGTCCCCGATGGGACATATGTCTCGTCGTCAAGCGGCCGGAAGCGCGACAGGGGCGCACCGTCGGCGACGAGCGCATACTCGTCGTTGAAGAGCACGAGCGTAAGGCGCGCGTCCCCGGGGAGTTTCTTCTGCTCATCCATGAACCTGTTAAAGCCGCCGATGGCGTCCTGCCGGATCGACTCCATTGACCCGGACCGGTCTATGATGCACACGATTTCGGCATGCGGTGACCGTACCATGTTTCCCTCGCTTTCCCCCGCCGCGCCCCGCTGCCGGGCCGGCGGGCATTGCCCGCTCCCCGTTTCTCCCCTTCCCTCTGCACACCGGCTCCTCCCCGCGCCGTCATGGGGCATGGCGACATTGCCCATGCCTATCCGTGTTCACCTTATTAGTCGCAACGGACGGGAATTTATTACAAACTATTTCCACTATTCCGCTCAGGCGCCACAACACCCCCGAAAGGGGGTATAATCGGCGGCGGCCGGCGTATGTCCGCCGAACGCAGCACCATCCTTGGGAATCGTTTTTGATGAATTCGCGAAGCCTCAAGATACCTTGGGGGAAGAAAGACCGGCGTCTCAGGCTGGTGCCGGCGGCCGAGCCCGCGCTGGAACAGGGGCCCTCACGCAAACCCGTTTGCATGTTGACATACTGCATATTCAAGGTGACCCTCCTCTCGCAGGGCGGTCGGACCTTGAGGCAGCGCCCCAGAGTAAAGATCCAGATAGCCGGCCGGAAAAGCCTCTACGGCTTTGCCCGATTCATCGTCGAGTCCTTCGGGTTCCTTTTCGACCATTGCTTCGCCTTCTACGATAACTTCGAGCGCCCCGAGCTCTCCAAGAGGGCGTACGAGCTATTCGTGGATATCGGAGAGATGCCCGTGGCCCCCAATGCGGTGGGAGTAAAAAAGACGAGGATCGACAGGGCATTAAGGAAACCGGGAGACCGGATGCTGTTCAAGTTCGACTACGGCCAAGACTGGCGCTTCGCGGTGGAGCTTCTGGAGATCACGCGCGCCAAAGAATGGGACCTCAAGCCGGTTGTCCTCGAGCGGACCGACAGGCCCCCGATCCAGTACCCTCCTGAAGAAGAGCGATAAACGGGAAGCGGCGTCCCCCTCACCGCGTTAACTCATCTTGCGGAGGGGCTCGGATGCCGCGGCCATCCGTTTCGCCGCGCCGGATGCGGCAGGGAGAAGACGGCGGCGCGCCTTTCCCTTCGCCGATATATCGCGCCGAGCCGCTTGTCGCGTGGTATATTGATCATGGCGCGGCGTTTCTCCCGCCGGGATTCGGGGGCGCCCTGTCGGATGGGGTGGCAAGATGAAGAAATGGTTTTACGCCGCCGCTATCCTTTCGGCCTCCTGTGCCTGGGCCGGCGATAGGGGCGGGAATTCCGGCACGCCGCAGAAGATGGATCGATCCGCCCCGTACTGGCACTCGTCGGAGACCGCCCCCTGGTATGATTCGTACGGACGCCTCCGGCACGGCTACAAGGACGCCCCGATGAAGAGTCACCCAGCCGGCAAAGAGCCGTACTACTACTCGAGCGATAACTCCACATGGTACGACTCGCAGGGGAGGTTGCGGCGCGGTCCTCAAGCGACCGATACGACAACATACAAGCCGGGAACCGAGCCATACTGGCACTACAGCGACAACTCCGCCTGGTACGACTCCTACGGCAACCTGCGATACGGCCCCAAGGGCGTGCCGGCGGATGAATACCGAAAGGGCCTCGGCAAATAGCCCCCCCCGCCCTCAGGCCTGGAAGGCAGGGATAACTCGAAGCGCTCCCCGAACCAGTCGTCATCCCCAGCCGCGCGTCCCCCCGCAAGGCGTCTGACGGCGTCGAGAAGAACGCGCATTGCGGCCTCGTCCGGCCCGTACAGCGGGACGCGCCTCCGGGTCGCCTCTTCCCCCGGCTCGGCCCAGCGGGCGGCACGGCCCATCCGATGAGGCCCGTGCGGCTTTTAGAGACGCCACGAGAGGCCGAGGCGCTTCGTCAGCGCCTTGATCGAATCGACCGCGCGCCGGCCCGGATTCTAACCGGGCGGACGTCCCGGTGGAGAGCGAGATTAGATCGGGGGAAGAAGAGCTCTTCAATCCGCCCCGCCGCGGCGGTATCCGGGCACCATTCCTGCAACGGGCGCAGCTTTCTCTTTCCGGGCGGGGAATGGCGGCGGAGCGGCGTAGCGCGATACGCCGTCAGGCGCCCGCAGAGACCAGCCTCTCCTTCTCAGAGTCAGGGATGGCGGACAGACAGGGGGGAGGATCAGCACAGCGCCTCTCGAAGCCGCGCATACCCACGGACGGCCTCTCCATCCCACCCCGACACGCAAGCGTACGCTTCGTCATTCCACCACGGTGACCGTATCGGTAACCACCGTGGGGCCTAGTTGCTGATACATCACGGGCGGCGCGTAGAAGGGGAGCGGCGCTGAGTACGCCGGGCCGTAGCAGTACGGCGCGGGATAGCAGGCAGGCCCCCAATATCCGCCGTACGCCTCGTATCCCCGGCTTATGGCGTACGCGGCGACGCCGGCCTGTAGCGCTGAATCGACAACATACGGCCAGGCCCTGCCATGCCAATATCCCCAGCCGGGCCGCCAACCCCAACCGCGATGGTAATGCCCGCCGCCCCAGCCACCGTGACGGTACCCGCCGTGCCAGCCGCCTCCATGCCGCCCGCCCCGGCCGTGGCCGCCTCCAAATGCAGCACCCCCGAGAAGGAGAATCGCCAATCCGAGTATGATGCCGAGACCCTTCTTCATAACGCGCCTCCTTTCATTCCCGACGACATAGTAGGGAAGCACGCTCCATGCCAGCAGAGAGCCCGGCGCAGATAAGTTGTATAATCCTTTGCCCCGTAAGGTGATATGGCCTGAGTCTCGCAGGCGCCGCCATCTCTGCGGCTTGTCCCCTGTGCTCCATATCGTGACAGACGTGAATGCAAACAATACCCGCCGCTTCATCGGTATTCATCTTACGCCTTGCGCCGGTGCCCTATGAAACTCTCTCCCAGGGAGAGTTGCAACTACTTCCAAGCCCTTTTTACGGCCCAGATATCGTCTATCTCATTCCGCCACAGCAAGATATCCTCGTCCGCGCCCGATTTCCCAGTGCACAATAATGACCGCGGCCAAGGGCCGATCTATGGCAAATTGGCTGTAACCGCTTTGAAACACGTAGGATGGAGAACGTTGTATCAGTTGAATCTGCGCCCCGGGCACAATGCCCATGGCCATCATCTTTTGGATCTCGCGCCTCTTCCGTGTTGCCAGATAGACCACTGTCCCGTTGACGCCCGGCCGACCGTCGCATAGCGGCGTGATTTCCTTGATCTCGTCGGCGACAGCCCGTTCGCAGCAGAGCCCCGGAGGGATCGGCCTTCCGTGCGGGCATTTCCTGGGATGGCCGAGCAAAACGCAGATATGTTCATCGAGCCCATGGACGAATAGATGCTCGAACCGGCAGGCATCTTCGTGGAGATATTCCGGCTCCTCCCGGACCACGTTGCGGAGCAGGCATTCGGCCAATCGGTGGCGGCGGACGACATCGCGACCCGCGGTCCGACCCGGATCAGTGAGGCGGTACCCCCCTCCGACCCTTTCCACGAGCGCCAAGGCGAGCGCCTCCTCCAACGCGCGCCCCGTCTCCGGGCTTTCCGGCTCTTCCCTCCGCTCCACCTCCCGGAGATAGAGCCATTCGAGCGCCTCCTCGACCAGGGAATTCATCGCTGTCCTTCCTTTTTTCGGACCCTCTTTCGGATCCATTTTATGAGGCCGGGTTCCTCCGGGGTCTCATAGCCGCAGCGCGGGCACTTGACCATCCGGCAGCCGCCGAACAGGGCGCACGACGAGCACAAACGGCGCGCGGCCATCTCATCAAACTCCATGCCGCAGAAGGCGCACTTCATAGCGTGATCCCCAGGAGATTGAGCAGCGTGTTCGCCGCGAAACCGCCGGAGAAGGCCAGCACGAAGATCGCGCCGGACATAAGAAGCGTCATCTTCATGCCGCGCTCCTTCTTCATGATGAGGAATTGCGCGACGCACGGCAGAAACAGCGTGATGGTTATGACCGCCACGGTGAGCTGGTTGCCGTTCAGCGCCCCGCTCTTCTGCAGGTCGTACAGCCCCGCCGCCCCGTAATCACGGCGGAAGAACCCGAAGAGGAACGCCGTGGACGCCTGATCGGGCAGGCCGATCCAGTTCACCAGCGGCGTCATCCCCTTGATGAGAAGATCGAAGAGGCCGGTGAAGCGCCCCACCCAGATGAAGAGACTGGCCAGGATGAACAGCGGAAAGACCTCCTTGAAATACCACACCACACGCGTATAGGTCTTGATCGCGACATTCCCGAAGCTGGGCACGCGGAGCGGCGGCAGCTCCATGTAGAAGCTCGGCCCCTCGCCGGGCAGCACCCTCGAGAGCAGCCCCCCCGCCGCGACGAACACGACGACCATGAAGCCGGCCCACGTCAGAAGCGCCGCGGGACGGCCCTGCAACAACCCCAGGATCACCCCAATCTGCGCGGAACATGGGATCGTCAAGGCCAGCAACAGCGTGAGGATGATCTTCTCGCGGCGGGTCTCCAGCGTGCGCGTCACCATCGTCGCCATCGTGTCGCAGCCGAAACCGAGAACCATCGGGATGACCGCGCGGCCAGTGAGGCCGATCTTCTTGAAGGCCCTGTCTATGAGCATGGCCATGCGCGGCAGATAACCGCTGTCCTCCAGGATCGAAAACGCGATGAAAAAGGTGCTTACAATGGGCAAGATGATGGCGACGGCGTACCGGATGCCAAGCGTGACGATGCCATACTCCCCGACGAAGAGCTCCTGCAGCATCGGCCACGGAATAACCGCCTCTACAAAGCGCGTGACGGGGGGCGTGATATAGCCGCTGAAGACGGTCTCCTGGAGAAAGTCGACGAGGACCCCCGCCCCGAATGAGCCGACGAACTTGTAGAGCCCCGCGTAGAGCACCGCGAGGAGAACCGGCACGCCAATCACCGGGCGCATCAGCATCCGGCTCAACCGTTCCCGGACCCCGTTTGCCCGCGCGACGGGGAAAGTCGCGCAATCCGCGAGAATCTTCTCCACGCGCGCCTTCAGGGCGATGGCGGCGTAGTAGTGGACGGAATGCCTCAGGGCGCAGCGGGCCCGGCCCGCCAGGCGCAATACGCGCTCCGCCTTCGCGAGCTCTACGTTTTGACGCAGCCAGGCAAGACCTTCCTCCTCCTCCTGTAAGAGCAGGAGCGCGCGGGTGCGGGCCGAGATGCCGTTCCCGCCGGGGAGAATTTCGACGATCGAAACGACCGCTTCCTCCAGCGCGGCCCCGTAATTCGTCAGGACACGCGTCGCGGGCCGAACCGCGGATATCTGCCCGATCAGTTCGGGAATACCCCGGCCGGTGGTGGCGACGGTCTCGACAACGGGAACACCGAGGGTTTCCTGCAACTTCGCCGCGTCGATGCGGACGCCCAATCCCCGGGCCTCGTCGGCCATGTTGAGGGCCACGATCAATGGCAGGCCCGCCTCCGCCAATTGAAGCGACAGCCCCAGCATCCGCTGGATATTCTTGGCGTCGATGACGTGTATGACCGCGCGCGCCTCCTGTTGGACCAGCAGGGAGAACGAAACCCTCTCCTCGTCCGTTATGGGCGCGAGCGAATACATCCCCGGCGTGTCCACCACTTCGTACCGGCCATCCGCGGTCTTCAACACCCCCCGCGAGACGTCCACCGTGGTGCCCGGGTAGTTGGAGACGGTCACGTATCTCCCCGTAAGCCGGTTGAACAGCAGGCTCTTGCCGACATTGGGGCTTCCCACCACCAGCACCTTGGGGAGCGTCGGGCCGGGGCGCGCGTCTTCCACGTGACACCCGCTCCCGGCCATCTTCGTCAGCAAACGCGTCACGCTCATCCGGCGATTCCTCCATATATATGAACAGTTGTTTGTCCCATGACGTAAAAAAATTACGCGCCGCGCACGTGGCGCATTCCTTCGGCGATCAAATTCCGGATATGCTGATCGTCCAGGCTGTAATAGGCCGCCTTTCCTTTTTTCCGATACTTCACAAGCCTCTGCCCCCGCAGAAGCCGGAGCTGATGGGATACCGCGGATCCGCTGACCCCGAGAATCTCCGCCAACTCGCACACGCAGAGCTCGTGCCTGGAAAGCGCGGTTATGATCTTCACCCTCGTCGGGTCGCTCAGCGAACGAAATATCTCAGCAAGCGCATGTATCGTGTCGCCGTCGGGAATCCCCTTAGAAGCCGTCTCGACATGCCGCGCGTCCACGCGAACGATCTCGCATACATCCACGTCTTGCCCCTTCCCGCCTGCCCTTCGCATTCCCCTTCCTTTTCTTAGAATATGTGAACATATATTCATATCATGAGGGCGCCATGTCAAGAATCTTTTTTTATCTTCCCCCCCGGGCACTCCCCCCCGCGAAATGCCCGGTCTGCCCCTCCGCTGAGTATGCCCGATCCGGCAGCTTATAAGCTTTTTGGGGACGAAAATAGCTTCCAAGGCCTTGCCGGCGGTCCGAAATGTCTATCTCCAACCGCCGCAACATGATATCGCGGCTCAATCCCAATTATCAACACACTCATCCCACCCGGTTCACGATCTACCGGTGTGTTCCCGCATCCCTGTCCCGATTGTCTTGGCTGGAGTTTTCCCAGTTTTCGGAGAAGAGGTGAAACGCACACATAAACCTGAGAAACCGGGGATACAATATCCCCAGTTTTGAGAATCGCAGGGCAAGGAATGAGCGCTCTAATCGGCCCCATTACAATGGATTACGTTCCACCTGGCCTGCTTCTCGAGGGCTGCACAAAGCAGTGTTCTTCCGATTCCTTGTAACGGCAAGTGCCCTTATTCAGAAATGACGGATTCCACTTCTTGAAAGTGCGAACCCGCGTCCTGCCAATATGCTATGACTTTCCATTGCTAAATAATGGGGAATGTCCCGATTGTCTTGGACATCCCCGGGAGGCGCACCTAAAATAGATTCGTATGAAAATCGCGGCGGATCGAAGGATGCTTGATTTCCTGAAGCGCGGCATCTGGCGGATACGGCTGGAGGGCGCACCGCGCAGGCACTCCTTCCTGATACGCAATGCCCGCGTCGTCCTGCTCGCCCTCAGGGGATTCAACGAGGACAAATGCTCCCTCCGCGCCTCCGCCCTGACATTCTTCACCCTCCTCTCGATCGTCCCGATCCTCGCGCTGGCGTTCGGCGTGGCGAAGGGGTTCGGCCTCGACCAGACGCTCGAGAAGGAGGTGCTGTCGAAGGCCCCGATACAGGGCGAGGCGCTGAACAACCTCATCGCCTTCTCGCGCCGGCTGCTCGAGAACACCCGCGGGGGCCTGGTCGCTGGGGCGGGGGTCTTGCTTCTGTTCTGGACGGTGATGAAGGTGCTGGGAAACATCGAGGGCTCGTTCAACGACATCTGGGGTGTCAAGCGCATGCGCGGCTGGGACCGCAGGTTCCCGGACTACCTCTCGGTGGTGCTGATCTGCCCGATCCTGCTGATCGTCGCGAGCGGCGTCACGGTCCTCGTCACCACGCAGGCGAAGCTGATCGCCGCGAGGATCGCCTTTCTGGGGCCGGTCACCCCCGTGATCCACATTCTCCTCCGCCTGCTCCCCTACACGATCGTCTGGTTCATCTTCTCCTTTCTCTACATCTTCATCCCGAACACCAGGGTCAATATCGCCTCCGGCCTTCTCGGCGGGGTGGCCGCGGGCACGATCTACCAAGCGGCGCAGTGGCTCTACGTGCATTTCCAGGTCGGCGTGGCGCAGTACAACGCCATCTACGGCACCTTCGCCGCGCTGCCCCTCTTCCTGGTCTGGCTCGAGACGAGCTGGACGATCATCCTCTTCGGCGCGGAGGTGTCTTTCGCGCACCAGAACGTGGACACGTACGAGTTCGAGCCCGACTGCCTCGAGGCGAGCCGCGCCCTGAAGCGGCTCGTGGCGCTGAGAGTGGCGAGCCTGGCGGCCAGGGACTTCTCCCTCGGAAGGAGGCCCCGCACCGCACAGGAGATCTCCGGGGAGACGGGGATCCCGATCAGGCTCGTCCAGGAGATCCTCTTCGAACTGGCCGAGAGCGGCGTCCTCGCGCCCGTCTCGGGGGAGGGACAGCGCGCGCCGGCGTACCAGCCGGCGGCGGACCTCGACCTGCTCACCGTCAAGTATGTCATGGACAAGCTGGAGGCCCGTGGGAAGGACACCGTGCCTATCCCGGAGACGAAGGAGATGGAGAGGATAGCGGAGAGCTTGCGGGGCCTCGGGAAGGCGATGGAGCAATCCCCCTCGAACGTGCGTCTGAGGGACATCTAGGGGATCTCCGGTTCGGCATCACCCCCGGGGAGATCGGGTCCTCCCCCTTTCCGCCGGTGATTCGTTCGAGTCCCTTCACGCGTGAAGGGGAAGGGCCGCGGGGGCGGCGCGGCGGAGACCGGGCAACAGCCGCTTCCGGCCCGACGGGCGCGGAAGTTCCCCGCGATGAGGCGCGGCCCCATAACCCGCTGCTCATCAGCGGAACAGAAGGCAACGATCATTCGGCGGATCCGATCGGGCGGGCCGCCAAGGAGTTCCGGCGCCCCCGCGGGCGCCATGGCCGACCATCCGCCGAACATGGACACGGCCGCGAGAAGGCCCCTTCATCGCGGCGCCACCTGCGAACGAACTATCGGCGAACGGGCGCCGCGCGCTCCCCTGGGAGATCGAACTCGTGCCGCGGAACCGTCACCGGCGAAAATGACGCACAACGGTCGAACGACAGGGGGGAGGATGCCTTTTTACACGAACCCCCTGGCGCCGCCTTATCCTTCTTATTTCGGAGGAAGCGCGGAGCCCGATGTATAATGAGCCAAACCGGATCACGCCCCCGCCGGGATGGAATCCGATCGCCATGGTGGCCGCTGAATGGCAAAGGAGAAGGCGCCCCACGACCGTATCGACATGCCATCGGAGAGGGCGCGGCTGCGCCCCATCCCCGGCCGATCGCCGGGCCCCGGATCGCAACTCCGCCGCCGGATCCCCCCGTACGACGGATATCGGCCGCTGATCCGGCTCGCCGGCGACCGCCCGCAGGGGGGCGGGCGTGCGGCGGACGGGGATGGTGCGGGAGAGAGATCCGCTCGAAACGGAAGATGAAAGAACGGGCGCATCCGGGACGCCGTCGTGGCCGAGCCGGGGCGCGTGCCCGGTACGCTCGTCCAAGGAGGTCCGCATGAAAGCCGTAGCGCTCAACTCCAGCCCCAAGATGCAGGCCGGGAACACCGCGCTCATCCTCGATCCTTTTCTCGAAGGGATGCGCGAGGCGGGGGCAGAGGTGGATCTTTTCTACACGCGCAGGCTCAAGGTCAATCCGTGTCTCGGCTGCCTGTACTGCTGGCTTCACGAGCCGGGTGTCTGCGGCCTGCGGGACGACATGGACATCCTTGAGCCGAAGCTGCGCGCCGCGGAGCTGCTCGTCCTCGCCACCCCCCTCTACATGGACGGAATGACGGGTTCTCTGAAAAATATCCTCGATCGCATGGCCACTCGCGCAGAGCCGCTCTTCGAGATGCGCGATGGGCGGTGCCGGCATCCCGTCCGCGCCTGGATCCGCACAAAGGCCATAGCGCTGGTGTCGAGCTGCGGCTTGTGGGAGATGGACAACTTCGATCCGCTCCTGAATCATCTCCGGGCGGTGTGCGAGAACTTCGGCGTCGCGTTCGCGGGGGCGCTGCTAAGGCCGCACGGCGAGGCGATGCGCCTGTTGCAAGAAGCGGGGGAGGTGCCCGGCGGCATCCTCGAGGCCGCCCGCGAGGCGGGAAGGCAGTTCGGCCGCGGGGAGACGATACGGCGGGAGGTGCAGGCCGCGGTGAGCCGCGAGCTGCTCCCCCGCGATCGGTATATCGAGGCGGTCAACCGGCATCTCCGGGAGCGCCTCGCCGCGGCGGGATACCGTCCGCCCGGCAGCCCCGTCCACTGAGTCGGCGGCTTCGGGCGGGCGGCGGGAAGGCCGGCGCGGTTCAGGCGCCGGGGTAGTAGCGGGTGTCGCGCCCCCGCTTGACGATCTCCTCGCATTCGGCGCAGTAGCCGCTCTCCCGGCGTCTGAAGAGGCGCCTGCGGCACTTGAGGCACTTCCGCACATAGACCTCTTCGACCACCAGGGCGACGATGGCCAGGAAGGCCGCCCCGATCACGATAGCGATGATCGCCAAGCCCCCGGGTCCGAGCCACATGACCGCCTCCTCCCGCCGGCCGTACTATACTCTCACCGCGTCAGATAGATGACAACGCTGAATTTGCGGGGGCGGAGTGGTGGTTGTACGGGAAGACCCGGAGATTCGGCCCCATGACCGGCAGGCGCGCCACGTGACTGCTCTTGTCATGCGGCGAGCCGTGCCAGCTCCCCTCCCAGCTGAGCGTGATCATCCGCGGGTCCGCTTCCCCTGCGAAGTTCTCCTCGAAGCCGGAGTAGCGCCGCGCCCCACGGCGCCCTCCGGGATCGGCCGCGAAGACCACGCCGAGGGAGAGCGGTCTCTCGTTCGGGCCGTGCTGTTCGAACTAGACAAAGACATCGGCGTGGCGCCGGCCGTCCAGATCGAGATAGCCCCCAGGGCTGACGCCCGCGCCGGCGCCGATGGCGGCGCCGTCGCAGACGGTCACCGTCTTCGAGGCCCGCGCCGGGTTCGCGCAATGCCCCGTGAACCGGGCAGTGCAATTTCAGCATATCCGCCCGGCCCCCGTTTTACGCCCGATACAGGATTGGCGGCGCGTTCCAGGCGAATGCGCCGCCGAAGCCGGGGGGAATGATCTTCCGCCCGGGCATGATCCGCTCCCGATCCACGCAAGGCGTGATCCCGGGCCGGCTCGGGGCTTGAGTTCAGTGCGCGCGGAGCGCGGATTGGGCCTTCCGGGCGCGGATCCCCGCCTTTCGCATTCCGAGGAGGAGAATCTTCCCGTTCGGCTGGTGGGCAAGGAGCGGTAACGCCGCGTATTGGTCCCCACCGCGGGAAACGGGATCGACGCGACCGTTCCGGGCCGCCGCGCGCCTTGCCGCCGTCTCCCGGCGGCCGTCACCAGATCGTCCAGGCGATCTCGTCGCTCTCCCCCCGGAAAAGATCCATCCTGGAGATGGGCGCCACCCAGTAGCCGACGCCGCCGACCGTCTTCCGCTCGACCCCGAACTCGACCCTGGCGAGGTCGTACCGCCTCGAATGCTCCTGGAGATCCCTGGCCTGCTGCTCCGTTATGATGAACGTGACCCCCTGCGGCGTCAGCGCCGTCGAACTGCCCCCCCGATGCCTTCCGCCCTTCTGGAACTGGGGCGGGAGCAGCTCTATCGCGAAGAAGCCCTCGTGGCGCTGGAGCGTTCCGAGCTTGACCTTCGAGAAGAGCAGCCTCTGGCCCTGAAAGCGCGCCGGATCGCCCTCGATGTCCGGGAGGGCGGCCTGCGGCGGTGTAGCGGCCCGCGTCGGCGCCGCTTCCACGCCGGGAGCGGGACGCGGCCTGCTGAGGGCGCGGAAACGCTCCTCGCGCGTCGCAGTCGGCCGGGCCGCGGGCCTTGGGGCGGCGATGCTAACGGCCGGCCGCGCCTGGCCCGCGGCTTCCTCCGCCCCCACCACCTCGCCCTGGCCGAGGCCTGGGCAGCTCGACGCGTTGCCGTAATAGTCGATCTCTTCGCGCGCGATCTCGAACTGCACCCCGTACGACTCCACGGTGACGCCCGCCGGCGATTCGCGGACAATGGTGCACGGCATCACCGATCCGTTCTTGAACTTCACGACGCTGCCTTCCGAGCCCTCCGGCGCGCTGGCCGGAGAGATGCTGGTCGGCGCGGCCCCCTTTGCGGGGCCGGCCGCGTCCCGGGCAGCAGTGGGAGGGGCGGAGGGAGCCGCCTCCTGGCCGGACGCGGCGGAAAGGGAACAGGAAACGAGAATGAACGCCGCGACCGCAGCCGCCTGGATCTTCATGATCCTTCGGGCCTCCCCCAGCGGATGCGCGAAAAAATGATCGGGTCCAAAACCCGGATCCCCCGGCCGCGACGCCGCCGGCGGACGGCCTGCGCGGCAAACCAGCCTACCACAATGGGCCGCGAAATCGGGCACCTTTTTACACTCACCGGCGCAGCGGCGGCGCCTCCCGCCGCTGTCCCCCGGCAAAACGGCCGCCTGGCGCCCCGGGCTCAAAACCATGGGCGGCGCTCCATGGGCCTCCCGTACTGATCGGATCCCACCCCTAGGCCGTAGGCGTCCGGCTTAACGCGGAGCGTGGGGTCCGGAAGTCTGGGGGCCCCCTCGACAGGATTCTTCGGGGCCCATTGATAAGGCCTTCCCGTCGCGTCGGAATCAATGCCCGGCCCGTACGCGTTCCTCCTCCCAGGGGAGAGCAGACCGTCTCCCGAAACGCCGAAGTCGTATTTGCCTTCCTCCTCAGCGAAGAGAAGCGGCGAGGCGAGGAGCAGAAATAATGCGAGGCACCTTCTCATGGCCGATCCACCCTCGGTTTTCGACCGCCGTTTGCGTTCCGCGCCCGCGGCAGATCCGCCGTCGCGCAGGCGCTCCCGTCCTGAAGAATGTGGAGCGCCTTCCAGCCGCGCCCTTCCATGTCCGCGCCCACGGCAAGCCTGTGGCATTTCAGCGGATCGCCCTCCGCGCAGAGGATCGCCGCGCCGCCCCTTTCGGCGATCTTCTCCAGCGCGTCCAGCCCGGCGCGGTATGCCGCCGTCCCCCTGTGCCTCTCGAATCCGCCCTCGACGAAGCCGCCCAGGGAGCCGCCCAGGTATTCGTACCCGATCCGCTCCTTGGCGAGGGCCTCGCGCAGCGCCCCGCGGTTGAAGTCCGGGTTCCACCCGTACGGCTTCGAGCGTATGTCGACGACGACGCGGACGCCGTTTCTCTTCAGCGCCTCCATTAAAAGCCGCAGCGGGCCGTTCCCGGTCCCGACGGTGTAAAGAACGCCCCGTTTCGCCCCCGCCGCAGAAGGAGTCCCCGGCCCCGGGCCGGCCGCGGCCATTGCAGCCCCGACCGTGAAGACGCCCAGCGCGCGCATCAGCCGCCGCCCTTCCGCCCGATGACCTCCGCCCCGCCCATGTACGGGACGAGGGCGCCGGGAATGGACACCGTCCCGTCGGCGTTCTGATAATTCTCCACGATCGCTATGTATGTCCGCGCCAGGGCAACGCCGGATCCGTTCAGGGTGTGGGGGTAAAATGTCCCCTTCCCCTCCTTGAGTCGGCATCGTATCCCGGCCCGCCTCGCCTGGAAATCGCCGCAGGTGCTGACCGAGGCGACCTCGAGCCACTTCCCCGCCCCCCCCGCCCAGACCTCGATGTCGTACGTCTTCGCTGAGGCGAAGCTGATCTCGCCGGCGCAGAGCTCCAGGACCCGGTACGGCAGCCCCAGAGCCCGCAACACCTCCTCAGCGTGTCCAAGCATCTCGTCGAGCGCCAGGAACGAATCCGCGGGCCGCGTGAATTTCACAAGCTCCACCTTGTCGAACTGGTGAACCCGAATAAGCCCGCGGGTATCCTTCCCGTACGAGCCCGCCTCCCGCCTGAAGCACGGCGAGTACGCCACGTAGCTGATCGGGAGCTCCCTCTCGTCTATAAGCCGGCCCCGGTGAATATTCACGAGGGGTACCTCCGCGGTCGGGATTAGAAATAGATCGTCCTGTTCGCAGAGGTACATATCCCCTTCGAGCTTCGGTAGCTGCCCTGTTCCCAGCATGCACTCCCGCCTGACCATGTACGGGGGGGCCACCTCCGTGTAACCGTGTTTCTCCACATGCATATCAAGCATAAAGCCGTATAGCGCCCTCTCCAGGCGGGCGCCCATCCCCTTGAAGAGCGGGAAGTTGGAGCCGCTCAGGACGCTTCCCGACGCGAAATCGAGAATCCCCAATCTCTCTCCCAACTCCCAATGTTGCGACGGCTCGAAATCGAATCTGCGCGGCTCCCCGCAATGCTTGACTATCCTATTATTATCACTACATACCCCACTGGGGATCGATTCAGATGGTATATTTGGGATACGAAGCATTAAATCTTCTATATTTGAGTCTATCTCCGCCACTTTCATGTCAAGAACTTCTATCCGCCCCGACACCTCTTTCATCTCGTCGATGGCGGCGGACGCGTTTCCCCCGCAAGCCTTCGCCTTGCCGACCTCCCTGGAAACGGCGTTTTTACGGCTCTTGAGGCCTTCCGCCTCCGTAAGCAGTCGACGCCGCTGGGCGTCCATGCGGAGGAGCTCGTCGATGGCGCTCGTGTCGCCTCTGCGGGCGAGCGCGTCTTTGACCGCCGCGGGGTCTTTGCGGATATACTTTATGTCGAGCATCGGACCGCACCTTTCATCAACGCGCTATTCCCCTCTCTCGCACGGCCGGGGCCCTGACCGCCGCGGCCTCACCATCCCTAATCGCCCTGACCGCCGGGGCCCGCGTCCCCCGTCTCCTCCCCCGCGAGGCCTTCGGACGGGCCGCCCCCCGGGCCTTCCGGCGCGGGGCCGCGGCCTTCCCCGCCCCCCTCCTCGCGGATCACCCTCGCGAAAGAGGCGACGCGGTCGCCTTCGTCCAGCTTCAGCACACGCACCCCTTGCGTCGCCCTTCCGATCACGGAGATCTCGTCGACGGCTGTACGGACCGTCTTCCCGTTCGCGGTCGTGAGGAGGATCTCGTCCCCGTCCCGCACCGCGATCGCCCCCACGATCCGGCCGTTCCGCTCGCCGGTGCGCATCGCTATGACGCCCTTGCCGCCGCGCGACTGCCGCCTGAACTCGGAGAAGTTCGTCCTCTTCCCGTATCCCTTCTCGGCGACCAAAAGAACGGTGGCGGCGTCGTCCACGATCACCATATCCACCACCCGGTCGCTCTTCCCGAGCTTTATCCCGCGGACGCCGTAGGCCCCCCTCCCCATCTCGCGCACGTCATCCTCGGCGAAGCGTATCGACATCCCGTCGCCCGTCACCAGGAGCACCTCGTCTTGCCCATCGGTCAGTTTCGCGTGAGTGAGCCGGTCTCCATCCTCCACGCCTATGGCGATGATGCCGCCCTTCCTCGGGCGGCTGAAGGCGGCGAGGGCCGTCTTCTTGACCGTGCCCTTTTCAGTGGCCATGATGATGGAGCGCCCCTCCGCGAACTCCCGGACCCTGAGCAGCGCCGCCACCCTGTCCTCGCGCGGTATGCTCAACAGGTTCACGATCGACTTCCCCTTGGACTGCCGCGTCCCCTCCGGTATCTCGTACGCCTTCAGCCAGTGCAGGATCCCCTTCTCCGTAAAGAAGAGAAGATAGTCGTGAGCGGTCACACTGAAGAGGTGCTCGACGTAATCCTCCTCCTTCGTCTCGATCCCGGTGACCCCCTTGCCGCCGCGCCGCTGCTGGCGGTACGCGGCGGCCGCCACCCGCTTCATGTAGCCGCCGTGCGTGATGGTTATCAGCGACGCCTCGTCCGCGATCAGGTCCTCGATCTTGAGATCCACCCCGGCGTCCACGATCTCGGTTCGGCGGCCGTCCCCCATAGAGCCGGAGAGGGCGTCGAGGTCGCCCTCGATCAGCTCGAGCACCTTCCGTTCGCTCTCCAGGATGGAACGCAGGCGGGCGATCCGCTTGACGAGCTCCACGTACTCCTTCTCGATCTTTTCCACCTCCAGGCCGGTAAGCTGGTAGAGGCGCAGGTCGAGGATCGCGTTCACCTGGACCTCGCTCAGCGGGAATTTCCTGAGCAGCCCCGCCTTCGCGTCGCCGCGGTCCTTTGACTGCTTTATGATCCGGATGACCTCGTCGATTCCGGCGAGGGCTATCTTGAACCCCTCGAGGATGTGCGCGCGCGCCTCCGCCTGCGCAAGCTCGAACCTGGTGCGGCGGACGATCACCTCCTTCCGGTGGTCGATGAAACACTGGATGAGCTGGCGCACCGCCATCACCCGCGGCCGGCCCTTGTCGAGGGCGAGGAGGATGATTCCGTACGTGCTCTGGAGGGTCGTGTGCTTGTAGAGCTGGTTGAGGACGATCTGGGCCTCCTCGCCCCGCTTCAGGTCGATGACGATCCGCATCCCGTCCTTGTCGGACTCGTCCCGGATGTCGCTCACCCCCTCGATCGTCTTCTCCTTGACGAGCCTGACGATGGACTCGATGAGGGAGGTCTTGTTGACCATGTACGGGATCTCGCTGATGACGAGCGACTCCTTCCCCCCCTTGTGCGTCTCGGAGCCGACCCTTCCGCGGAGTTGGATGTGGCCCCTCCCGGTCGCGTAGGCGCGCGCGATCCCCTCCCGCCCGTAGATGATGCCGCCGGTGGGGAAGTCCGGGCCCGGGAGGACCTTCATGATATTCGCCGCGGAGGCGTCCGGGTCTCGGATGACCAGCTTGACCGCCTCGGCGACCTCGCGCAGGTTGTGCGGCGGGATGTTCGTCGCCATCCCCACCGCGATCCCCTGCGAGCCGTTGCAGAGGAGGTTCGGAAACTTGCCCGGGAGGATGACCGGCTCCTGGAGGGTCTCGTCGTAGTTGGAGACGAAGTCCACGGTCCGCTTCTCGAGGTCCTCGAGCATGGCGGCGGCGGCGTGGCTCATGCGCGCCTCGGTGTAGCGCATGGCCGCCGCGGGGTCGCCGTCGATCGAGCCGAAGTTCCCCTGCCCCTGCACGAGCGTGTAGCGGATGCTGAAATCCTGCGCCATGCGGACGAGCGTAGGATAGATGACCTGTTCGCCGTGGGGATGGTAGTTGCCCGAGGTGTCGCCGGCGATCTTGGCGCATTTGCGGTGCTTGGCGCCCGGGGAGAGGCCGAGATCGTTCATCGCCACGAGGATGCGGCGCTGGGACGGCTTGAGGCCGTCGCGGGCGTCCGGGAGCGCGCGGGAGATGATCACGCTCATCGCGTAGGAGGTATACGACTCCTTCATCTCGTCTTCTATGTCGCGCGGGAGTATCCTCCCGGTTTCCCCGATCATTACGGCTGCCTCGCTTTCCCAACGGCGCTGGCGGCTGGGCCGCCCCGCCGATCACGGCAGGGCCCTCACACGTCCAGGTTCCGCACGTGGAGGGCGTTCTCCTCGATGAACCTGCGCCTCGGCCCCACCTCGCTCCCCATCAGCACCGTGAAGATCCGGTCGGCGGCGACGGCGTCCTCGAGCGTCACCTTGAGCAGCGTCCTCCGCTCAGGGTCCATCGTCGTCTCCCAGAGCTGCTCCGGGTTCATCTCCCCGAGCCCCTTGTAGCGCTGGATGGTGAGCCCCTTCTTCCCCAGGTCCCGCACCGCGTGGAGGAGCTGGAGGAGCGAATGTAGCTTCGCGGGCCCCCCGTCGCTCCCGACCTTCAGCTCGTAAAGCGTCCTGCGCGATCCGGCGAGGTGGTCCGCGTTCATCCCCGCCTTCACGAGCCCCTCGAGGACGCGGGTCAGCTCACGCGCCTCGTAGAGCTCGAAGACCTCGATCCCCTGGCCCCCCCGGTCGCCCGGCGCCTCCCCCCCAACTATCTCCAGCTCGCGCCCCCGCTTCTTCTCCTCCTCCGCGGTCAGCTTCGCGAGCTCCTCGTCGGTGAAGAGGTAGCGCTCGTCGCCGTTGATCCGGATCTTGTAGACCGGCAGGCGGTTCTTCTTCCTGTCGCGCGCGGCGAGGAACTCCTCGAACCTGATCCCCTTGCGCCCCAGGAACCCGGCCAGGTATTCGACCTCGACGAGGAGGTCCAGTATCGCCCGCAGCCTCGCGCCCTCGAACTCCTTCCGGTCCTCGCACCGCACGAGGCGCGCGTCCTCGCAGCCGAGATCGAGGAGGATGGCGTTCATCTCCCGGTCGCTCTCCACGTAACGCTCCGTCTTCTTCCGCTTCACCTTGTAGAGCGGCGGCTGTGCGACGAAGACGTGACCGGCCTCGACGAGGGGGCGCATCTGGCGGAAGAGGAACGTGAGGAGGAGGGTGCGGATATGGCTCCCGTCGATGTCGGCGTCGCACATGAGGACGATCTTGTGGTAGCGGAGGCGCGAGATGTCGAAATCCTCGTGGCCGATGCCGGTCCCGATGGCGGTGATCATCGTCCCGATCTCCTCGTTGGCGAGGACCTTGTCCAGCGGGGATTTTTCCACGTTGATCAGCTTGCCGCGAAGGGGAAGGATCGCCTGGAACCTCCGGTCGCGGGCCTGCTTGGCGGAGCCGCCGGCCGAGTCGCCCTCCACGAGGTAGAGCTCGCAGATCGACGGGTCGGACTCGGAGCAGTCGGCGAGCTTCCCCGGGAGCGACTGGCTGTCGAGCGCCCCCTTGCGGCGGGCGAGGTCGCGCGCCTTCCTAGCCGCCTCCCTCGCGCGTGCGGCGGTGATGCACTTGTCCACGATCTTCCTCGCCTCGGACGGGTTCTCCTCGAAGAATGTGCCGAGCCCCTCGTTCATGATCGAGGCGACGATCCCCTCCACCTCCCCGTTCCCGAGCTTCGTCTTGGTCTGCCCCTCGAACTGCGGCTCGCGGATCTTGACGCTGATGACGGCGGTGAGGCCCTCGCGGATATCCTCCCCGCTCATCGGCCTGTCGTCCTCCTTGGAGATGTTCTTCTCCCTGGAGTAGGCGTTGATGGTGCGGGTGAGGGCGGACTTGAAGCCGCTCAGGTGGGTCCCGCCCTCGACCGTGTTGATGTTGTTGGCGTAGGAGAAGAGAGACTCGGCGTAGCCGTCGTTGTACTGGAGGGCTATCTCCGCATCCACCCCCTCCTTCTCGCTGTGCAGGTATACGACCTTGCGGTGGAGGCAGGTCTTGTTCTCGTTCAAGTGCTGGACGAACGAGACGATCCCCCCATCGTATTTGAATACGACGCCCTTGTCGCACCGCTCGTCCTTGAGCGAGATGGCTATCCCGGCGTTCAGGAAGGCGAGCTCCCGGAGGCGGTTCGAGAGGGTGTCGAAGTTGAAGTCGGTCGAGGGAAAGATCGCCGGGTCGGGCCTGAAGGTGATCTTGGTCCCGGTCTTGGAGCTCTTCCCGATCACCTGCACCTTCGAGGCGGTCTTGCCGCGCCGGAACCTCTGGACATGGATCTGCCCGTCGCGCCTGACCTCCGCCTCCATCCATTCGGAGAGGGCGTTGACGCAGGAGACGCCGACGCCGTGGAGGCCGCCGGAGACCTTGTAGGCGTCGTGGTCGAACTTGCCGCCCGCGTGCAGGGTGGTGAGGACGACCTCGATGGCCGGCTTGTGTTCGGTCGCATGCTCGTCGACGGGGATGCCGCGCCCGTCGTCGATCACAGTGACGGAGCCGTCCACGTGCACGATGACGTCGATTCTCTTGCAGTAGCCGGCCATCGCCTCGTCGATGGAGTTGTCCACCACCTCGTACACGAGGTGGTGGAGCCCCCTGGGGCCGGTGTCTCCGATGTACATCGCGGGGCGCTTCCGCACCGCCTCGATGCCGTCGAGCACGGTGATCGTCCGAGCGTCATACCTGGGCATTGTCCCCGATCTCCCCTATCCTGAACCTGATCTCGTCGATCCTGATCCCGTCGAGCCCGGAGCTGATCTTTTCGAGCATCGCGTCCTTGAAATAGCGGTCGAGCTCGGCGAGCCAGACCGAGGAGTCCACGTTGACGAGCAGCGTCTTCCCCCTCACCCCGACCGGCCTCGTGTGGCGGGCGATCGTCTCCCCCACCAGCCGCTCCCACTCGAGCGCGATCCTCGCTTCGCGCGCCCTCCTCTCGAGGCCGAGCTTCTTGAGAAGCCTTCCGAGGATCTCCGAGATCGGGACCGCGTCTCTCGACATGGGCGCCCCCGTCCCCCCCGCCCCAACACCTCAGGTCAGGCGAATCGGCATGATGACGTAGAGGAACGACTTCCCGCTCCTGATGACGCCTGGGTTGAGGGCGTCGGTGAGCTCCAGGGCGACCTCCTCCTCGTCCAGGTTCCTGAGGACGTCCACCAGGAATTGGGGGTTGAAGGCGATGGAGAGTTCCTCCCCGGAGTAGGAGATGCTCATCTCCTCCCGCGCCTCCCCCACCCCGGGGGCGTTCGCAGAGAGTATGAGGCGGTTCTTCTTCAAGGCGATCTTGATCGAGTTCGCATGCTCGGTCGCCAGGAGCGACATGCGGCGCGCCCCCGCGAGCAGCTCCTCCCGTCCGAGCAGGAGCTTGTGCGCGACCTTCTGCGGGATCACCTGCTGGTAGTTCGGGAAGTGGCCCTCCACCAGTCGGGTGACCAGCGTGCAGTCGCCCAACGAAAACGCGGCCTGCGTCTCGCCGAGAAACACCTGCACCGTATCCCCCCCCTCCTTCTCCCCCTCCTCGGCCTTCTTCCACTCGAGGATCCGGCCGAGTTCAAGGACCGCCTTTGTAGGGATGATGACCCCCCGGTCCTCCCCCTCCGGTATGTCCGCCGGGATGTCGCAAAGGGCGAGCCGCCTTCCGTCCGTGGCGACACCCCTCGCCGAGCCTTTCGAGAGGAGCAGGTAGAGGCCGTTCAGGACGTACCGGCTCTCGTCGTGCGAAACCGCGTAGTGCGTCTTCCGGATCAGGTCCGCCAAGGGGCCGCGCGGCAGTTTCAAGGCCCCGCCCTTGTCGAACTGCGGGAGCTTGGGGAAGTCGTCCTTCGGGAGGCAGAACATCTTGAAGTAGGAGGCATCGTATCGTATCTCGGCGTCCTTCCCGTCCGTCGCCTCAAGGGCGACCTCGGCCACGGGGAGCTCCCTGAGGATCGAGAGGAGGCGCTTGGCGTGGAGGGTTATGGCCCCCTTCCTCTCGACCTTGGCGGGGATTCTTCGGCGTATCCCCACCTCGAGATCCGTCGCGGTCAGGAGGAGGTCTTTACCCTCGGCCTCGAGAAGGACGTTTGAGAGAATCTGGATAGGGGCTTTCGCGCCCACAATCCCTTGAACCGACTGCAGACTCTCGATGAAGTCCTGCTTCGCGCACTTGATCTTCATATCCCCTCCCTTCGCCTGTTATCCACGTGCCGGATATGGGAAATGATCTCCATTTATATAGAAAAGCAGCAGTAGTAAACGGATGTATAACCCGGGAAACCCCGCGGCGTCGAGGGGCGCCGCCCGGAGGATATTTCGCAACATCTTGTGTAGCAGCGGAATGCGTCTTGGCCATGATTCGCGGCTTTCGGCCGGCGGGCTGTGGATAAATCCGGCATATCCTGTGCAGCGAGAGGCAGTTGAGAGAACAGCCCCCGCTCAGCCGGGCCCCCGCGTTTTGTCCACAGCTTATCCACACGCCTCTCCATGGCTTCACGATTTCAGTTGGCGTTCGATATACCCCACGACCTTCCTCACCCCCTCGTCGCTCTTGAGGCGCGACTCGATCGACTTGACCGCGTGAAGGACGGTGGTGTGATCCCTCCCCCCGAACGCATCCCCGATCTCGGGGAGGGAGCAGCCGATCAACTTGCGGGCCAGGTACATTGCGATCTGCCGTGGAAAAGATATCGCCTGGGGGCGCTTCTTGCTCATCATGTCGGAGACCCGGATGTCGAAGTATTCCGCCACCTTCTTCTGTATCGCCTCCATGGTGACGGTCTTCGCCTCCTCGGTCCCGACCATGTCGCCGAGTATCGCCTCGGCGACCTGAACGTTCATGGGCGCCTTCATGAGCGAGCTGTAGGCGGTTAACCGGCTCATGGCCCCCTCCAGCTTCCGGACGTTGGATTTGATCTTCGAGGCGATGTAGAAGACGACCTCGTCCGGGAGGGACACCTTCTCCTGCTCCGCTTTCTTCCTGAGGATCGCGACGCGCGTTTCGATATCCGGGACCTGGAGGTCCGTCACGAGTCCCCACTCGAACCGGGAGACCAGCCGGTCCTCGAGCTTGGGGATCTCCTTGGGCGGACGGTCGCTCGACAGGACGATCTGCTTGTGCGCGTCGTAGAGCGTGTTGAAGGTGTGGAAAAATTCCTCTTGCGTCTGCTCCTTGCCGCCGAGGAAGTGCACGTCGTCGATGAGCAGAACGTCCACGTTCCGGTAACGGTTCCTGAACTTGACCGTGGCCTTGTTCTGGATCGCGTCGATGAGCTGGTTCGTGAACTTCTCGCTCGATATGTAGCTCACGTTCGCGTCCCTGAGGTTGCCCTGGATATGATGCCCGATCGCCTGCATCAGGTGCGTCTTCCCGAGGCCTACACCGCCGTATATGAAGAGGGGGTTGTAGGCCTTGGCGGGGGATTGGGCCACGGCGATCGAAGCGGCGTGCGCAAAGCGGTTGCTCGGCCCGACGACGAACGTGTCGAAGGTGTACCTCGGGTTGAGACGCAGCTCCGGGTTGAGGAGTCTCCTTCGAGTCACAGTGACGCGGGCGGTCGCGGGAGGCGGCGCGGCGGGGGCGGATGGGGTTTCCGCGGCCGCCGCGTTGCCCGGCCGGACGCATTCCACCTTGATGGTGCGGCCGAGGATGGCCGCCGCGGCATTTTCGATCTCGCCGCGATAATGCTCGGCGATCCAGTCGCAGAAAAGCTTGTTGGGAACCTCGAGGACAAGCTTATCCTCGCCGACCGAGACCGGGCGGACCGGCTGGAGCCAGGTCTGAACCGTGTCCTTGTGGGCACCGCGCGCGATCCTGCCGATGATCGATTTCCAGAGAGATTGGGTCGGGATGTCCACCAAAACCTCCGCGCGGAGTATAGACGAACGTGAGAGCGTTGTGAAGGAAAAAAGCAAAACGTAACATACATATCCGCAATATGTTATGAATGAGGCAAAACGACCCGGGCCGGATTTTCCGGGGGTCCGCTCCAGCCGCGGGGGAAGGCGCGGGAGGACTCTCTGAAAGCCCGTCAAGGCGGCTGCGGCGGCATTGTTTTCCACAACTTATCCACAGGGGGGGATGGATCGAGAAAGGCCGGCGCGAAAGGGCCAAGCGCGATGGCCAAGAAGGAAAGTGCGCTTCGCGCCCGGGGGCGGCGTGCGAAGCGCGAGCATCGCGTGTTGACAAACACCCCGGCGTATATATAATCGCGAAAGTCGGAGAACCTTGCCGGAGACGGAAAGGAAATCGATGAAGAGGACCTATCAGCCATCGAGGCGGTGGAGGAGCAGAAGGCACGGATATCTCAAGCGAAAGAGCACGAGGGCCGGCCGCGCCGTGATCAGGCGAAGGCGCAAGAAAGGCAGGAAGAAGCTCACCGCGTGAACCCGCTGCGACCGGTCCCAGAAATGGGTGGTGGAGATGAGAGCGGCGCGGGCCGAACGGTGGAAATATTTCGTCCTTTCAAGGCCCGATCTGCGCGAGGTCCTGGAGAAGGGGCGGCGGCGCGCGGGACGCTGCATGGTCGTATGCGTGCTCCGCGGGGGGAAAGGGCGCCGATTCGGCGTCTCGGCAAGCCGCCGCGTAGGTTCCGCGGTGGAGCGCAACAGGGCCAAGCGCATCTTGCGCGAGTTGATGCGGCTCCACAGGGGCCGCATCGCGGATGGCACATGGATCGTCGCGATAGCGCGAACGGGCATATTCGCTAACACCTTTGAAGGCAAGGAGATAGAGTATCTTTCTCTCCTGGGCAAATCCGGCGCAATAAGGGAAAAGAGCGCCCCGCCGGTGAAGCCCGATTGAATCCCGCCGTCGCCATGCGCTTGTGAGAAGATCAAACCGGACAGGGGCGAAGAAGGCGCATGGGACATATTCCAAAGCCGATGGCCGCGAGAGTGATCGAAACAATCGTCAGGAAGGCGATCGCCGCTTATCAACTGGGCGTGTCGCCTCTCCTGGGGCCGCACTGTAGATATTACCCGAGCTGTTCCCAGTACATGAGCGACGCCATCCAGGCGCGCGGCCTGGTCGCCGGGGTCGCGCGCGGCATACTCAGAGTGGCGCGCTGCAATCCGCTCTTCCCCGGCGGGTATGACCCGGCAACCGGAGGGGATCGCGCGGGATCCGGGGCCGGCGGCGCTTCGATGGATCGGAATGCCCGTGGAGAAAAGGAATAACGCATGGATCGCAGGACATTGCTCGCTCTGGCCCTCTCGTTTATCGTCATCGTGATCTACACGCGATTCATCCACCCCCCGCCCAGGAATACGGCGGCGCCGGATAAGCGCGAAGTTGCGGCCGTGGAGGTGCCGACGCCGGTTGCGCCGAGGAGGGATGTGTTTCCAAACACGGGGCCCCTTCCGGTAGCATTATCCGAGCCAAAGGGGAAGTTATCCACAGTCAAAACGAGAACAATGGAGGTCGAGTTCAGCAGCGCCGGGGGATGTATCTCCAATCTAACGCTTCTCAAGTCATCCGTCATAAAGAAAGGGCCGGTAAGAGTAATACAGACGTTACAGCCTGCGTTCCAACTCGTTGCGCTTAGAGCAGGGCTCGGCCGTGGTGGGGACGCGGATGTGGAGTACCTGGCGGAGCCGGGTAGCGGCGCCGCTGGAACGGTGGAGTACCGAAGGGATTTCGGTCCGGTTCGAGTACGGAAGTCATATCATGTTCGAGATGAAGGATATGTGATTGACACTGAGACCGCGATCACGAACAACGGCCGGGACAGGATCGTATTCGACAAGGGCATCGAGATCGGGGCCGGTTCCGTGATCGCCCTCACCGCATCCGAAAAGGGCGCGCACGTCGGCGTGGACAGGCTCGACGCGGCCGGACGCATCACGCGCGTGGGCGCCGGGAAGGCGGCCAAGGGGGCGAGGGAACTCAAGCCGGCGCGCTGGTTCGCGTTACGAAACCAGTTCTTTGCCGTGATCCTCAAACCTGCGGAAGAGGCGGCGGGTTGGTCGGCAAGGGAGATCATTACGCAGGATGGGGTGAGCGGAATCGAAGGGGCGCTTAGGACCGCCCCCATCGCGGTCAACCCGGGAGAAAGCAAGGTGATCCGCGTGAGCGTCTACGCAGGTCCAAAGGAGTATACGGCCCTCTCGACTTTCGGGGCCGCGGAGATCATAGATTTCGGCTGGTTCGGCTTTGTCGGAAAATGGATCTTATTGGGGCTCAACTGGTTGTATCGTATCTGCGGGAATTACGGGGTCGCCATCATTCTTCTGACAGTCGTCATCCGCGCGATACTCTACCCGTTGAACCAGAAGAGCTTCCGGTCGATGAAGGAGATGCAGAAGCTTCAGCCAGAGATCACGGCGGTCCAGCAGAAGTACAAGGCGGATCCGAAGAAGAGCCAGGCGGAGATGATGAAGCTCTACAAGGAGCACGGGGTCAACCCGATGGGGGGGTGTCTCCCGCTGCTCATACAGATGCCTATACTCATCGCTTTCTTCCGGGTTCTCCAGAACGCGATCGAACTCTGGGGTGCCCCGTTTTGCCTCTGGATGACGGACCTGTCGGAACCGGACGCGCTCTTCAAGTTCCAGACAGGCAGGAGCGCCTGGCCGTTCATAGGGAGGATGGTGGACGGGCACGGCTACGTCTTCCTGAATGTGCTTCCGATCCTCATGCTGGCGGTTTTTTATATCCAGCAGAAGATGACGCCGACGGCCATGGCCGCGACGCCTGAGCAGCAACAACAGCAGAAGCTGATGGGGGCCGTGATGCCGCTGATGTTCGGCGTGATCTTCTACAATATGCCGGCGGGGTTGAATCTCTATTTCGCGGCGAGCACGCTGCTGGGAATAATACAACAGAAATATATGATCAAATAATATCACATAAGATCATATATTCATTAGAGAAGATGATGAGCGTTACAGATACCCAGGTCAGGGAAATCGTCGAAAAGATCATGGGCGGCCTTTCGGTTTCCGCGACGATCTCCTCGAGGGTGGAAAACGAGGCCATATTCGTCAATATTGACGTTCAGGAGCCGGATCGGCTTCTGGGCAGGGAGGGGCGCGGTCTAGAGGCGCTCCAGTACTTGGTTCAGAGGATCGCCGGCAGGACGGCGGGCGAGGAAGAGCTGCCCCCCATAGTCGTGGACGTGAACGGATACAGGAAGAGGCGTGAAGAGGAACTCTCGCTCATGGCCAAGGAAATCGCGGCGAGGGTTCACGCCAGCGGTGCGTCGGTCCTGCTCGGGCCCATGGCGGCGTGGGAGCGCAAAATAGTCCACATGGCCGTGAGGGACGAGGCCGGCCTCGAGACGGAGAGCGAGGACAGCAAGGCGGGCCGGCGCGTTCGCATCAGGGCCAGGCGGAAGACCGACCCCGAACAGGCGCCTGGCGGCCCCCCGGATAACGCGAAGTAGCCGCGAAGACAGACCGCCGCAAGCGGCATTTCAGATGAAGGCCCACCCCGACGATACGATCGCCGCGGTATCAACCCCACAGGGAAGAGGAGCGATCGGAATCGTGCGCCTGAGCGGGCCAAGGGCCTTGGAGATAGCGGGGCTGCTGGCCCCCGGCCCGCCACGGGATCCCCCGGTCCGTTGGAAATCCCACACGTTGCGGCGCGCCGTCATCAGGAGCGGAGGCAGGGAGATCGACGACGCCCTGGTGGCGGTCATGCGCGGCCCGAGAAGTTACACCGGGGAGGACATGGCCGAGTTCCACTGTCACGGCAATCCCCTGGTGCTTGCGCGCGTCGTGGAGGCGTGCGTGCGCGAAGGCGCGCGCCCGGCGCTCCCCGGGGAGTTCACCAGGCGGGCGTTTCTGAACGGCAAGATGGACCTGTCGCAGGCCGAAGCGGTGGCGAGGATCATAGAGGCCTCCAGCGATAGGGTCCTCGACCTCGCGCGAAGGCAGGCGGAGGGCGAACTCGGCCGGAGGGTGGAGAAGCTGCGCGAGGCGCTGATAGGGCTCCTAGCCGAAGTCGAAGCCCGGTTGGAATTTCCGGAGGAGGATCTCGGCGAGGGGGAACCGGTCGCCGGGCGGATCGCCCTCGCCGCCGGCGAGTGGCGGGCGCTCGCGGCGGCCCAGGCGGAAGGGGCGCGGGCGGATTGCGGCCTGCGCGTGGCGATTGTCGGGAAACCGAACGCCGGCAAGTCGAGCATTTTCAACCGGCTGCTGGGCGCCGACCGGGCGCTTGTCACTGCGGATAGAGGGACGACGCGGGATGCGATACAGGAGGAGTCGGCGCTGGGCGGCATCAAGGTAAGGCTCACGGACACGGCGGGGATATGCGACGACCACGCGGACGCGGCCGGTAAGGCGAGCGTGGAAAGAAGCGTCGCCGCGCTGAAAGAGGCGGAGCTGCTTATATTTGTCGCGGACGGATCGAAGCCGTGGTCCATCGAGGACCACGCGATAGCCCGAATGACCCGGGGCAAAATAGGACTTCTGGTATTGAACAAGAAAGACTTGGGCCTGGCGCTTGATCAGGCCGGCTATCCCGCTGAGCTGGCCGGGTGGAAGAGGATAGCCGCCAGCGCCAAAGAAGGGCAAGGAATGGATGAGATAAAAAGGCACATAATAGATGAATATCAAACATTAACAGATAAGGTAGATGGCGATTCTGCCATCATCTGTTCAGTCCAGCAAGCCGACGCGATCAGGCGTTGCGGAGAGGCGATCAACGAGGCTGTCGTATTGTCGAGTACCGAAGGCCTGGAGGAATTGATCGCCCACGAGTTGAGGATTGCGTGGGAAGCTCTCGGAGAAATCACGGGAGAGAGCGCGGGATCCGAACTGTTGGATAAGATCTTTTCCAGGTTCTGCATAGGCAAATGAGCAACTCGCCGTATATATATCCCAAAGTATATGACTGTATTGTAGTCGGGGCAGGCCATGCCGGCTGTGAAGCCGCGCTCGCGGCTTCCAGGATGGGATGCAAAGTCCTTTTGTTGACGGGGAGCATGGAATCGATCGCGAGAATGTCTTGCAATCCATCGATAGGGGGTATAGCGAAAGGACACCTTGTGCGCGAAATAGACGCGCTCGGCGGGGAAATGGCGCTGAATATAGACGAGACAGGGATCCAGTTCAAGGTGCTCAACCGCAGGAAAGGACCGGCCATGTGGTCGTCGAGGGCGCAGGCGGACAAGGCCGCATACAGCGCCCGGATGAAGGAGGTGATCGAGAAACAAGAGGGGCTGGATCTAAAGCAGGAGATGGTGGTCGGAATAGCGGAAGAGGCGGGGATCGTGAAGGGTGTCGAATGCGCGTCAGGCAATAGATACTGCGCAAAGAGCGCCGTGCTGGCGCCCGGCACCTTTCTGAACGGAATCCTTCACATGGGGGCGTGGAGCGGCGGAGGAGGACGGGCGGGGGAAGCACCTTCTGCGGCGTTGGCGTCATCTCTCGGCAAGCTCGGCTTCGAGATGGGCAGGCTGAAGACAGGAACTCCGCCGCGTGTCGACGCGAGAAGCGTGGATTTCAAGGCCATGGTGCGGCAAGACGGGGACCCGACCCCACTCCCCTTCTCCTTTAGATCAAGGGCGCTTGAGATCGAGCAGATGCCGTGCTACGTCACGCACACAACTCCGAGAACGGCGGAGATAATCAGAGCCAACCTCCATACCTCTCCTCTCTTTGCCGGCAGGATCCATGGAACAGGCGTGCGGTATTGCCCATCCATAGAGGACAAGGTGGTCAAGTTCCCCGACAGGCCATCGCACCAGGTCTTCGTCGAACCGGAGGGTCGGCGCACCTCGGAAGTGTACCTGAACGGCATTTCTACCAGCTTGCCATACGAGGTGCAGATCGAGGTCGTTCGATCCATTCGCGGACTTGAACGCGCGGAGATTATGCGCCCGGGTTATGCCGTGGAGTACGACTATCTTCCGCCTACGCAGCTTGTTCCGGCCTTGGAGTCGAAGCTCATTCGGAATCTCTATCTGGCCGGCCAGATCAACGGTACTTCCGGATATGAAGAGGCGGCGGCGCAGGGTATCATGGCCGGTATCAACGCGGCGTTGAAAGTGAAAGGAGAGGCGCCTTTTGTTCTCAAGAGGTCCGAGGCGTATATCGGGGTGCTGCTGGACGATCTCGCCACGAAAGGGACAAAAGAACCGTACAGGATGTTCACTTCGAGGGCCGAGTATCGTCTTTCTCTCAGGCAGGACAACGCGGATATGCGCCTAATGGGCTATGGACACATGTTAGGTCTCATCTCAGACGAGCAGGTATCGAGAGTGGAAAGAAAGAGAGAACTGGTTCGCGAGGGGTTGGATAGGCTCGCGGAAGTGAGGATCGGCTCCGTTACGGGGGACCGGATCCTGAGACGGCCGGGCGTCTCGTGGGCGGATCTCGTGCGGGAAAACGGGAGCGCGATGCCGGAGTACGGCCCCGATGTGATACAGCAGATCGAGAGCGAGGTGAAGTACGCAGGATATCTGAAAAGGCAGGCCGAGGATATAGAGCGGTTCAGGAGGTTGGAATCCATGGCTATTCCGCGCCAGGTCGATTACAACAGGATGCATGGTCTCAAGAAAGAGGCCCGGGAGAAGTTGGAGGAGATCAGGCCGATTTCCCTGGGACAAGCCGCGAGAATATCCGGCATTACCCCCTCCGACATTTCGATTCTCATGCTCTCGCTCTTCCGCGAAGGCGCCTCGTGCCGTTGATCTTGCCCTCGAGAACTGACGGTCCCTTTCCGCGTCGCGTCTCCATTCACCGGGGATGGGGTCGGTTTTGGTTCAATGTTCTACATGGAACATCCGGGGCTGACCCCCGTGCGGCGATGTTCCACGTGGAACAGTAGCGGCTATCCATCGAAAGCCCTTTATGTTACCGGCCGGCGAATTCTCCCCTGCCCTACCCCGCATTGTTTGGGGTTCATGCGGATGATTCGACATGCGTGTGCATTCAGGTTGCGCACTCACCTTCCATAGGAGTTCCGGGATTCTTCCATGGCGGTGACTCCGGTCACGGCCGCAGATGCGCGCCGTGCCCCCGGAAGTGCCGCATCAGCGGAGAAGCAGTTGGGCCGCCTAATCCTCGCCGTCGTGTACCAAATATCCATGCTTGGAGCCAAATCTCCATCTCAGTTGATTGAATCGTACGGCTGTAGATTCCGTCCATTGAGCGGTGGGGCCAAACCACAGATTGCCGGTTGCTCTCGTGTTCGATGCCGCTGTTATGAGGAGCCGATCCGTTGCCGCGCAAAAAACAGATGGCGATGGACGGCCCTCCTCCGTCTCGGCACCCGTTCTGCAGTCGACTCGGAAGAAGATCCGAGGGATCATGCGGCCTGGATGTTCATGATGTCATTCCCTATCTCTGTGGGCGACATGAGCGCGATATTTCAAAATAACATATTGACATATAGATGCTGTTATATATACTTGTTCAAAACGTGAGTTGATCTTCCGGAGAAAGTGCCATGGGTAAGATAGTGGCCATTGCGAATCAAAAGGGCGGGGTAGGGAAGACCACGACTGCGATCAATTTGGCGGCGTGTCTCGGCAAACTCGGTAGGAGGATTCTGCTTGTCGATGTCGATCCGCAGAGCAATGCGAGTAGCGGAGTCGGCGTGGACAGGAACGAGAACGGTTACGGCATTTACGAGTGCATGCTCGGCCAGGAGCGCGTCGAGAATGCGATCCGGACACTGCCGTGGGAAAATGTGAGTCTCCTCCCGGCCAAGCGGAATCTCGCGGGCGCCGAGATCGAGCTGATAGGGATGGAGAGGAGGGAGTATTTCTTATCCGGCTGCATCGGAACGAGTAAGGATGTTTTCGATTTCATTTTCATAGACTGTCCGCCGTCTCTGGGGCTTTTGACAGTCAATGCCCTTACTGCCGCGGACTCACTCCTCATGCCGATACAGAGCGAGTATTACGCCCTGGAGGGCTTGGGCCAATTGCTCGAGACGTACAATCTTGTGAGGCAGCGCCTGAATCCTCTGCTCGCCTTGGAAGGAATTCTTCTGACGATGGCTGACATGCGGACGAATCTATCGGAACAAGTGGAGAAGGAGGTGAGAACGCATTTCGGGGAACTCGTGTTCAAAACTGTCATAGGCAGGAATGTCCGCCTGGGGGAAGCCCCCGGCTTCGGGAAGCCGATTATAGAGTACGACGCGGCCTCCGCGGGGGCGCGGGCGTACGTGCGGCTGGCGCGGGAGTTCCTCGAGAGAAACGGAATCCAGATTCCGGGGGACGGCACGGAAAAGCCGGGAGAGAACTCCGAGGGCGCGGTGGAAGCGGAGAATGCGGGGACAGCGGCGGGCGGGAATACGCATGCGGGGCAGGGGGAGGGGGTCCTGGACGGAAGTGCCCCCGGCGCCGAGATGATGAATGGAAAGGACGGTTGAGAGATGTCAAAGCTTGCCTTGGGAAGGGGATTGGGCGCGCTGATCCCGGAGACGGTGACGCACCGCGAGCGGGAGGTGGTGGAAATAGAGATCGCCCGCGTAAGGCCCGGGAAATTCCAGCCGCGCCTCGAGTTCGACGCGGAGAAGCTGGAGGAGCTCGTCGCCTCGATCAAGGAAAAGGGAGTCGTGCAGCCGGTCATCGTGAGGCCGGCGGGCGGGGAGTTCGAGCTGATCGCGGGGGAGCGGCGGCTGAGGGCGGCGAAGTCGCTCGGCATGCACAAGCTCCCCGCCATAGTAAAGAACGTGGGGGACGGGGAGGCGCTCGAGCTCGGCATCGTCGAGAATATCCAGCGCGAGAATCTCAACCCGATCGAGGAGGCGGCCGCCTACAGGAGCCTGGCGGAAAAATTCCGGCTGACGCAGGACGAGATCGCCAAGAAGGTGGGAAAGAGCAGATCGGCCGTGGCGAACTCGTTGCGCCTGTTGAGACTGCCGAAGGATATACAGGACGACGTGGCCGCGGGAAAGCTCACGGCCGGGCACGCCAAGGTGCTGTTGACGCTGGAGGAGGAGGGGAGGCAGCGGACGCTGCGGACGCTGATCGTCTCGCGCGGGATGTCGGTGCGCGAGGTCGAGCGTTGGATAGAGAAGGTGAAATCGGTCCCCGAACGCAGGAAAAAACGGGCGGCCCAAAAGTCGCCGGACCTGTTGAAGATCGAGGAGAGGCTTCGCTGCGCGATGGGAACCCAGGTGCGGATCGTGCCGGGGCGGCGTAAGGGCAGGGTGGAGATAGAGTACTACTCCCCGGAGGACCTCGATCGGATACTGGAGCTGCTGATGCCGGGTTTCGCGGAGTGAGCGGTTACGGGCGCAAAGTGCACAAGACGGTTTTCTGTCCGCTCAGATTTCAGCCGGGCGCGAAAGGAATGGGGGAGTGAAAAAGGGGACGCTTTGGCTCGTCGCGACGCCGATCGGGAATATGGAGGACATCACCGCGAGGGCCCTCCGCATCCTGGGCGAGGCCGATATCGTGGCCTGCGAGGATACGCGCCGCACGATGCCCCTCCTCGCGCGGCACGGCGTGCGGAAGCGGCTGGTCAGTTACTATGGCGCCAGGGAGAAGGGGAAGGCGCGCGAACTGATCGCCCTGCTGCTGGAGGGGAAAAACGTCGCCCTCGTGTCGGACGCCGGGATGCCCGGGATCTCGGATCCCGGTGCGCTTGTCGTGCGGGAGGCGATAGGGGAGGGGATCGATGTGATACCGGTCCCCGGCGCGACAGCCGTCGCCGCGGCGCTCGCGGCTTCGGGGCTGGACACCGCCCGCTTCTCATTCGAGGGGTTCCTCCCGAAAAGGGCGCAGGAGCGCCGCGAGCGCCTCGTCGAGCTCTCGCACGACACGAGGACGCTCGTTTTCTACGAATCCCCGCGGCGCGTCGCCGAGACGCTTCGCGTGATGCTCCATGTCATGGGAGACCGACGGGCGGTGGTGGCGCGCGAGTTGACGAAGATACACGAGGAGTTCATCCGGGGCACGCTCTCCGATGTCATCGACCTGGTAGGGGGAGGCGAGGTGAGGGGCGAGGTCGTCATTGTCCTCGCCGGCGCCCAAGAGGAGACCGACTGGACGAAGGTCGATCTGCCCGCCTACGTGCGGCACCTGGAAGAAAAGCTCGGCATCGACCGGAAGAGCGCCCTCAAGCTCGCCGCCCGGTTGAGCGGCGTCTCGAAGAGCGGCCTATACAGACAGGTATCTCAAAGGCGGATGTGAGCTTCGCCCCTTGCCCGAAGCCGGACAGCCGTCGGCGGCCGCGAAGCCACCACTAGATGGATCGAACGGGCTTGCTCATCCCCGGTTACGCCGAACATGCGCTGAAGCCGATTCGCGAAATCCGTTCAGTCGCGTCTGTTTCCATAGGGGATTGGGTATTGCCGGCTGGAGGATCGTGCGCGGTATGACACGCGTGGCGGCTAGGTCGCTGTCGCGGCCTTGTCGCGGATCTTCGCCTTCGCGGCCAGTACCCGGTCGAGGAGCGGCTTGGTGCGGGTCTCGTATATCAGATCCGAGTACTCGTCTGGATCCATATCCGGGGCGAAGTCGGGGATCGGCCCCCGCATACAGGCCGGGTTCTTCAAGTCCAGCTCCGGTACCTCTTTGAGTATCTCGTCCAGCTCGTCCGGCATCTCGCGCCTCCGTTCTGCTTATCGACTCGGTGACGGCCTTCTTAAACCTATACCCCTTCGACCCCCCCATCCATTTCGGTGCCTCGCCGAACTTCACGTCGTTAGACCAGCTACCGAACTCTGCTATCTTCCCTTCCTCTACAAGCATATCATACACTTTAGCGATTTCCGACTGAGTACCCTTCACAAGTTTCGGATCAACGAATTGCGGTGGGCGACCCGGCCTCGGCTCGTTGAACCGGCTGACGACCCGCCCCATAGTCTCCTCGTCGGGGAGATCCATCCGGTGTAGCGTCACCTTGTAGCCGTTCGCTTGTAGATCATCGACTATGCGCCTCATAGTCTTTATCCTCTTCCCCAGCTTGGGGAGGACGATGTTGTCTCCTCGGGCCATAGCTCGCGCCAGCAATATCTCCTCCGCGATCACCGCCGACTCGCCTTGTGTAGCGTTCCCTCCGATCCCGCCGGCGAACTGCTCAGAGGTCAGTAGCCGGTGTGCTTGCCCTTTGCGGCCGATGTTTGTGACCGACATTTGTATCTGCCACATGTAGCGCAGATAGATGTAGCACGGATAGACGCGCAGATAGATGTAGCACGGATAGACGCGCAGGTAGATGTAGCGCAGGTAGATGTAGCGCAGGTAGATGTAGCGCAGGTAGATGTAGCGCAGGTAGATGTAGCGCAGATAGATGTAGCGCAGATAGATGTAGCGCAGACTTAAGTCTGCGCTACCAAAGTCTGCGCTACCAAAGACAGCGCTACAAGTGTCACGACTACAAGAAATTGAGAAAACCAAGAGATGGCTATTGACAGAGTGAGGTTGGCGGGATAGTATTCATACTAACCATATAGTTATAATATAAATGCCGATGATAAGCAGATTGATTCGCTGCCTATTGCCGGCTGTTTGGGAGATTGACCTCCCACTGGACGTAGGGCATTCATCAATGCTGCTTGAAATCAGTGTCATCCGCGAATAACCGTGCTACATTCGCCCGAGAACGAGCATCGGGAAGGAGGGACAGGCATGAATATCTTCAAGAGAATCGACCACGTCGAGATCATCCCAATGGATGTGCAGGCCACACTCCGTTTCTACACCGAGGTTCTCGGCTTCCAGATCAGCAGCCGGAACCCGATCGCACTCCCCCCCCTGAAGGAGGTGATATATCTCCGGCTCGGGGACGGGGTTGTCGAAATCATGGTTGTCGATAGTCCGGGAAAGGCGCCCGATGACCCGTGGATCGGCGGATATCGGGCGATCGCCATCGAGGTGGAGGATATGGCCGAGGCGGTAAAATATTTGACGGCTAAGGGGGTCGCGATCGCCCGCCAGCCCGTGGATCTGGGCGACTCGTATCGGGCCGAGATCCAAGATCCCGACGGCCTCGCCATAGAGCTCAGGCAGTGGAAGAAACCGGGCCGCTGACCCGGAAGGCGTGAGCGCCGGGCCGCGGGGTGGGCGGGCAATGGCCGCCGGCCGCGAGGTTCGATGCGCGACGCGGCTACCGGGGGCGCCGAGATGAAGGGGGGACGAAATGCCCAATATCACGATTGACGGTCCCAGGCTTGAAGACGTTGGGAAGAAGCGGGAACTGGTCAGTGCCGTCACGGACGCGGCCGTGAAAGCGTTTGGATTGCCGAGGCAGGCGATGGTTGTCATCATCAAAGAAAACAGTCCGGAGAATGTCGGCGTAGGCGGCGTACTTTTGGCGGACCGCGCGAAGTAGGCAAAAGTCACGGCAGGATATTGCCCTCGGCGGCGGCGTGCGGTCCGCGGAGTCGCCGGGGAGAGGCCGCGTGTGCGGAACGCGGTCGTAATGGCAGCGCACCTGTAAGCCCCGTGCCGCCACGCCCCGTCCCCCGGATCCGCGTCCGCTTTGAGGATGGACGGATATGCTACCCTTCCGCTCCGCTCGGCCGGGAAGCGGTGAGCGAGCGCTTTGCGGGCGGTAATTTCCTCCCTTTTCTCAAGGACGGCTGCCCCTTCCCCCCGGCCCGCCGCTCCGCCGATGGCGAGCGGGGGCCCCCGCCGCATTGATCCCCCCGCGGCGGGCGCGGCCCGGCTGCAGCTCGCGTTATGGATCCGGCGTGTGGGCCCGCCGGCCTGAGTATTCGCATGCGGCCGCTGGGCGTGAGGGAAGAGGATCGGGGGAGCGGGGGAAACAGTTGAAGACGACCCGCGTCAACCAGGCCGATGCGCGGCAAGCTTCCGGCGCCGATCCCGGTCCGGTGAGAATGCGATGACGGGCGGACACGCTATCTCCCTTGGCCTGCCCGCCGCCTCCCAGCGCGCCTCGCTATTCAATCGGACAGCTTTCGGGCTCCGAGCGGAAGCTTATATTCAGGCGGTTCCAGCCGTTGATGGCGATTATGGCCATGCTCAGGTCCACAAGCTCCCGCTCGCTGAACTGCTTGCGAGCCTCGTTGAAGAGCGCGGTGGGGACGCGTTTCTCCGACACCAGGGTCAGCGACTCGGTCCACGCGAGGGCGGCCCTTTCCCGCGGGGTGTAACAGGCGGCGTTGCGCCAATCCTCCAGCGAAAGGAGCTTCTGTTCCGTTTCACCGCTTGCGCGCGCGTCTTTCGTGTGCAGGGCGAGGCAGTAGGCGCAGCCGTTTATCTGCGATGCGCGAATCTTCACGAGGTTCAACAGCGGCTTTTCCAGCCCGCAACCGCGGACGTACTTTTCCAGCCCCTGCATGGCCTCAAAAACCCCCGGCGCGACTTTCTTGTAGTCAATTCTCATGGCGCCCGTCGCAACCTCCCCAGCGGCCTTTTTACCGGCGGAATGCTTGGCGGGCTGCGCGGGCGCGACCGCCGTCGCCGTCAGGCCGGCCCCCTCGCGCGGCCCGCCCTTGGAGCGCGTTATGCCTTCGGCGAGGCCGCTTCCCACGCCGAGCGCGCCCATAAAATTCATGTCGCATTCTTTGACCGCGGTCTGCCGGGTTATGTCGCCCTCGCGAACCGGGCATCCGAGGAAATGGTGACCCGCGCTTCCGATGCCGCTGTCGGCTCCGGTCACGATCGCGACTTTTCCCTGGAGTTTTCCGCTGCCGCGGTACTCTTTCATCTCGGCCCGGGGTTCCGGCACCATCTCTCCCTGCTTTCCGGGAGGCGGCTGGCTCTGAGGCGGAAACTGGTCTTTCTGCTGGCTGCCTGACATGACTTTTTCTCCTTAATGTGATGTGACGCGTCCTGCGGGCGGCGCGTCGAGTGTGTCGGGATGGTACCAAGGTAGCGAGGAACAGGACCCCGGGTCAAACCGGCTGATGTTATCGGGACGGTCGCGAAACCGGACAACATGACGGCTGACTAACCGGTTGGTTAGCCGCTATCCTACACGACAAGTAACTAACCGGCACGACAAGTAACTAACCGGTTGGTTAACCTAAATGTCCAACCAACCTCTATCAAGCCCTCCGGTCAGCTCAAACCGGCCACTGCCAGTCGCGGATCTCCGGCATGTCGTCGCCGTAGGTGCCGATGTACCTTCGGTGCTCGATGAGTTTGTCCTCGAGCGACTGACGCACATG
>ERZ1026796.160-NODE-160-length-58018-cov-3.618766_pt1 | contig 58018 bp, 75 predicted proteins | sample MGYA00520874_ERZ1026796 | MGnify/ENA primary metagenome ERZ1026796 (study PRJEB33270, sample SAMEA104284474) | anaerobic digester metagenome | biome: Anaerobic digester microbiome; feature: mesophilic sludge digester; material: Anaerobic digester biomass | place...
CTGCGTCTTGAACATCTTCCAGTTGCCGGCGATGAACGGTGTGCGGGTGGTCGTCATGTGAGGGCCTCCACGCCCGGCAGCGTCTTGCCCTCGACGAGCTCGAGGGTGGCGCCGCCACCTGTTGAGAGATGAGTGACCTGAACCTCCAGGACGGCCCGCACAAGGACCTGCGCCGCGCGCGCGGCGCGGCGGTGAACCTCGTGCCGACGTCGACCGGCGCCGACGTGTGGAGGTGCGCCCAGCACCCGCCCCTCGCTGGGGAGTGGGGCCACGGCCTGAACTGGGCGCCGTCCCGGTGCATCCTGCCGCTCAGGTGCTTCTGCGGACGTCACGAGATCACCGGGTGGACGCCTGCCGGGGACACCGTCCTCGACCAGCAGGCCATCGCCTCCGGGAAGCGCCGGTCGTCGCCGCGCCGGTACGCCGAGGCCCGGGCAGCGGTCTCGTGACCGCCCGCGTACTCCACCTGGGCCGCGTTCCGGAGCCGGAGGAGCCGGACCTCACCCCGGCGGAGCAGGGAGCGCACCGGGTCCGGTGCCACGCCGCAGCGGCGATCGCGTCCGGCGCGAGCGAGGCGCAGGTGATGGACGCGGTACGGGAGGGGATCCGGCTCGGCCGGGCCATGCTCTTGCCGATGAGGGAGTGACGGAATCATTCCGTCACGGGTGTCCGGTATCGTGCGGATCGCTCCGGTGACGAGCGCCGCGCCGACGGAGCACCAAGTCTCCCGATAAGGGGGGACGGTCAGGGGAATGTCCGGCTACCGCATGCCGGCGGGCTCCCGCAGCCCAGACGCGGGTCCCCGTCCCCCCGCCAGCAGGAACACGGCCCGGCTCCCGTCACCGCGGGGGTCGGGCCCCCGTCGTTTAGGGATTCAGCAATCATCCGTGAACTGTCTATCCGCTAGACGCTTGCACTGTCTACCGGGTAGACTTACCCTCATGAGGGCGCGCGAGGTCAACCGGGCGATCGAACGAGCAGGCGGCACCAACCTCCGCCAGGTCGGCTCGCACCGCCGCTACCGGGTCACCAAGACCGGCGACGACGGCACCACGCTCACCGCCCACACCACCGTCCCCCAGCACCCTGGCGACATCCCAGCCGGGACGCTCCGCTCCATCGAACGAGACCTCGAACCGGTCCTCGGGAAGGGATGGCTCCGATGAGGGACACCTACACCGCGAAGGTCCACCGCGAGGGCACCGCGTGGGTCGGCACCGTGCCCGACCTCGAAGGCGTCCACTCTTGGCACCCCAAGTCCCTCGCCGGTCTCCGCCAGGGCCTCGCCGAGGCCATCGTCCTTGCCGAGAATCTCCCCGACGACGAGATCGGCGACGTCGCGGCCTGCATCGTCCTTGACGTGGAGTTCCCCGACCGCAGCGTCACCGAGTTCACCGCGGCGGTCCGCCACAAGCGGGAGTCCGCCGCCCGTGCCCAGCGCGACGCCGAGGAGGCCACCGCCGACGCTGTCCGCAGGCTCACCTCGGCGGGGCTGTCCGCTCGGGACACAGGGGCGGTGCTGGGGATCAGCCACCAGCGGGTGGCGCAGCTCGCGCCGAAGGGCCTCAAGAAGGCGAACTGATCTCCTGGATCTCTATCCCCTGGCACCTGTCGGTGCACAAGCGCACAATCAGTGTGTGGACCCGGTCAGCAGAGCATGCCGCAGCGACGTGCACGCACCCGCGTGCACCGGTTGCGCGTGCCGCTGCCACCCCGACGACATCCGCACCTTCTACGAGCGGCGGTTCGGCGTCCCTCGGCGTCCGAGGCGAGCGGGCACTCGGCGCCGGACCCGGTCGGCGAGACCGGCCCGCCGCGCCGCCTGAATAGAGGCTCGGCACCTCATCTGCTGTTCACCCCTTGACACCGGGCTCCATTGTTGCAACAATGGAGCCATGACAACGACCGAGACCCTCACCGCAGGCGCCACCTACGACTACGCCACCGACACCTACCGCGTCGAGATCCGCAACGGCGACTGGGACGACTACGACGTCACCGAGGTCATCGAGGTCCCCTCCGGCAACGAGGCCGACGCCGTGGCCCTCGCCCAGCGCATCGCCACCGAACGCGGCATCAACGCCCGCTGACCCTGACCGCTTCGGTCGCCACCCTGCGGGGTGACGGCCGTGGCCGCCAGGCCAACCCGAACCCCATGGAGGGAACCACTCATGACCGAGGTCAACCACGTCAACCTGTTCACCGACACATCGCACAGCGGCGCGGACCTTCGGGGCGCCGACATGGCGCACCTGGGCATCACGGATGCCTGGTTCACCGGATGCGACCTGCGAGGCGCGGACATGCGCGGCGCCGAGTTCGACTGCGTGTCGTTCCGCGGCGCAGACATGCGCGGCGTGAAGGTCGACTTCGATCGCTGGCACTCCATCCCTGGTGACGTGTTCATGGCCTGGGCTCGCACTGACGACGGGTACCTCGACGACAACGGCAACGTGATCGCCCGGGAGTTCGTGAACCTGACCCCGCACGAGGTGTCAATCGTTGATGGGCCTGGACAGAAGCCCATCGTGTCGTTCCCAGCGTCTGGGACGGTTGCCCGCGTCGACACCTCCACCATCGAGCACGACAACTGCGTCGACACCGTGTCCTACGGGACCGTAGCCGGGTTGCCGGAGTTCGCCGAGGGGACGGTGTACATCGTGTCGCTGGTGACGCTCCTGGCGCTCCACGGGAGCCGCTCCGACGTCGTCGCTCCATGGCAGGACGTCAGAGATTCACAGGGCCGCATCGTCGGCTGCCAGAAGCTGCAACGTCTCGCCTGACCGCTTCGATCGTTCCGGGATGCGCCCGGGGCGGTCGTGGAAGCCAGGCAACGATCAGAAGGGGCCATGACCATGGACTCGTGGATGGCAGACGGGTACATCGAGTACCCGGGGCGCAATGAGCCGCCGACGCCATGTGAGTCGACCCATCGCGTGTCGATTCCGGGTGTCCGGCTGCCAGTCGTATTCGTGTGCGACCTCCCCCGTGGCCACGGCGGCCAGTGCCGTGGTGCGGCACCTCGCCACCAGGAGACGCGCGAGTGGAGCAAGGACCCGGAGCCAGCGGCGCTCCGCGCCACCTGCAACAACGTCAACAGGGACCTCGGCGCATCCTGCTCCCGTGGTCGCGGGCATGACGGGCAGCACAGTGGCCGGCGTCGCGGGCGTGGCGGACTCGTCGCCTGGGGGCAGTGATGCCAACTCCTGAGCAGGTCGCGGAGTGGCGCCGTCGGTACGCCGACGGCGCCACCTTCGCAGAGATCGCCGCCGACGCCGGGGCGCACGTGGCGACCGTCCGCCGCGCCATCCCTGACCCGCGGCGCACCGGACCCAGGGGCCGCCCCGACATCACCGTCCAGGCCGCTGTCGACGCCTTCGCTGAGCACGGGTCGCAGCGGGCTGCTGCCGAGGCCCTGGGCGTTTCACGGACCCTGCTCCGGTCCCGGCTGCATGAGGCCGGGATCGGACCCGAGCCGCACGGGCGGGGGGAGTAGTGCTACTCACGTCGGGTCGCTGGCACCCGGACGCGGGTCGACCTTGACGGCTACCGTGTGAGGCCTCCAAGGTCGACCCGCTCTCCGAGTGGATGTGCCCCAGCCGGACTACCGGCTGGGGCACTCGCCTGTCACGAGCGGCGGTTCGGCGTCCCCCGGCGCCCGAAGCGTGCGAGTACCCGGCGGCGGACCCGGTCGGCGAGACCGGTCCGCCGCGCCGCCTGAGTAGGTCTACTCAGGCCGGGTGGAGCATCGCCCGTCGTGGATATGGTGAGCATTGCCTGAATCACTTCCTTGGCAGGGGGTGCAACGGGCATTCGCCCCGGCTGAGGTGGTGCTCAGCCGGGGCAACTTGCGTCTATGGGGCGGTGACCTGCGCGGATGCGGCGACGCGAGCAGCCCGACTCAACCGGCCCGGCGCGCCGCGTAGGTAGCCCTACTCAGCGTCGGACGCCTCTCCCTGCTGGTCGTCGAACTTCGCCGTGCGGCCGAGAGACGCCGCGTACCGAACAACGTCCTGGCGCCGGTATCGACGGTGCCCGCCAGGGGTGATCGAGTGCGGTAGCCGGGCCTGGTCGATGCGGAGGACGGTCGACGTCGACAGCCCGATGGCTTTGGCCACTTGGGCGGACGTCATCTCCTCCACGCTGGCCAGGGTACCGATCACTACCTGTCACGCCTTTCAACTGCGTCGATCCTGTCACTGAGTCTATGGCAGAATTGACAGTATTGACAGGTGTGGCAGAATCAAGGTGATCGTGAATCTGTCAATACCGTCAGGACTGTCAGCCACTCGGGGAGCCGCAGTGATCACTCACCTGCTCGACCGTGTCCGCTCGGAGCGGGACCGCCGCAACTGGAACCACGCCGTCCGCTACGCGAGACCCGGCGACCACGCCACCGCCACCGTCATCGGCCCCGGCTGGATCACCTGGACCTCCGGGCCGATCCGCCGCAACCCGACCGACTGCCCCTGGCCCGACGCCACCGACGCCGAGCACGCCACCTGGAAGGCCCTCTACGCCGGACTCCTCGTGGTCGGCGACGTCCGCCTCACCCGCCGCTCCTACGCGGCCTGGTCCCCCCGCAACGTCCTGATCCTCGACCTCGACGAGGACCTGATCCCCACCTGGGACCCGCCGATGCTCACCCAGCCCGCGACGGCCCTCGCGGTCGCCCCGGTCGGGACGAAGGTCACCGTGTGGTGGTCCCTCGCCGACGAGCCCCTCATGCGCTACGCCGTCCAGGGCCAGCTCGTCTCCGGCGCCGACCCCTGGGAGATCCTCGTCGGCGGCCTCGACGGCCAGGCCGAGTCCGTGCCCCTGGACAGGATCGACGCCGCCCGCCTCGGCTGGGTCACGGAGGTGACCCGGTGAGCCTCACCTTCGCCGCCGCCCTCGCCGTGACCCTGGCGTTCCTCGCCCTCGCGGCCGTCTCCGTGCACCGCGGATCCCGGCCCTACATCGCACCCGCCCGGCACGTCGCGTCCAGCGACCAGGAGGTGTCGGACCCCACCGACACCGTGAACGCCTGAACCACCCCAAATGCGGCCTGCGCGACGTCGCAGCTCGCCGCGCAAGCCTGCCCCACGACCAGACCGCGAGGACACGATGACCATCGACACCACCACCGAGCCGGTACCCGCGTGGGTCAACCGCGCCCGACTCACCGGCATCGTGGTCCTCGCCGTCGTCGCCGCCATCGGCGCCGCCGCCTCCTACCTCGGCCTCAAGGCCGGCTTCGACCCGTGGTTCCCCGCCCCGATCGCCGCCGCCCTCCCCGTCCTCGTCGACGGCAGCATCCTCGGAGCCTCCCTCCGGTGGCTCGCCGGAGTCCGCCTCGGCCGCCCCGTGCACGCCTGGCGACTCCTCGCCCACGCCGGGGTCGTCATCACCTTCGGCCTGAACGCCGCCGCCTCACCCGGGCCCGGCGGGATCATCTGGCACGTCGTCGCCCCCGCCTCATGGGCTGTCCTCGTCGAACTGGTCGCCCGCGACGCCGTCGGCGACCACCGCGCCGAGCAGACCACCCCCCTCGCCCGGATCCCCCTGCGGCTGTGGGTCACCTCCCCAGTCGAGTCCGCCCGGACCTGGGTCCACGTCGCCCGCACCACCGCGGCCGTCGCGGCCCGCCGCGAGGTCGCCGTCCACGGCGCCGCGCGCACCATGCTCCGCCTGGCCACCCCCACGGTCCGCGGGTGGCGCATCCGCCGGGAACTGGTCCGCCGCATGCGCTCCGGTGTCCTGGCCCCGCAGGCCGTCCTCGACGCCTGCGCACCCCGCGCCGACGGGACCCGACCCGGCCGGGAGGACATCCTCCGCGCGGCCGTGACGACGATCCTCACCGACCCTGGGCCGGGCCACGACCGGCGTACGAGCGGGCCGCAGTCCCCGGACCGTGGCCCGGCCCAGAACCATCCCGACGAGACTCCCGGTTCGGTCGCCTCTCCCGCGGCGGACCGGGACGAGGCCGGGCAGACACACCCCCTCCGGTCTGCCCGGCCTCACCCCACCCCCAGAGCGGCCGTCGACGACCTCACAGCCATCCGCGCCCAGCAGGTCATCGACGCTCTCACCACCACCGGGCAGCGCGTGAACCTCGCCAACTTCGGCCGCGCATGGCGTGACGCCCACGGATCCATCGAGCAGGCCCGGCTCCGGCAGATCTACGCCGCCACCGCGAAGAGCAGGGGGGTCGCGTAGATGGCCAAGCCCCGCATCCAACCGGCCAAGCCCAAGGGCAAGCAGTCGAAGAGCACCCGGCCCACCCGCCGCGCTGACCGCCGCATCGACTTGATCCCCGGCACCCACGTCGACGAGTACATCGCCCCTTGGGTCCTGGCCTACCTCGTCGTGCCCGCCGTCGGGATGCTCGCCCACCACTTCTGGGGACACGACGCCTGGCAGTGGGTCATGCCCCCGCTGCTCGCCGCAGGCGGGACCGGGCTCGCCGCAGTCGCGTGGGCAGACGCCGCAGCACGCAAGCCCCTCATCCGCGTCCGGGTCTCCACCTCCGCGCTGCTCGCCATGGTCTCCATCGCCGTGTCCACCGTCACCGGCATCGTCGACGTCGACTGGGACCAGGCCGCCCGCGAGATCTCCCTGGCCTGGGTGAGGCCCTGGATCGATATCCAGCTCGTCGCCGGCGGACTCATCGCGTTGTCGTGGAACATCCTCCGCACCGACGCTGTCCGCGGCATGGGAGACGACGAACGCACCCACCGCCCGTCCGGGTACGACGAACTCGTGGGCCTGCCGGGGTCCTCGGTCTCCGAGGTCACCCACGATGGGCCCCGCACGACCGCCACCATCCACACCGCAGGGACGCAGGACACCGACGACGTCCAGGCCGCCGGGCGCGCGATCCGGGCACTGGCCAAGGCCACCTCGGTGACCGTCGTCCCCCATCCGTCCGGGGACCCAACCCGGGCGCGGGTGACGCTGCTGCGCCGCGACGTCCTCCGCAAGGGCATCCCGTGGCCCGGCCCGTTCCACCCCGGAGGGTCCATCACCGATGCGATCCGCGCCGGGGTCGTCGAGAACGGAACCGACTCCCTGCTGTGGCTGGCCGGGGACAGCAAGGGCCGCGCACCGTTCCTCGGCGGCATCGCCGGGGTACCCGGGTCGGGGAAGTCGAGGTTCGCGTGGAACGTGTGGGCTGACGGCGCGTCCCGCACTGACGCCGTGTGGTGGATCTCCGACACGGCGAAGTCCGGTCAGACCAGTTCACCAGCACGCGGCCTGTTCGACTGGGTCGCGTCGACCGCAGCCGAGACGCAGGCGATGCTCGCCGCGACCGAGTCCGCAGCGAAGTGGCGCGCCGACTACCTCGGCGACGTCCTCGGCATGCAGGAGTGGACCCCCGCATCGGGCATCCCCTGCCTGATCGTGTGGTTCGAGGAGGCAGCCCGCGTCGCCGACCGGTTCGCCGAGCGGATCATCCGCCTGTCCGAGACGGTCCGTTCCACCGGCATCATCGTGATGTTCTCCATGCAACGGCTCAGCGCGACGAACATGCCGTCCGACGCCCGGCACAACCTGACCGCCGGGGCATGCTTCGGCACCGGAGACGACGTGTCGGCATCGTTCGTGCTCTCCGACGCGACCCTGGACGCCGGCGCTGACCCGCACCGGTGGAAGGCCAACAAGCCCGGATACCACTACCTGGAGGCCCCAGGGATCCCCGAGGCGGAGTGGCCGCTCAAGCGCCGCACCTACCTGATCGAACCCGAAACCCTCACCCGGGCCGTCTCAGACGGAGCGAGGTGGCGTCCGTCCGGGCTGGACGCCGGGACGGCAGAAGCCGCAGGGAAGGCGTACGCGGCCCGGGACGGAGCCGCGTCCCGACCGCCCGTCCCGGCATCTCACCCGTCCGTCCCGTCCCAGCGTCCGGGCGCATCCTGGACACCGTCCGGACCATCCCGTCCCGGCGTCTCGTCTCAGCCCGCCACCCAGACGGGACTTGACCTCACCGAGACGGACACCGCCACCGACGACCCTGAGACGGACGCCGACATCGAGACGGCACTCCTGGAGGAGGACATGAACATGGCCCGAGACGGTCTCGACCCAATCCCCGACGACCTCGCAGCCGACGCCGCCGCAGGACCGCTCCAGCCCGGGGAGTACCCGCCCGGGGATGACTTCGACCTCGGCGGCACCCCCGACCCGCCAGAGCATGCCCGGCTGACCGTCGCCGAACAGGCCACCCACGTCCAGGCGATGATCGCCGACCTGATGGGCGACGGACCCGGCCTGGACATCGACACCGCCGAACTGGTCGACGCATGGGAACGCCTGCGCGCCCAGGTCCCCGGCATCCCCACCCGCCCCGCCCTGTACCGGTGGCTGGAGCGGTACATGGCCCTCGGTCTGGCCGAGGACCGCGGACGGGGCCGCTGGTACCTGCACCGGGCAGCCGCGGCCACGACCGTCACCATCACCGAACGTGACGAGGAAGGCGGGGACGACGGCCGCTTGTCCACGATCGCCGTGTGACCTTCCCCTTCTCTGGGGCGACCAGGCTTGTTCGCTGCCGATGTCCGAGCGAACAAGCCAGTGAACAAGACCGAACAAGCCAGTGAACAAGACCGCGAACAAGCACAGGGAGTAACCGATGGCAGGGCAGCAGGGCGCCGCACGCGTCCACCCCGCACGGCTCGGCGTCCTCCGCACCAGCTCCGATGTCCTCGCGCTCCTGGAGGCCATCGACCGCCACGAGGCCGCCGGGAAACGCGCCGTCTACGCCCGCGCCCAGGAGGTCTACCTCGGGGTGAAGAAGTCCAGCAAGCTCCCGGCCGTGTTCCGCGGCGTCGACAAGGAGGTCGCCGCCCGCAGACAGCGCCGCCGGTGGCTCGCGATCGGCGCCGGCATGGAACAGGTCTGCGCGCTGGTCTCGGCCGCCCAGCGCGGCTGGGTCTCCGACTTCGGCGACCCCAACGCCCGCCGCGGGAAGACCCGCCAGTCTGGGATCGACACCACCAAGTAGCACCGTCCCGTCCCGTGGGAGGAACGAGATGAACAGCCACCGCCGCGCCGGAGCGAACGAGACGTTCGGACGTTCCCACCCGCACCTGGCCCGGTGGTTCGGCGACCCCGAGGCCCGCGCCCAGGCCGAGACGGAACTAGGGCGCCGCCATTGGATCCGGACGCTGTTCAGCGGGCACCTGGTCGCCATCGCGGTTCTGGTCGTCGTCTCGGTCGCTGTGTGGCGCGCGGTCTCGGCCGCGGCCCGGGGCGTCTCGTCGGTTGTCTCGTCCGTCTCGGACGCCGTCCCGGACGGCGGGTCGTTCTTCGTCTTCGCCGCCGCGGTGGGTGTCGTGGTGGTCGTGGTGTGGCTGCTGCGCCGGTGGCGTGACCCGGTGCGCCGTGTCCGCAGGGTCAGGGTCCGATGACCTACCTTGGCCCGGCCGCTGTGCGCGCGGCCCGCGCCCGGCTGCACCGGTGGGTGTGTCACGGGCAGCAGTGGTCGCCCGACTGCCAGCGGCCCGGCGGCCGTCATGAGCGGGAGACCTGGCCCCTCCCCCGGGTCCGGGAGCTGCTCGCCGACGACACCGGGGACCGGCTGCACGCCCTGGTGTGCCCGCTCGCCCTCGACCGGACGAAGACCTGCCCCAGCCCAGTCGAGCACGCGCAGGCGCTGTACGCCGCGCTGACCGCCCCGGTGGAGTCCAGGTGATGGGCTCGACGCACCGCATGTTCGGTGCCCTCACCGGGACCGCGTACGCCGCAGCTACCGGCATGCCCCCGGCGCAGGCTGCGGCGTTCGCCGCCCTCGCCACCGTCACGAGTTCGGGGCCGTCGTCCCCGGACGTGGACCAGTACCGCGGGTGGCGCCGCGCCGACACCCTCCTGCCGGACGAGGCGCTCGGCGCCGGCGGACCGATGCAGCACCGGGGCATCACCCACTGGTGGGGACTCCCCGCCCTCGCCTGGTGGGCACTCACCCAGGTCCCCACCGGGGCCGTCGGCTGGATCCCCGCCGCGCTGCTCGTCGGCTGGACCTCCCACCTCATCGGTGACCTCGTGTTCGGCCGCAACCGCGGCATCCCGCTGGCGCCGTGGTGGTGGCACATCGGCCTCGGCCTCGACTCCGGCGGGCTCCTGGAGGCCTGCGCCCGCTGGACGGTCCTCCCCGCAGCCGTCGCGTGGCTCGCTGCCGTCGCGGCCGGCGCTCCCCTGTCCTGGCCCGTCGACGTCATCGCGCAGCTCGTGCACCCATGAGTCACGCCTCCGGGCGTGCACCCATGAGTCCCCCGAGAGTCTCGGAGGTCGGGGTGAGCGTGGAGCGGTAACCACGTCCGCCTCGCTCACGAGGAGGCCACCCGACGTGTCCACTCCCCTACCCCCCTCCGGGCCCCGGCTCGCGTCCATCAACGTCGGCACCTACGAGCTACGCCAGGCCATCAAGGCCACCGGCGCGCACTGCTCGAAGGACAAGAACGCCCCCGAGCACTGGCTCCGCATGCACTGGGTCATCGACCCCCGCCGGCAGATGACCTACTGCATCGCCACCAACGGGTTCACCTCCGGGCTCGCCGCGACCAGCGTCCTCGACGACCACCTCGGTGTCGTCGACACGATCCGGTTCTCGACCTCGAAGGGCACCGCCACCGAGATCCTGTCGATGTTCCCGTCGAACGACGACGGGGGCGAGGACGGCATCACCGACGTCCTGCGCCTCGACATCCACCAGGAGTACCTCGTCATCACCGACGTGTCCGGTCTCCTCGTCGGCAAGCAGGCCCGCTGGCACCTCTCCCACACCACCGACGACGCCGTAGACCTCCGGGACACCTACCGGAACCTGCTGCTGTCGGTGCGCAACCGGTGGGTGGAACCCCGCCGGCGCACGATGCTCGGCGGGAAGTTCCTGGCCCTGTTCGCCGAGGCGGCTGTGGCCTACGGCGCTCCCCTGGCGGTTGAGCACTCCGGTGTCGCCCCGGGCAGGCACACGATCCTGGTGTCCTGCGGGGACTCGTTCCTCGGCGCGATCGCCCCGGTCTCGATGTCCGATGAGTCGATCTCGGAGATGGAGGCGCACCGGGTCGGGTGGGAGCGCAGGCTCGGCGCCGACCTGGACGTCGAGTACATCCCCGGCATCGAGGTCCCGGCGGAGTCCAGCGAGCAGACGGCCGGTGCCCGGTGAGCGACGCGAGAGTCGCCGTCCAGATGCACTTCCACCTGTCCCCTGCGGACGTCGCTCTGCCGGATGGGCGGGTCTACGAGCGGGTTCTGGTCAGCGTCACCGACGACGAGGTGTCGGTGTGGCAGGCCGCCGTCCCAGGAGGCGACGTCGCCGACGGCTCGGTCCTGATCTGGTCCGGCACCCGGGCCGACGCTGAGCGCGAGCGGCCCGGGTGCCCGCCGCCGGGGACGTTCACGATCCCGACGGGCGGGGGTCCGCTGGAGGTCACGTGGCCCCGGCTGCTCACCGCCTCCCCGGGGGGTGAGGACCGGTGACCCAGTCATCGACCCAGGTTGCGTGGGCGGCCGCCCGCTGGGCGGTGTTCGATCTGGAGACGACCGCAGCTGACCCGGAGACCGCGAGGATCGTCACGGCCACCGTCGGGTGGGTGAACGGCGGCCAGGACACTGACGTCCGGCAGTGGCTCATCGACCCCGGCGTCGAGATCCCCGCCGAGGCCACGAATGTGCACGGCATCACCACCGAGCACGCCCGCGAACACGGCGCCTCCCCCGGGGTGGCGCTGCCGCAGATCGCCGAGGCCTTGCGCTGGTCCTGGGCTCAGGGCATGCCCGTGGTCGCGTACAACGCCCCGTACGACTTCACCGTGACGGACCGGGAGATCCGCGCCCAGGGCATCGACCCTGGCGGGTTCCCCATCGCTGGGGCGGTCCTTGATCCGTTCGTGCTCGACCGTGAGCTGGACACCTACCGGAAGGGGTCCCGCACCCTCACGGCGTGCTGCGAGCACTACGGGGTCCGGCTCGACGGCGCGCACGACGCCACCGCTGACGCCGTCGCGGCGGCCCGGGTCCTGTGGGCGCTGCTGCTGAAGTACCCGGCCCTGGGCCGCAGGTCTCTGCAGGACCTGCAGACCGATCAGGCCAGGTGGCACGCGGACCGGCAGGAGTCCTTCCGCGCCTACCTGCGCAGGGTCGGGAAGCCCGTCGACGACGTGGACGGGCACTGGCCGCAGCGGCCCTACACGGGACCGAGGTGAGCGCCGTGACCCTCGGGGACCTCACCGTCGCACACCTCGGCCGCGTCATCTCCTGGGCCGAAGGCGGCGCCACGTTCACCGGCGTGCTGCACAAGGTCCAGCACGAGGCCCGCCAGTGGGCATCCCCCGCCCGCACGGCCGTCACCTCGGTAGCAGTCCAGAACGGCGGGTGGCGGCATGCCGGCACCTACCCGTCCGCCACCCCGTGCGTGGTGTCCCCCGCGGCCGCTCCGGGCGTCGTCCCGGCCTCGGCGACCACCGGGGTGACGGGGTGACTGAGGCCAGCGCCCGGGTCATCGTCCGGGACCGTTCCGGGGGCCGGTGCGAGCTGTGCCCGGCCCCCGGCAGCGAGTGGTCCCACCGCGTCGCTCGCTCCCGCGGCGGGCTGTGGGCGCCGTCGAACGGCCTGTGGCTGTGCGGAATATGCCACCGGAAATGCCACGCAGCCCCGGACACGGCCCGCGCGAACGGCTGGCACCTGCCCACCGGCGCCGACCCCAGCGAGGCCCCGGCGCTGATCCAGCCCGGTCACCTGTGGCACGGGTGGTGGCGCCTCGACGACGAGGGCCTCTACATCCCGTGCGAGGTGATCGCAGCGTGACCACCCTCGACCGGGCCAGGGCATGGGCCATCCTCCGCGAGCACCAGCGTGCCGCGCGTCGCCGCTGGCACCCGCAGCGACGTACCTACCTCGTCGACCAGGCGCTGACCGCCGCCCTGACCGCCCTCGTCGCCGCCGGCGGTGTCATCGCCGCGTTCCTGCTCTGGCAGGACCCGAACCCCGTCATCGGCACCGTCACCGACTTCGACCAGGACCCCGGCGCCGTCGTCTACCACGACGACCCCCCCGTCGAGCCCTGGACCTCCACCGCCGAGGGCGCCGCCCACGTCACCGTCCTCGGCGACCGCGGATCCTGGACCGTGGTCATGCCCGCCTCGGAGGCCATCCACTGCCACGAGGGCCGCCCCTACCGGCTGCACACCGGATGCGACAGCCCATGGGAACGTCCGTGAGGGCAGCCTGACCAGGGTGTCGGAACACAGGCTGATCATCCGATCGTGACAGCGCGGCGCAGGAAACCATCCCCCCCAGGGTGTCCCCTGTGCTCGACGGGGCAGCCGCACCCCCGGTGCGCCGCCCACCACTCCAAGGACCCGACCAAGCCGTGCATGGCCTGGCCCCGCACCGGCGCCACCGTCTGCCGGGCCCACGGCGGCCTCGCCCCCCAGGTCCAGGCCGCAGCCGAGCAGCGCGCCCGGGAGGACGCAGCGCGGGCGCTGGCCGCCCGGCACGCCATCCCCCTCGACGTCGACCCGACCGGACAGATCCTCCACCTCGTCCGTGTCTCCGCCGGGATCGCCGAGTGGATCTGGCGCGAGCAGATCCTCCGCCTCCAACCTGACGCGATCGCGTGGGGCATCACCGAACGCCGCGTGAAGACCACCCCCGACGGCCCGGAGATCACCGAGGTTGAGAAGGCAGAGCTGAACGTCTGGTGGCGGCAGCACGGCGAGGCCATGGACCGGTGCGCGACGTTCTGCAAGATCGCCCTCGCTGCGGGGGTCGCCGAGCGGCAGGTCCGCCTCGCGGAGCGCCAGGGAGAGCTGTTCGCCGACAGCCTGAAGTGGCTCCTCGGCGAGCTGGGGATGGCCGACGACGTGCACGCGACCGGGGCCGTGGTCCGGATGCTCACCGACCTGAATAAGGGCCGGGTGCCTGGTCAGGGGGACGTCGCATGATCGAGCGGTGCCAGTGGTGCGCAACCGCGGAAGGGTCATGCACCTGCGAGTGGCGCTGCGAGTGGCACCGCTGCCGGGCCGCCGTCCCCTGCCCCGGCCCGACCCGCCACGGGCACCAGGCCGCTGTCGCCGGTGCCCCGGTGTGGTGCAGGCCCTGCCAGGCCCGGATCGTCTCCGCGGTCACCGAGCTACCCGAGGCCTGCGCCCGGCTGGCACCGGGGCAGATCGCCGCGCCGAGCACCGTCACCGACCCCACCCGCAGGACCACGGTCACCGGATCCCCGTCGCTGTCCCCCGCGTGGGACGAGATCGACGCCGTCACCCGGTGGGCCGTCGACGCCGAGGACCGGCTCCGCTGCCACCTCGACCACTCCCCCCGACAGGCCCGGCGCCGGCTGCTCGACGACGCCGTGGCGTACCTGGCCGCGCAGGCCACGGCGTGGCTGTGCACCCCGTGGGCCGTCGAGGACGGCCGCGCCGCCCTCACCTGGCACCACCGGATCACCACCGCCACCGGGTTCGACGAGCTCGTGCACCGCCTCGACGCACCATGCCCTGCACCCGGTTGCGGGCTGCGGGCACTGGTCCGCGAGAACGGCTCCGACCACGTCGTGTGCCGGGCCTGCCGCAACGCATGGCCCGAGGAGGAGTACCACTGGCTGACGCGGCTCATCGCCGCCGAGTACCGAGGCGAGCCGTGACCTGGGACCCGCGCAAGCGACTGCTGACCACCACCGAGGCCGCCGCGTCGGTCTCCCGTACCCCGCAGGCCATCTGGGACTGGCGACGCAACGGGCTCCTCACCCCGTTCGCGTGGCGCGGCCGGTCCCCCCTGTACCGGGAGATCGACGTCCTGACCGCCGAGCGAGCCGCGAGGACACATCGGGCCAGATCGGGACGGACACGCGCGGCCAACACTGCGGCGGTTGACACGGGCGGGGATGGGTCCAGACCATGTGATCAGGGTGGTTGAGAACCGCCCGGAGGACCGTGCCATGGAGGTCCCCAGCGATCTACGCGCAGCCTTCGGCTACGCCCTCCTCCGGTTCCAGGGCCAGCACCGCACCCGATTCCCCACCCCCGGTGCGCTCGCCCAACACCTGGCCCCCCGCACCGTCCAGACCCCCGCCCTGGACCTCATCGACGCCGAACTCGTCCGCGCCGCCAACACCCCGGACGCGCGGCTGATCATCTCGATGCCCCCGCAGGAGGGCAAGTCCCAGCGGGTGTCCCGCCGGTTCCCGCTGTGGGTCCTCATCGGCCACCCGGACACGCGGGTCGTCATCGCCTCCTACGAGCACAACGTCGCCCGCCGGTGGGGCCGCGCGATCCGCGACGACGTCCTCGTCCACGGCATCGACTTCGGCCTGCAGATCCGCCCGGACCTCGCGGCGCAGAACGAGTGGGAACTCCTCGGCTACGAGGGCGGGGTCTTCGCCACAGGCATCGGCGGCGCGCTGACCGGCCGCCCCGCCGAACTGCTGATCATCGACGACCCATTGAAGGGCCGCGAGGAAGCCGACAGCGAGGTCTACCGGGAACGCTGCTGGGACTGGTGGCTTGAGACCGCCTCGACCCGCCTCGCCCCCGGCGCCCCCGTGATCCTGATCCTCACCCGGTGGCACCACGACGACCTCGCCGGGCGGCTCCTGGCCGCCGAGGACGGGCACCTGTGGCGGGTCCTCAACATCCCCGCGCAGGCCGAGCACCGGCCGGAGAACGGCGAGACCGACCCCCTCGGCCGAGAACCCGGGGAGTTCATGCTGTCCGCCAGGGGCCGCACCCAGCGGCAGTGGGAGGCCATCAAGACCCGGTCCCTCGGCCGCACCTGGACCGCCCTGTACCAGGGCAGGCCCTCCCCCGATATCGGCGGTCTGTTCCCCGCCGACGAGGACTGGGCCCGCTACGACCAGCCGCTGTGGATCGAACGCCCCGACGGCTCGAAGATCATCCCCGATGGGCATCGGGACGACGTCGAACTCGCCCAGTCCTGGGACATGGCCTTCAAGGACACCAAGGGCAGCGACTACGTCGTCGGCCAGGTGTGGATGCGCCGCGGCATCGACGCCTACCTACTCGACCAGGTCCGCGACCGGTGGTCGTTCACCGGCACCTGCCAGGCGATGCGGACCCTGTCGGCCAGGTGGCCGCAGGCGATCGCGAAGTACGTGGAGGACAAGGCCAACGGGCCGGCCGTCATCAACGCGCTCGCCCGCACCGTCCCTGGGCTCATCGCCGTGCAGCCGGTCGGGTCGAAGTACGCGAGGGCAGCCGCTGTCTCGCCGCTGGTCACCTCGCAGAACGTGTTCCTGCCGGCGGTCGAGCTCGCCCCGTGGATCGCGGGCCTCACCGAGGAGTGCAGGGCGTTCCCGAACTCGACGTTCGACGACCAGGTCGATGCCCTGTCGCAGGGCGTGAACCAGCTCATCCTCATGCCGATGATCGACGGCGGGATCGTCGAGGACTCGGACTTCGACGACGACCTGGACGACTACGAGATCAGTCCCGTGTGACGAGAGGGGGCGGTCGGCGATGGCAGTCCTATCCCTCCGCGAGGCCACCGACCGGCTGCGTGAGACCTGGTTCCGGGCCACCGGCCGCACCCAGCTCGCCGAGGAGCTGCGCGCCGAACGGGCCCAGTCCGAGTACCTCGCCGAGTCCCTCGCGGACCTCGAGTCCCGCATGTACGAGCCCGGGTGGCAGCTGCTCACCGCGAAGGCCGACCAGGAGTTCACGAGGGACGGGCTGCGGCAGATCACCGCGGTCACGCGGGTGATGGCCATCAAGAACCCGCTGATCAAGCGGGGGTTGGCGCTGCGGCAGGCCTACGTGTGGGGCCAGGGCCTGTCCATCACCGCCCGCGACGATGACGTCCAGGACGTGATCTCCGGGTTCCTCGACGACGAGTCGAACCAGCGGACGTTCACCTCCGCCACCGCGCGGGAGGAGCTGGAGCGGGCGCTCGGCACCGACGGGAACCTGTTCTTCGCCCTGTTCACCTCCCCCAGGTCGGGGCGGGTGCAGGTGCGGGTCCTGCCCTGGGACGAGATCACCGACGTGATCACGAACCCGGAGGACGCCAGCGAGCCGTGGTTCTACCAGCGGGACTGGTGGGTGAACCGCCGCGACCCCATCTCCGGCGGGATCATCACCGAACGCAGGATCGCCTACTACCCGGCACTGGGGTACCGGCCGAGGCAGCGGCCGCCGCGGATCCGGGACATCGGCACCGGCCAGCAGGGCCAGATCATGTGGGACGCTCCGGTCCTGCACGTGAAGGTCAACGGGCTGCTGCACTGGAAGTTCGGCGTCGGCGACGCCTACGCGGCGATCGACTGGGCGTCGGCGTACCGCGAGTTCCTCACCGACTGGGCCCGGCTAGTCAAGTCCCTGTCCCGGTTCGCGTGGAGGCTCACGACCAGGGGCAGCAAGCAGGCGCAGGCCCGGACGCGGCTGGCGACCGCGCCCGCCACCGACCCCACCACGGGTGAGGCCCGCCGCGTCGGCGCCACCGCGCTGCTCACCCCCGAGATGGCACTGGAGGCCATCCCGAAGTCCGGGGCGACCATCGACTCCGAGTCCGGGAGGCCGCTGGCCGCAATGGTCGCCACCGCCCTCGACGTGCCGGTGACAATGCTGCTCGGCGACCCCGGCACCACCGGGGCCCGCGCCACCGCCGAGACCCTCGACACCCCCACCGAGCGGGCCATGCAGCAGCGCCGCGGCGTGTGGGCCGGGGTCCTGCACCAGGTCCTCTCCCACGTCATCGCCGAGGCCGTCCGCGCCCCCGACGGCCCCCTCACCGGGACGATCACCGTCGACGAGACGGGCCGGCAGACCGTCACCCTCGACGGCGACGCCCCCGCCACGGTGGACATCGCCTGGCCGGACCTCGACGACGTCGACGTCGCCGTGATCGTGAAGGCCATCGTCGAAGCGGACGCCACCCGACGCATCCCTCCGGAGGTGACCGCCCGGCTGCTGCTGGAGGCCCTCGGCGTGAAGGACGTCGACGGGATCCTCGCCAACCTGGTCGACGAGCAGGGCAGGTGGATCGGCCCCGACGGCCCGGACTCCGCCACAGCGCAGGCCGCGCTGGACGCGTTCCGCCGCGGCCAGGACCCCGCGGCCCTGCTCAACCCGCGTCAGATCGAAGGCCCCCCGACCGACCCCGACGAGGACGACGACGGGCCCGCTGGTGGCGATCAGGGCTGACACCCTGCGGCTCCTGGCCGAGATCCGGTCCCGCACCGACGACCTCGCCGACGGCGTCACCCGCAGGCTGATCGCCGCGTGGGCACGGGCACACGAGGAGATCACCGCCGAGCTCGTCGCGGCCGTCGACGACCTCGTGGTCGCAGGCGCCGGACAGTGGCCCACCCCGGCGCAGATCGCCCGCTCCGCCCGCGCGACCCGGGCCCTGGCCATCGCCTCGGAGTCCCTCGAGCGGCTCGCGGACCTCGCCCGCGCCGAGGCATCCGCTGCCGCGGCACAGGCCGCGCAGGCCACCGCGTCCGGGCAGGCCGGGATCATCGCCTCCCAGCTGCCCGAGCAGGCCGGGGACCTCGCGACGTTGACCGCCCGGTTCCAGCGGGTCTCCGCCTCCGCGCTAGCGGAGATCGTGGCCCGCACGACCACGAGGATCACGTCGCTGACCCGGCCGCTGTCCGCGCAGGCCACGGAGGCGATGCGCCGGGAACTCGTCCGCGGGATCGCCCTCGGCGACAACCCGCGGGTCGCGGCCCGCCGGATGGTCGAACGCACCCTGGGCGTGTTCGACGGCGGGCTCACGAGGGCCCTGACCATCGCCCGCACCGAGATCCTCGACGCCTACCGCAACGCCGCGGCCGCCGGGCAGATCGCCAACGCCGACGTCCTCATCGGGTGGGTGTGGCTCGCCGAGCTCGGGGCCCGCACCTGCCCGGCGTGCTGGGCGATGCACGGCAGCCTGCATCCGGTCGACGAGCTCGGGCCGCTGGACCACCCGAACGGCAGATGCAGCAGGGCACCCAAAGTTCGATCTTGGCGGGACCTCGGGTTCGACGTCGACGAGCCCCCGGACCTGATCCCCGACGCCCGCACCCGGTTCACGGCCCTGCCCCGCGCCGCCCAGATGCAGATCATGGGCCCCGGTCGGATGGCGGCCCTGGACTCCGGCCAGGTCGCGTGGCCGGACCTGGCCCGACGCCAGTCGAACCCCGGGTGGCGTGACTCCTACACCCCGGCGCCCGTGTCCGCACTCACCTGATGGAGCACTCCATGACCACTGCCCTGACCGAGGCTGGTGCCCTCGTCGAAGCACCCCGCGGCACCGCGGCCCCGTCCGGGCGGCGGCAGCGGATCCGGCTCATCACCCCCGGGTGGGGATCGTCGGGGTACTATCCGGCGCCGGTCCTGGAGCAGGCAGCGAAGGACCGGGTGTTCGCGGCGGGGACCCGCATGTTCCTCGACCACCCCCTCGACGAGGAGGTACTCGGCGGCCGCCCCGAGCGGTCCCTGCGGGACCTCGCCGCCGTGCTCGTCACGAACGCCATCTGGGACCCCGACGCGAAGGCCCTGTTCGCCGAGGCCCAGGTCTTCGAGCCGTTCCGCGCTGCGCTGGCCGAGCAGGCCCCGCACATCGGGGTGTCGATCCGCGCGGCCGGGTCCGGGGAGTACGGGGAGGCCGAGGGCCGCAAGGGCCTGATCATCAACCGGATCGTGGCCGTGGAGTCCGTCGACTTCGTCACCGCCGCCGGCCGCGGCGGGGCGATCGTCAGCCTGCTGGAGTCCGCGCGCACCCAGCCGCTGGCCGAGGCCCGCAACATCGGCGCGTGGCTGGAGTCCCGCCTCCACACCCGGTTCACGGAGATGGCCGACGACATGTACGGCGGCGGGCGCCTGACCCGGGAGGAACGCATCGGCCTGTCCTCGGCGATCGGGGACGCCCTGTCCTCGTTCGTCGCCCGTGTCGAGTCCGACCACCCGCAGCTGTATGAGCGGGACCTGTGGGACGAGCCCACATCCGCCGATGCCGTCACCGCGGTGTCGGAGTCCGAGCCGGGGCGCCCGGCAACCAGCAGAGGAGCAGTGATGAGCGGAAGCTCGACCACTGGCCCGGGCACCAACGCGCCCGGTACCCAGCCCCCCACCCCCACGGAGCCGGCCGAGCTGGTCGAGGCCCGCAGGGACCTGACCGCCGTGCGGGAGCAGCTGGCCGAGGCGAGGCAGCAGCTCGCCACGATCGGCGAGAACGCGCAGCGCACCGCGACCGCGGAGCGGCAGCTCGCCGAGGCGAGGTCGGAGAACCAGCGGCTCCGTGGCGTCATCGCCGCCCGCGCTGCCCTCGACAAGGCCCTCGCCGAGTCCGGTCTGCCGGAGGTCGCGTGGCCGCGGGTCACCTCGACGGTGGTCGGCGCCGACGGCGCCGGGATCCCGCTGACCGAGGCCGGGGCCGTCGACGACGAGAAGCTCGGCGCCGCGATCACCGCGGCGATCGGCACCGAGAAGTCCTACATCGCCGGGCTCGCCGAGGCCGCCGGCACCGGCGTCCCCCGCGGTCTCGGGGCCACCGACGACACGGCCCTGTCGGAGGCCGACCTGGAGAAGGAACTCGCCGAGTCGTTCCGCGGCCTCGGCATGAGCGAGTCCGCGGCCACGGTCGCGGCGAAGGGACGCTGACCGATGGCCACGAACCGCAAGTACGAGAGCGGGAAGCAGCTCGCCGTGGCGTGCACCGCCCCGGCGACGCCGTCCTCTGGGGACCCGGTCCTGTTCGGGCAGCGGCCCGGGGTCGCCCTCACCGACGAGGGCACCGACGGCCTGACCACCGTCCAGTTCGACGGCGTGTTCGACCTATCCGTCCAGGCCGTCAACAACGGCGGCAACAGCGCCGTCGCGGCCGGGGACAAGCTCTACTACGAGGCCGGGCAGACCCCGGTCCTGAACAAGGACAACGTCTCCGGGGTGTTCTTCGGCTACGCCAAGGAATCCATCCTGGCGGGCGCCACCGCCACCATCGAAGTCATCGTCGGCTACTGAGGGCCGGAAGGGACAACGAGACCATGACCACGACCCTCAAGGTGCTGCCCGACGAGGGCACCCGACCGGCCCAGAAGGCCAGCCCCTCGTGGCTGAACGAGGGCGCCGGCGCCGGGATCCGCGCGCTGCGGAACAAGCGCCGCAGCCTGGACCCGCACTACCAGCGGGACTTCCTGGAGGCGGTCCGCCTCTACGAGCGGGTGTGCTCCGGCGACTCCTACGCGGCACTGCAGTTCCGGGAGGCCATGTCCACCTCGGACTTCCCGCTGCTGTTCGGCGACATCATCGACCGGCAGCTGCTCGGCGCCTACCAGGACTGGCCGGCGACCTGGTCGTCCTACGCCCGGCGCGGCACGGTCCGGGACTTCCGGCTGGTGTCCCGCTTCACCGTCGACGGCGGCGCGGCGACCCTCGACGAGGTCAAGGAACACTCCGAGTACCCCGAGGCCGCTCTCACCGAGGGCCGCTACCAGTACCGGGTGACCAAGCGGGGCCGGCAGATCCCGCTGTCGTGGGAGACCCTCATCAACGACGACCTCGACGCGTTCCGGGAGATCCCGACCACGCTCGGACGCGCAGGGAAGATGACCGAGGACAAGGTCGCGACCCAGCTGTACGTCGACGCCACGGGTCCGAACGCGACGTTCTTCTCGGTCGCGAACGCCAACATCGTCACCGGCAACCCGCCGCTGTCGATCACGGCGCTGCAGACGGCGTTCACGGTGCTCGCCTCACAGACCGACACCGACGGAAACCCGATCTTCATCGAGGCGGTGCGGCTCGTCGTGCCTCCGGCGCTGGAGGTCGTCGCCAACAACATCATCAACGCAACGGAGATCCTGGCCGCGACCGGCGGCGGGATCGTCCTCGGCAACGACCAGCTGCGGGTCGCGAACTGGATGCGGAACCGGGTCACCCCCGTCGTGAACCCGTGGCTGCCGATCATCGACCTCGTCACCGGGAACACCGCCTGGTACCTGTTCGCCTCCGCGGCGGCCGGGCGCCCGGCGCTGGAGGTCGGGTTCCTGCGCGGCAACGACACCCCGCAGGTGTTCGTGAAGGCCCCCGACCAGCTGCGCATCGGCGGCGGCATGGCCCCGGTCGAGGACGGCGACTTCGAGACCGACGCCATCCGCTACAAGGTCCGGCACGTCCTCGGCGGGACGCTCATGGACCCGAAGATGGCCGTCGCCTCCTCCGGTGACAGCGACGCCGGGTCCTGACCCGACCCGCACCGATGCGTCCTCCCCGGCGACCGACCCCGCCGGGGAGGACCCACCCCTGATCGAACTGCGGGAACCACGGCCACCAGCCGTGAGACGAGGGGTGTGAGGTGGCGATCGACTACACCACCAGCCTCGGCCGGGTCCGGCTCCTCGCCGGCGACGTCGACGAGACGAACCTGCTCCTCACCGACGAACAGATCACCGCGCTGCTCGCCATGGACGCCGACGTGCGCTCCGCCGCGGCGCAGGCCCTCGACATCATCGCCTCCTCCGAGGCCCTCGTCAGCAAGAAGATCCGCACCCAGGACCTGTCGACCGACGGCCCGGCGGTCGCGAAGGAACTCCGCGCGCAGGCCACCGAGCTGCGCCGCCAGGCCGCCGACGGAGACGGGGACGACACGACCGGCCTGGACATCGTCGACTTCGACCCGTGGGCCGGGACCCTCGGCTACGAATAGGGAGGCCCGGTGCCGCTGCCGAACACTCGCGTCGTGCCAGCGTCGTGGTCGGCGCGGCACCGGCCCACCTCCGCGGCGGCGATGACCGCGACCGTGACCGTCACCCGCCCCGTGCCCGGGGAGACCTACGACCCCGTCACCGGCACCACCATCCCCGCCGCCGCGACCGCCGTGTGGTCCGGGCAGGCCAGGATCCAGGCCATCACCTCCGCCGCCCGCGTCCAGATCCTCGCCGGGCAGCTCACCGCCCCCCGCGCCTACTACGTCGGCCTGCCCCTGCCCGACTCGGAGATTGTGCGCGTCGGTGACCTCGTCGACGTCACCTCGTGCGAGGACGACGCCCTGGTTGACCGGCAGCTGCGGGTCGCCGACGTCGCCGGCGCCTCGCTGGTATGGCAGCGGGACCTGATCTGCACCTCCGACCTCACCACCGACCCGGAGACCGGGTCCTGACCCTGGGGGGTGGCGTGTGGCGACCGTGTGGTTCGAGGGCCTCGACCAGCTGAACTCGCTCGCCGTCGACCTCGGGAAGGCCGGCCCCGTCACCGCCGTCAAGGCACAGCGGGCCGTCGACGCCGCCTCCGCCCGGATCCAGGGACTCGGGCAGGCGTTCTGCCCGGTCGACACCGGGAACCTGCGCTCGAGCATCACCCGCACCGTGGCCGTCCTGGCCGCCGAGATCGGCCCGCACGCCAACTACGGCATGTACGTCGAGACCGGCACCTCGCGGATGGCCCCGCAGGCCTACATGGGACCGGCGTTCGACCAGGTCGCCCCGGACTTCTACGCCGCGGTCGCGCAGGCTGCAGCGGAACCGATCTGACGGCGGGGGTGAGTGGTGGTCTACACGCTGGTGTCGGTGCGGGAGGCCACCGATGCGCTGGTCGCGATGCTCCGCGACGTCATCGACCCGCCGCTGTCGCCTGACCCGACCGACGCCACCGACGGGGTGCACGCCGGGCAAGCCCCCGGGAACCCCCCGGCGGATCGTCTCGGGGTGCATCCCTACGCCGTGGTGTACGCCGACCCGGGCGCTTCGGAGCCCAGGTTCACCGGGGTTGAGGGCGCCCTGACCGTCACCTGGCAGGTCACGTGCGTCGGCGGAACCCAGAACCGGTGCCTGTCCGCGGTGGACAGGGTGAGGGCCGCGCTGCACCTCGCTCGCGTCCAGGTCCCCGGCGGGCCGTCGTCCGGGACTCTCGCCCCGCCGACCGGCTACACGCCGGGCCCGGTCCGCCGGGACCCGGAGCGCACCCCGCAGGGCGCCGAGCAGCCCCGGTTCTTCGTGCCGCTGCAGTACCGCGCCACGTTCACGACAGGAGCAGGAGGCAGCTGATGACCCGCATGTTCGTCCGGGTCCGGGACAAGGACACCGGGCACGAGTACGACGTCCGTGAGGACGCCGTGAGATCCACCCACGAGATCCTCCCCGGCCGGGAGCCCGCTGCCCGGCCTCGCCGGGCCAAGCACCGTGTGCTCCTCGGCGGCTACATCATCGCGTCGACCACGCCGCCGGGCCGCGGCGAGAACCAGGAGAGCTGAGCCGTGACCGTCACCGTCCCCGAGGGCGTCGTCTCCGACGGCGCGGTCAAGGTGGTGTGGGTGCCGACCCTCGCCGACCCGTCCGCGCCCACGCTCACCGAGGTCACCGCAGCCACCGCCCTGGACCTGTCCTGCTTCCTCACCGCCGACGGGCTCACCACCGGCGGCGACGAGCAGGTCATCACCGACGAGCGGCTCTGCTCCAAGCAGACCTTCGAGCAGCCGGGCCGACACACCGACACCCTGTCGATCAAGTACGTGTACAACCAGCAGGCCGCGCCCGCCGCAGCGGACAACGAGGCCTTCGAGACCCTCAAGCACCTCACCGAGGGCTACATCGTGCAGAGGTGGGGCGACGACTACGCAACGGCCTTCGCGGCCGGGGACGTCGTCGACGTCGTTCCCGTGACGTGCGGGAAGCAGATGAAGATGCCGCCGGAGGCCAACAGCAAGCTGAAGATCGAGCAGCGGATGTTCGTGCGCAACGCTGTGCAGCGCGACGTCGCGATCGTCACCGGGGCCAGCTGACCCGGGTGTCGGAGACCCGGTCGACGATCCCGGCATGACCAACCACACCCCCGCCGAGCCGTTCGACCTCTCCGCGTGGCTGGACGACGCCCAGCTGCCGCAGCGCGCTGTGCAGGTCGTCGGCCGCGCCGACCTCATCGCCACCTACCAGGAGCTGGACGCCCGCCTGGCCGCGGCCCGTGCCGTGGCCACCGGCGGGATGCTCACCTCCCGCTCGGAGGAGCGCCGCCTCGCCGAGGAAATGACCGCCGTCCGGGCTGCGATCGAGGCCTCGACGATCGAGTTCCGGTTCCGTGCCCTGACGGGCGAGGAATGGGCGGAGATCAGCGACTCGGTCAAGAAGCCGGGCGAGGAGGGGAACACGGCGGCGTTTCCCGAGGCGGCGATCGCTGCGGCGTGTGTCTCCCACACGATGACCCGGGAGCAGTCGGCGCTGCTCCGCCGAAAGATCGGCGAGGGACAGTATCGGGCGTTGTGGGACGCGGTGAACGGGGCGACGAACGACCTCCAGGTGGAGATCCCTTTCTCGTTGGCGCACTCCGCGGCCCTGACGCGCACGGATACCTGACGGTCCTGCGGGCCGCCGCCCGCTGGGGCATGCCGCCGACGGTGCTGCTCTCACCCACCCGGCACCGGGCAGGTCCTGGCGGATGGGCGTGGACGGAGAAGGACACCCTCCTCGCCGCCGCGCTGATCCGCCACGAGGACTCCCTGTGCGCCGGCTGCGGGCAGCCGACCGAGGAGTCCATGGACCCCTCCTCCGACCCCGACGAACGCGACGGCGAGTTCGTGTACGCCGTCGGCCCGCCGCACCGGTGCCACGCGTGCACAGCGATCGCCCGCGCCTCGAAGCCGTACCTGGAACCACCCGGCAAGGACCAGGCCGCGGTCGAGGCACCGCAGGCCCTGCGCTGGCGGGTCCAGCGCCTCCCCAGACGGAAACGGTCGACGTGACGTAGGGGCGGGGGTGAGCGGCCCCCGTGATCGGTACTGGGCAGATCCGGTCCGTCACCGTCGCGCTCAAGGCGAACATCGCCGGGTACACCGCGCCGATGGCCGCCGCCGGCGCGGCGACGAAGAAGTTCTCCGCTGACGTCGCTGCTTCGACGAAGCAGGCCAGCGTCGCGACCCTCGACCATGCCGACAAGAACCGGGCCGCGTGGGACGACCTCGGCCGCAACGTCGGCATCGGGGCCGTGGCGATCGCCGCCGCCGCCGGTCTCGCGATCAAGGGGTTCGCTGACTTCGACGCCCAGATGAGCCGGGTCAGCGCCGCCGCAGACGCCTCCGCCGCGGACATGGACATGCTCCGCGTCGCTGCCCTGCAGGCCGGGAAGGACACGAAGTTCTCCGCGACCCAGGCCGCCGAGGCAGAGGAGGCCCTGGTCAAGGCCGGTGTCTCCGTCATCGACGTCGTCCAGGGCGGTCTCAAGGGTGCGATGGACCTCGCCGCGGCGGGGAACCTGGAGCTCGCCGACGCCGCGGACATCGCCGCGAACGCGATGAACACGTTCAACCTGGAAGGCAAGGACGTCCCGAAGATCGCCGACGCCCTGGCGGCTGGAGCCGGGAAGGCCGTCGGGGACGTGTCCGACCTCGGGCTGGCGCTCAAGCAGGCCGGGCTCGTCGCATCCCAGGTCGGTCTGTCCATGGAGGACACCGTCGGAACCCTGTCGGCGTTCGCCGACAACGCGCTCCTCGGCTCCGACGCCGGCACCTCGTTCAAGACGATGCTGCAGCGGCTGAACCCGCAGTCCGACGCCGCAGCCGACCTGATGAAGAAGCTCGGCCTGAACTTCTTCGACGCCCACGGCGAGTTCGTGGGGATCGTCGAGGTCGCCGGGCAGTTGCAGCGCGGAATGCGGGACCTGTCGGCGGAGCAGCGTCTCGCCGCGATGACCACGATCTTCGGGTCGGATGCGATCCGCGCGGCGAACGTGCTGTACGCCGAGGGCGCCGAGGGCATCGCCCGGTACATCGCGGGGGTCGAGGACCAGGGGTATGCGTCGCGGGTCGCTGCGAAGGCCACCGACAACCTCAAGGGCGACCTGGAGCGCCTCGGCGGCGCGATCGAGACCGCGCTGATCGGGTCCGGTGGGGCCGGGTCGAAGGTGCTGCGGGAGCTGGCGCAGGCCGCTACCGCCGCGGTGGACGCCTTCGACTCCCTCCCTGGCCCGGTGAAGGAAGGCCTGGTCGTCCTCGGTCTGTTGACCGGTGTCATCGGGTTGACGGGCGCAGGATTCCTGATGCTCGTCCCGAGGATCGCCGAGACCCGGGCCGCGCTGACCGCGCTGAACATCACCGCGGCCGGGGTCCGCACGCGGATGGCCGGGCTCCTCGGCATGCTCGGCGGCCCGTGGGGCATCGCGCTCACTGCCGCCACGATCGCGGTGACAGCGTGGATGGCCAAGCAGGCCGAAGCCAGAGAACGCATCCGCGAGTTGACCGCGACCCTCGACGAGCAGACCGGCGCGATCACCACGAACACGCGGGCGACCGTGGTGTCCCGCCTGGAGTCCCAGGGCCTGCTCAAGGACGCGGCGAAACTCGGCTTGTCCCTGACCGACGTCACCGACGCCGCGCTGGGCAACGCCGCGGCCCTGGCCCGCCTGGACGCGGTCAACAAGCAGAACGTGGCCACCATCAACGCCACGGGCATCGGCGCGCAGGCCACCGCCGAGAACTACCACCACCTGCGCGAGGAGCTGATCGGGCAGGGCAAGGAAGTCGCGAAGGCCGTCGAGCAGCGCAAGCGGGAGGCCGAAGCAATCGGCGCCGCCGCTGCCGCCGCCGACCAGGCCGCTGCATCGGCGGCGGCGAACTCCGACGAGCTCGGGCGGATGCAGACCGCCGCCGCTGCCGCGGCGCAGGCCGAGGAGGACCTCAAGTCCTCGCTGGACGCGACGAACAACGCGTTCCTGCGGGGCCGGGAAGCGCAGGCAGCCTACGAGCAGTCCCTGGACGACGTCGCCGACGCCCTGAAAGCCAACGGGCGCACCACCGACGTGCACACCGAGAAGGGCCGGGCGAACCGCAAGGCCCTCGACGACCAGGCGAAGGCCGCGCTGGGGTACCTGCAGTCGATCCTCGACCAGCAGGGCCCCGGTGCGGCGTTCGACAAGACCCTCGCCTCGACGCGGGCTGCGTTGATCCGGTCGGCGGAGAAGTTCGGGATGTCGAGGAAGGCAGCCCGGGAGTACGCCGACCAGATCCTCGCCACCCCGAAGGCGGTCGCGACCAGCATCAGGGTCACCGGCGCGGCGGCGGCGCAGGCAGCGATCTCCCGGACGATCACGCTGCTGCGGAACCTCGACGGGACGGTCGCCGAGGCCAGGATCGTCACCCGCACCTCCACCGGGTCGGTGCGGACTTCCATCGCCCGGGCCGGCGGGGGGATCGTCCCCCGCCACCTGGGGTCGGGGGTCCGCGACGACGTCCCGGCTCTGCTGACCGCCGGGGAGTTCGTGGTCAACCGGGCGGCAACCCAGCGGCACCGGGGGCTGCTGGAGGCCATCAACGCCGGTGTCCCGCCCCGCGGTTACGCCTCCGGTGGCCTGGTCGCCCCGCTGGTCACGTGGACGACCCCGGCGCAGCAGGCCGGGGACACGTGGCACGTGTACGCGACCGGGGACCCGCAGGCGATCGTCAACGCCGCGATGCGGGCCCGGGACCGGCGGGCAGCGATCCGCGGCCGGCGCACCAGGTGAGAGGGGCGTGACCGGTGCCGATCCTGATCACCCCCGATGTCGTCGAGCCGGTCGCGCCGGTTGCCCGGGACGTCGTCGACGTCACGGTCACCCTGTCCCAGGGCGGTCGGGACCTGGAGCTGTCCGGGATCTGGCAGGTGCAGGCGGGGGTGGAGGGCCTGGACGACCCTCCGCTGCAGCTCACCACGTCCTCGGCGGCGGCGGTGCTCGGGGAGTTCCCCGGTGCGGTCGTGGCCTCTGCGCGGGAGGTGTTCCTGCCGGTCCTGGTCCGGGCACCGGGTGGGGCGGCGTGGCGGGCGGCGAAGGACGCCCTCCGGCTGGTGGCGAACCCCCTGAACGGGTCCACGAGGATCGCCGTCGCGACCCAGGACGGGCGCACAAGGGTGATCGACGGGTGGCGGGACACCCGCGACGCCATCACCTGGGCCGCGGACACGTGGGGCCACGACGGGTGGCAACGGTTGGGGCTGCTGTTCCGGTGCCCGTCACCGTGGTGGCGGGACCTGGCGGCGGTCCGGCTCGGTCCGTGGCGGGTCTCATCCGGGGTCGGGTTCCTCGGCCCCCAGTTCCTGCCGGTGCACCTCGGGCAGGACATGGTCCTCGGCGACGAGGTGCTCATCGACGTGCCGGGGCAGGTGCAGACGTGGCCCACGTGGGTGATCTCCGGGGCGGTGGAGTCGGTCACCGCCACCCACGAGGACACCGGCCGGGAGTGGGTGCTGGACTGCACCGGTCTCACCGGCCCGATCACCGTTGTCACCGACCCGCTGACCGCGGCGGTGACCGACGGGGCGGGCGCCTCGCAGTGGCAGGCGTTGGCGGCACCGTTCGACCTGTGGCCGCTGACCCCCGGGTCGCAGCGGGTCACCGTCACGGTGGTGGGCGCGGACGCGACGACCGAGGTTTCGGCGACAGCTGATGCCCTGCACCTGGCCGCGATATGAGCAACGCGTTCGCGGTCACCGTCCGGGACCACTCGATGGCCGAGGTCGCGCCGCTGGGCGGGTACGCGTCCCTGGACCTGGACCTGCGGCACATGGGCGCTGGCGGTGACACCGGCGTCAGCGAGGTCAAGGTCCAGACGTCGCACCCGTCGCTGGCCGCGGTGCTGGCCGCCGGGGCTGGGATCGTGGTCCGCCGCACCGGATCAACCGGGACCGTGGCCTCCGGGGACGTCGTCGACGTCGAGATCGACGAGTCCCCCAGCGGACTCACGTCGATCATGTTCGAGGCTGACGACCAGATCCTCGTCGACGAGCTGGCCTACCCGGACCCGACCGTCGAGGTGTCGGCGTCGGCGATGTCCACGTTCTCCGTGGCCCTGGATCGGCGCCCGGCGGCCGGGAACGGACCCGCGGAGACGGCGATCCTCGAGCTGGTTGCGGCGAACATCGGGCCGGCCGCGGGGGTGACGCGACGCCGGTATGCGTGGCTGGAGATCCCCGCCACCCAATCCCGGGGGAACACCAGCCGGTGGGGTGCCCGCATGGACAGCCTCGCGGACATCTGCCGGAAGATCGCCGTCCCCTCCGGGTTGGCGTGGCGACTGCTCCAGACCACCGACGGCACCGTCGAGGTGCAGATCCGGGAACCGGCTGCTGACCCGGCGACCGCGGTCCGGCTGTCCGCGGAGGCCGGGACCGTCACCTCCCTGGTGTACCGGTCCACCGCCCGGTCCCTCGACGAGGCCATCGTCGGCGGTGAGGGCGCAGCTGCGTCGCGGGTGTTCACCCGTCGCACTTCCGGCTCCTACGTCACCGGCCGCCGGCGCAGGGTGGCGTTCCTCGACGAACGCAACGCCGAGAACCTCACCGACCTGCGGCAACCAGCCGACGAGGCCCTCACCAACGCCGCCGCGGTCGCAGGGATGACCGTGACCCTCGTCGAACGACCCGGCACCCCCCGGTACGGCGTCGACTGGCACCTCGGGGACGTGGTGACCGCCGCGTCCTACCGGTCCGGGACGGTCACCGACGCCGTCCAGTCGGTGCGGATCGTCCACGAGCCCGGCGCGGACCCGGTGGTCCTGCCGTCGATCGGTGTCCCCGGTGTCACGGACTCCGCCTCCCAGGTCGCCGCGATCCGCCGTCTCATCGACTCGATGCTCAGGAGCTGACCCGTGGTCAACATGGACACGATGACCCCGTTCGGGGCCGACGAGTACGGGGTCGACGCGACCCCGATGCTGCAGGGCGAGTGGCGGACCCTGATCGGCGGTGGCCTCGGCGACGGGGTCCTCGGCGACCCGGATGCCACGACGCTGAAGGTGACCGCGAGTGGGTCCGACGCGACGGTGGACGTGTCCGCCGGGGCGATCTCGATCCAGGGGCACCTCGGGGTCACGACCGGGTCGACGAATCTCGATGTCGGGTCGACCGGCACCCCGCCGGCCGCGGGGCAGACCCGCATCGACCTGATCTGTGCCCGGCTGGATCCGGTGGCGCAGACGATCGGCCTGGTCGTCCTCGCCGGGTCACCGGCCACCACCGGGGCGGTGGCGCCTTCGATGACCCGGGCCGCGGGCGGGGTGTGGGACGTGCCTCTCGCGCGGGTCACGCGGGTGGGGAACGTGGCCATCACCAACGCGATGATCACCAGTTATCGGACGCTGTGCTCGCCCACGACGTACTTCGGGGGGACCACCGACCTCCCTGGTGACGCCCCGGACGGGTCTGTCGCCTTCCGGTTCAGCGACATCCTGGTCCGGGTCCTGTCGGGCGGGTCGATGCAGTGGCGGTCGATCCTCGACCCCCCGTGGACCACCCTGACCATGGCGTCCGGCTACACCTCGGCGGGACGCGCCCCCGCCTACCGGGTGCACTCCGGTCACCTGGAGCTGCGCGGCGAGGTGAAACGCACGACCGGCGGTGAGTTCACCGCCTCGACGTGGCTGACGATCGCTTCGGTCCCGTCGTCCCTGGTCTCAGCCATCTCGTCCAGCAACTTCCCGCGGGTTCCCTGCGCGATGAGCGACTTCATCGGCGCGGGGGAGTTGCGGCTCACCAACACGGGACTGATCCAGCTGGCCAAGTCCTCTGCGGCGACCGCGCACGACAGGCCGCAGTCCCAGGCGTGGCTGGACGGCGCCCGGTTCCCGCTCGCCTGAGACCTGTGAGAGAGGTGCAGCGTGGCTGATCACCACTTCGGGACGGACATCAACCCGGCCCACTTCGTCGAGTTGGCCGGCGTGTCCGTCGCTGCGGTCGCCGGCGGCACCGTGAAGGTGTCCCCTCGTCCAGCGGCCGGGGTGACCCTGCAGGTCCGTAACGCCGCGACCCTGACCGCGCTGACCCCCATCACTCTCGCCGAGAACGGGTACTGGTCCTACACGACGGTGGACGTCCCGGCGATCCACGTGTCCGGGGATTCCGGGGCGACCTGGGTCGGGCCGCTGTACTCCGCGGAGGCGCAGGCCGACGCGGTCGCGTCCGGGGTCAACGCCCAGCAGGCGTTGACGAACTCGCAGTCGGCGATCACCACTGCGCAGCAGGCGCTGGCCATCGCCCAGGCCGGCGGGGGCGGTGGGGGCAGTTCGATGGAGCTGATCCGCGAGACCAGCGCCGGGGTGTACCCCGCCCCTGTCGGCACGGCGACCCGCATCTTCGTCGGGTCCGTGCGCCCGACCAGTGGGCAGGGCCGCCGCACGGGCGACTTCTGGTGGAACACGGTCCTGACGTCATGAGCACGATCAGGCCGTGGGTGTTCACCGAGGGCGAGTGGCGACGCCGCGGCCTGGACGACCTCCCGGATTACGTCCCTCCGCCGCCGGTGGTCGCGCTCAACCCGGAGTTGCCGTTCGAGCTGGAACCGCTCCGCGCCGAGATGGCGGCCTCCCCGCACAAGGTCCTGCCGCACTACTTCGTGTCGTTCGAGTTGGGCGGGGACGGCGGCGCGAACACGGTGAACTGGTATCTGAATCGGCTGCCCGGAGGGTCGATACGGGAGTCCGACGGGGACTGGCTGCTGCGGGACCGGCCCTACGACCCGTGGGAGGCCCAGCGGCCCCGCACGAACGTCGGTGGGGTGTCGTGGCGGATCCTCGACCGTGCCTGGCAGATCGAGCAGGCCATGGCCGCTGGCTGCGATGGATTCTTCCCGGACTGGTTGAACTTGAACGACGGCACCGGGGACAACCGGACCGGGCAGGTGCGGCAGCTCCTCGACGCGGTGGTCCACCTGGGGGTGCAGGACCGATTCAAGATCGCGCTGATGATCGACGGGAACACGTCGATCTCCCAGGCTGCGAACCTGGCCGGGCTGGTCGCGAAGACCGTCGAGTTCTCGATCCACCCTGCGGTGTGGCGGTTGCCGGACGGCCGGCTGCTCGTCGCGGTCTACATGCCCGAGGGCGCCGCGGTGTCCACCCACCAGGGGACCCCTGCGGAGGTCCTCGCGCACTGGACTGCGTACCGGGATCAGTGCGCCACCGCGGGTGTGCAGGTCGCGCTGTGGTTCTGCTACCAGCGCGGCCCCTGGTACGGCAATGCCACCGGCCAGGGCCTCGCGCAGACGTTGGACCCGATCGCCTACGCGCACGGCCGGTGGGGCTCCCGGAACCCGGTCGAGACCAGCAACCCGAACATCCAGAACGCGGGCGCGGCGGCCTACTGCCACACGACGTTCGGCAAGCCGTTCCTCAACCATGTGTCCCCGCAGTCGGACCGGCCCAACAACGACAAGTACGAGGAGGCCCGCGGGTTCGAGCAGATGATCGAATCGTGGCGGACCACGATCAACGGTGGCGCGGACTGGGCGCAGGTCGCCACCTGGAACGACTACACCGAAGGCGCCATGGTCGACCCCAGCGCGTCCGGGGGCTGGGTATGGCTGGACCTGTGCGCCTACTACGGCGCAGCATGGAAGATCGGATACTGGCCGACGATCGAACGTGACGCCCTCTACCTGGCGCACCGGATCCACCCGATCTCCGGGTACACCGAGCAGATCACCGTCCCCGACCAGACCAGGCACGGGTCAACCCCCGAGGTGGACATCGTGCAGGCCCTGGTGTTCCTGACCTCGACAGCGGGGACCGTCGTACGGGTCACGTCCGGTGGGGTGACCACGGAGTTCACGCCATCCACCGGCAACGCGACGTTCGGCGGAACCGGGGTGCACCTGTTCACCGTGCCGCTGCGCACCGGGACGGTGTCCGCGGAGATCGTCCGCTCCGGGGCGACGGTCGCCCGGGTCGACTCCCCACACGCCGTCACCCTCACCCCGCTGGTGCAGGACATGCACTACCGGGCCGTGTCATCCCTCCGCCAGCAGCTCGGGAGCCCAGCATGAGCCTTTCCGTGGTCTCCGTAGTCGAGATCAACGAGCCAACCTCGGCCGCGACGCGCGACGTCGTGGTCCCCACCGTCCAGGACGGCGACGCGCTGATCCTGGTCGTCGGCGCGGCCTCCGGTGGGATCACCTACACGGTGACCGATGACGGGCTGTCCGAATCGCTGGCCGAGGTCGACACGATCGCCACACAGTCCGGTGCGTGCAGCCAGGTGTTCACCGCCGCGAACCTCGTGGCGGCCGACACGGGGAAGACCATCTCGATCGGATCAAGCTCGACCTTGAAGATCTCCGGTGGCCTGGTTGTGATCCGCGGCGCGGACACCGACGGGATCGTCGATGCCTTCGCGAAGAAGACCGCCGGGGGGACCACCACCCCGACCACGCCGCAGGTGGTCGCCACCGCGAACGGCGTCGGGGCGTTCTACGTCACCCACCAGGCCCGCAGCACACCGAACATCTCCACGCTGAGCGCGGACGCCTCGGTGACGAAGGACATCGACGCCTTCACCGGCGGGACCGTGAGCCTCTCGGCCTGCTTCGCCGGGCACGACTTCACCACCGTGTGGAACACCTCCGACACGGTCACCGCCGAAACCATCACCAGCGACCTGGCGGGGATCTACTCGGCGTGGACGCTGACCATCAAGCCGGCGAACCTGCCCCCGGATGTGGATGCCGGGACCAACCAGGCCGTACCGGTCGACACCGAGGTCACGGTGACCGGGACCGCTGACGACACCGACGGCACCGTCGAGTCGGTCGCATGGACCTTCGACTCCGTCCCGGCCGGCGTCACCCCCCCGACGATCACCGACGACGACCAGCTGACGGCGTCGTTCACCCCCACCTCGCCGGGGACCTACGTCCTGCGGCTGACCGCGACCGACAACGACGGGGCGACAGGGTCGGCCACCGTTACGGTCTGGGCGACCACCACCACGGCCCACGCCTACGCGGTGTCGGATGCCGGCGGGTGGACGGTGTCCGGTGCGGCGGACATCCCCGCCGCGCTGGCCGACGCCTCCGACGCGTCGTTCGCGCAGTCCAGCGAAGACCCCGTCTCCGATCCGCTGGTCCTGGCGCTCGATCCGATGCCGGTCGGCGCGAAGACGCTCAACTACCGGTTGGGGATGGCTGAACCCTCCCCGACCGGGACGTTCGTCCTGACCCTCAAGCAGGGGTCGACGACGATCGCGACCCGCACGCACACCGGGGTCACGGACACCATCGTCGATGGAGAGTGGGTCCTCACAGCCGGGGAGAACGCGCTGATCACCGACCCGACCGCGTTGACGCTCACCGTCACCGCCTCGGTGTGACCCCATGGCCACCGGGAGACTCCACCGGGTAGAGGTCACCACCCGCGACCCCACCGCGGCCCGGGTGCACGAGCTGGAGGTCATCACCGCCCCCAGGACGCGGGCACGCCTGCACCATCTCGACGTCGTCACGGTCGTCCCACCGAGGCGTCGCCTCTACGAGCTGGATGTGCACACCGACGTCACGCTCATCGCGAACCCCGGTGTCGACCAGACCGTGGACTCCCTCCAGCGGGTCTACTTGTCCGGGCTCGCGTCGTCTGGGTTCCCTACGTGGTGGTCCTGGTCCCAGACCGCGGGGCCGGCTGTGGCCCTGCAGCCCGATGCGTCCTCGCCGACTCCGTCGTTCGTCGCGCCCGCCACCGACGAGGGCACCGCGGTGGCGTTCACCCTCACGGTCGGCAACGACGACGACGACGTCTCCGAGGTGTCCGACCCGGTCACGGTCACCGTCCGGCCCCAGGTCGAGTGGGCCTACATCTCCGGGGTGTGGCGGCCTGTGTTGATCGAGATGTTCGACTGAAAGGGGACCCGCGGTGTTCCGCGCCGACGCCAGCTTCACCCCCCGCACCTCCAGGGCCGGGCTCGATGAGTTCTCCTCCCGGGTCTGGTACCCGATGTCCGGCGGCGGGGTGAACAACTCCACCGGCCAGGGCAACAACGTCCTGAAGGCCTACCCGTTCGAGTTCCGGCAGAACGTCGTGATCGACGCGCTGGCCGCGGCGTGGACCACGGCCGGCCAGGCCGGGTCCACACTGCGGCTCGGGGTCTACAGCGACCTCGCGGGACTGCCCGGTGAGCTGCTGCTGGACGCCGGGACGAAGTCCACCGCGGGGGACACCGTCATCCAGGACTGGGCGGGCCTGTCCCTGGCGATCCGGGCGAACACCCGGGTGTGGTTCGCGGCCGTCATCCAGGGCGCGCCGTCCACGCAGCCGAACGTGTACCAGGTGACCGCGTCCCCGCCGGTCGTCCTGCCGCTGACCGTCGACGCGAACCTGCCCGCGGTCGGCCTCGGGCAGCGGGTATCCGTCGTCCACACCGATGCGGTGACCGGGGATCTCCCCGACGAGTTCACCTACGGAAGTAACTCCGGGTCGATCACCCGGATCCTGTTCAAGCTCGCCTGAGGAGGGCCATGTCTACCGCGGTTCGCGTCAACGTCGGCACGACGGCGAAGAAACTCACCGGCGCGTTCGTGCCGGGCGGGGCCACGCAGGCCCTCCTCGTCCAGGCCCTCGACGGCGATGTGTTCCTCGGCGGGTCCGACGTGACGGCGACGGCCGGATATCCCCTGCGTCAGGGTGAGCAGCTCGGGGTGAACGCGGCGTCGCACCTGTGGGCGGTCGCGGCGGCGGGAACGATCGAGGTCGCGGTTCTGAGGCAGTTGTCCGCCTGACCCGGGGTGTCGGAGCCCTGTCTGATCATCGCCGTGGTGTCTCGACCAGGGAGGTTCAGCGTGGCGACGGTGACGGTGTCGATGCCCTACGACGGCGGGTGCGCGGGCACCGTCCGGAGGGCCGTTGACGCGGTCCTCGCCCAGACCCACCGGGACCTGACCCTCGTCGTGGTCAACGACGGCGCGACCGACCACCCGCCGTGGCCTGCCCTGGCCGGGATCTCCGACCCTCGGCTCGTCCGCATCGACCTGCACAGCAACCGTGGCAGGTACTACGCCGACTCCGTGGTCCTCGGCGCGTGCAGCTCGCCGTGGTGGACGGTCCACGACGCCGACGACGCCGCTGATCCCCGGTGGCTGGAGGTCATGCTCGCCGCCGCGACCAGGAAACGAGCCGACGCGGTGCTCACCGCGCAGATCGTGCACGGAGTCCACGGCCGCGCCAACGTCGTCCCGGTCCGGCCGTGGACCGGCCCGGTCCCCGACCGGATCACCCACCACGCGCACATGGCTGGCCTGTGGTCGGTGCCGTGGCTGCGTCGGGTCACCGGCCCCCACCCCGAGATCAGGCTCGGGTGGGACACGATGATGACCGGCCTGCCGTTCCTCGTGGGCCGACCTGTCGTGCTCGACACACCGCTGTACCACCGCCACCGCAGGGTCGGATCGTTGACGGTGTCGGCGGACACGGGGATGCGGTCGGCTGCCCGCCGCGCGTCGGTCGCGAGGATGCGCAGGCTGTGGCCCCAGCTGGTGGATGCCTCCGCAAGCGGCCCGGACGCCGTCGGCGCTGTGATCGCCGCCGATGTACCGGTGGAGGTCCGTGACGCCGTGGCCGTCGACGTCGACCGGCTGCGCCGGGTCCTCGCCGGCGCACCAGGTGAGCCACTGGCGCAGGGCCGGGACACCGGGCCTGGCCGGTTCGCTGTCGACGTGTGCGCCGACCAGGAGGCGTGGACCGGGTGGGCGCTGGACCGGGGCACCGCCGCCGAACTGGACGCCAGGCTCGCCACACTCCGCCCGAAGGTCATCGTGGAGGCCGGGTCCGGGTCCTCCACGGTGGTCCTCGCCAGGTACGCGGCAGCGACCGGCGCGAAGGTCATCGCCCTCGAGCACCTCCCGGCCTTCGCTGACCGCACCCGCGCGGCGCTGGACCGGGCAGCACCCGGGCACGACGTCGATCTGCGGGTCGCGCCGCTCGTCCCAGGTGACGGCGGGCCCTGGTACGACACCGAGCTGCCCGGCGACGTGGACTTCGCTCTCATCGACGGCCCACCCGAGGGCACAGGTGGCCGCGCGGCGGCGCTGCCGGCCCTGTGGCCGCACCTGGCGCCCGGGTGGGAGGCGTGGCTGGATGACGCCACGAGGGCCGGGGAGCGGGCCGCTGTGGCCTCCTGGCAGGCACGCTACGGGGTAGCGGTGGAGGACCTCCCGGGCGCGAAACGACCCGTGCGGATCACCGCCGTGCCGGTGCCCCGCGCGCAGGTGGACGCCTCCGACGTCGTCGTGACGATCCTGACCGGGGCCCGGCCGAAGCTGCTGGCCCGCTCGCTGGCGGCGCTGCGCGCGACGTCCCCGGGGCTGCTGGACACCGCGCGGGTCCACGTGCTGCACAACGGCGCCGACCAGGCCACCGCCCAGACCCTCCACCAGCACCGCGACGTCATCAACCACGTCACCACCTGCCCTCCGCCGATCATGTCGATCGGTGCCGCGACGTCGCAGCTCGCCGCGGCCGCGAGGGACTCCGGTGCCCGCTGGTGGCTGCACCTGGAGGACGACTGGATCGCCGCCACCCTCCACGACGGGTGGCTGGACGACGCCCGGGAGGTTCTCCTCGCCCACCCGGACATCGCGCAGGTCCGGTTGCGGCACCGTGGTGAGGCCACCCTGACGTGGCACATGGTCACCAGGGCGCCGCTGGTGTGGACCCCCGGGCGCCTCGCCCTGCATTCCCCGGCGGCGCACTGGACGTGCAACCCGACGCTGACCCGGGTAGGTGAGATCGACCGGGTGTGGCCGGCGAACAGCGAGGCCCGTGCCCAGCGCCGCGCGCACGTCGCGGGCCTGCGTGGGGTGGCGCAGCTCATGCCCGGGGTGTTCGTCCACGCCGGAGGCGGGGAGCAGTCGCTGCGCGCGAAGACCGGAAGCCAGTGAGGGAGACGACCTTGACCGAGCAGAGCCCGGCGCCGAAGAGGCCCCGGAAGACGACCACGAGAACCGGGGCCACCTCGAGGCCCAGGACACGGAAGACAGGTCCGGTCCTGGACGGCGGGAACCCGACGTTCTACGACCGGTTCTACGCCGGGTCAGGGTTCCGCTACCAGGAGGACAGGGAGAGGGCGTTCGTCCGCGGCGTCCTGATCCCCGCGGCCGGGTGGGTGCCCGGGGACCGGGTCATCGAGATCGGAGCCGGGAAGTGCCTGCACGCCCGGCTTCTGGCCGAGGCCGGGATGGACATCACCGCAGTCGAGGTGTCCGCGGCCGGCGTCGACTACGCGAAGGCCCGGTATCCGAACCTGGATGTGCAGTGCGCCGACGCCGCCCAGTGGACCACCGACCGGCCCGGCCACGTCTACGCCAGAGGACTGAGCTGGTACCACTACGAGCTCACCGGTCCCGGCGAACGGAACTCCCGCGGCGTGGACGTCCACGCCTGCACCGAACGGGTCATGCGGGACCTCGTCGCCCCCGGCTGCTGCATGGTGATGCAGATCGTGTCCGATCTGACTGGGCGGCACCCGGTGACCGAGCCTGATCTGACCGGCGAGAACCCCCCGGACCGGCGGGTGCACCAGTCCACCGTCGCCGAGTTCGAGGCGCTGTTCGCGCCGTTCGGCCAGGTGACGATCACGGACTGGGCCGGGCAGCCGATCGTGCCCGGGAAGAGACACGACCGCGGCGTCCTGGTCGTCACCCGCCGGGCAGGGTGACCCCAGGTGTCCGGGGTGTCGGTGGTCATCCCCTACCGGGGGGACGACGGCGGGCACCGTGACCGGGCACTGGCGTGGGTGCTGTCCTGGTGGCAGGCACAGCACCCCGCCTGGCAGGTGGTGATCGGGTACTGCCCTCCGGGGCCGTGGTGCAAGGGTGCGGCCCTCGCCGACGGCCTGGCCGAGCTCGACTCCCGCGACGGGGTCGTGGTCGTCGCCGACGCCGACATGATCACCGATGGTGTGGGGGACGCTGTCACCCGCGTGCAGACCGGGGGCGGGTGGGCAGTGCCGCACCGGCTGCTGCACCGGCTCACCGAGACAGCGACCGCCCGGCTCATGGCCAGCCCCCCGGCCGGCCTCACCAGACCCCCGGACACGGCGACCGTCGAGCGACCGTACGAGGGGTTCGCCGGCGGGTCCATGGTCGTGCTGGCGCGGGAGCTGCTCGACCAGGTCCCGATCGACCCGCGCTTCCAGGGATGGGGGCAGCAGGACGAGGCATGGGCCGTCGACCTCGACGCGACCGCCGGCCCGGCGTGGCGAGGCACGGCGGACATCTGGCACCTGTGGCACCCGCCGCAGCAGCGGATGTCCCGACGGTGGGGGTCGCCGATGAACCGGGCTCTGCTGCGTGAACACCTCGTGGCCCGGCAGCGGGGCGAGACCCCGGCCCTGCTTTCGGGGATCAGAGCCCGTTCGTGACCCCGATCCTCGTGGGAGGCGCAACCATGGCGGTCACCCCTGCCCAGCTCGTCACCGCGCTCCAGGACTGGGGCGTGACGGTGAAGGCCTACGAGCCCGACGGGAAGCCCTGGCACTCGCACACGACCCCGGGCGGGTGGTCCCCGGTCGGGGTGATGCACCACCACACCGCGGGCAGCTCGAAGCTGCTCACCGACGCGGCGACCGTGGAGGCGATGCTGCGGCTGCTGCGCGTCGGCCGTTCGGATGCGCCCGGTCCGCTGTGCCACCTCGCGCCCGCGATGATCCCCGGCACCAGCGACGCCCGGGTATGGCTCCTGGGCTGGGGCAACGTCAACCACGGCGGCGCAGGCAGCTCCCGGACCCTGGAGCGGGTGAAGGTCGGCACATACTCCGGAGCGGCCCCTGGCGTGGACGACGTCGACACCAACCCCTGGTACTGGGGCCTGGAGTACATGCACCCCGGAACCTCCCTCGCCTGGCCTGACGCGCTGCTGGAGGCCGGGCACCGGGCCGCGTGCGCGATCTGCGAAGCGCAGGGATGGTCCGTGCCCAGCTGGCCCGGCAGCAACGTCGAGCACCGGGAATCGACCACCAGGAAGATCGACCGCTCCTGGTCGGGGGACCTACGCAAGGCCATCCGGGACACCATCGAGGAGGGCAAGATGCCGACCGTCGACCTCACCCCGGCAGCCGTCAAGGCCATCGCCGAGGCACTCGCCAAGTACAGGGTTCCGAACCTCGACCCGGCGACCGGGCAGCCGATCGAGGGCTCCGGTATCGCCATCGGGACCGCGATCTCCCAGCTGGAGCGATGGGAGGACCAGGAGCGAGGCGTCGCCACCCAGGTCCTCGCCGCGGTGAAGGCTCTCGCTGCTGCACTGGCCCAGCTCACACAGGTTGTCGGCGAGGTGCAGGGCCAGGTCACCGCTGTCACCAACGTCCTCGACGCGATCGTGTCCGACCCTGGCGGCCTGGACGGCGAGCAGCTCGCCGCCGTCACCGAGGACGTCGTCGGCCGGGTCGTCGCGCGGCTCGCCGGGGCACTCACACCGCCGCAGGGGTAGGGGACGTGACGGCGCAGGATCACGACCGGGACGTCGCCCTCGCCGGGCAACTCGGAGAGCTGCGCGGCATGGTCGTGCAGGTCCTCCAGCAGCTGACGTCGCTGGTTGAGCGTGTGCAGGCCGGGGAGACCGCAGCGAACTCCCGCATGTCCCACCTGGAGATCTCCGTGACGCAGCTGTCCACCCAGCTCAAGGCACTGACTCAGCAGCACCTCGACGACATGCGGCGGCTGGCCGAGGAACGGGCGGCCCGTACCGCAGCCGAACGGGACGCTGCTGCACGCCAGCCGTCGTGGTGGAACACAGCGGCCGGAATCGCCGCGATCATCGCCGCTGTCGTGGCGCTCCTCGGCATCGGAGGGGCGATCTACGCGCAGGTGAAGCCCTGAACTGACCTGCCCCAGGGTGTCGGAACCCGGGCTGACCATCACACCGACAGGCGGGAGGACCGCCATGCCGATCATCTACCGGGAGGACCCCGTGCCAGCTCTTGACGACCGGGCCGCGTGGCTCGACCTGCTCGACCGGCTGCGCCGCCAGGCCATCGACGTCATCACCCCGATCCTCGCCCTGATCGCGGCCGGGCAGGTCACCGGCATCGACTGGGCCGGAACAGCCGGCCTGCTCCTCGGCGGCTCCATCGTGTCCGTGCTCGCGTTCGTCGCCGGTGCGTCCGGGGCCGTGCTCTGGCACCGGGTGGTCATCACCCTCGCCGGCGCCGCGCTGGCCGTGCTCGGCACCGACTGGGCCGGGTGGCTGGAGGTCGACTGGCCGATGGCGCTGCTGGCGATCCTCGCCTCGGCGGTGCTGTCCCTGCTCCGTGGCGGGCTGACGCCGGTCGCGGCCCGCCGGGCACTGTCCTCCCGGTGACCGGGCAGTACCGGGAGAGGATCCCGGAGCGACCAGCGGTCGTCCCAGGGACCGGGCGGCTGGGCCGAAACGTCTGGCACGACGAGCGGTCCCGCGCCTACCGGGCGCCGCTCGCCGATGCGGTGCGGTCGGTGCGCCACGAGCGGCACATCGGCATCCTCGACCAGGGCGCGCTCGGCAGTTGCACCGGCAACGCGATGGTCGGCGGGCTGGGGTGCACCCCGACGTGGGAGCCGCTGCAGGTGTTCCCGGATCCGCCGCTGCTGGATCAGGCCCTCGCGGTCGCGATCTACTCGGAGGCGACCCGGCTCGACGAGTTCACCGGCACCTACCCGCCCGACGACACCGGGTCGAGCGGCCTCGGCGTGTGCAAGGCCGCGAAGGCCCGCGGCCTGATCGGCGGATACCAGTGGGCGTTCGGCCTGGAGGAGACCATCCGGGCCGCGTGCCTGAACCCCGTGCTGATCGGGGTCAACTGGTACTCCTCGTTCGACCTTCCGAGCGACGACGGGGAGCTGTGGCTGGCCAGCCGGGCGTACGTGCGCGGCGGGCACGAGATCCTCATCACCGAGGTCGACGCCGAGAACGAGCGGGTGTGGATCGACAACTCGTGGGGACCCAGCTGGGGCATCGACGGCCGGGCGTGGATGTCCTGGTCGACCCTCGGCCGGCTCCTCGATGAGCGAGGCGACGCCGTTGTCCCGATGCCGGTCGACGCGACCGTCCGTCCGCAGCCGGTGGTTGACGCCGTGGCGTGGTGGCGGCGCTGGTGGTGGCGGATCCTGCAGTGGCTGGGGGTGAGACCGTGACCGCCGCGTGGGAGTGGCTGCTCAGGGCGTGGGCATGGTGACCGGGGAGATCGGGGGGATCCTGCGGTACTTCGAGTGGGATCACCTCCCGCCCCGGCTGCAGGAGGTGTCCAGGCCGTTCGGGGAGCTCGCGAACCGGATGGTCGAGATGCTGCCCACCGTCGTCGTGCCCGGTGCCTACGAGACGCTCGCCGGGCTCCGGCGGCTGCTGGAGGCGAAGGACTGCGCGGTCAGGGCCGCGCTGGAGTAACGAGCTGCCCGGCGACGTGGGTGCCGGGTGCCGGGAACCCTTGGGCGATGGGTGACCGGGCGTCAGAGGGGCCCCGTGGTTGGTGTCGTGTCCACCAGCCGCGGGGCCCCTCTCCCGTCGTTTGGCGGGCTACTCGTCAACGGTGATGTCCACCAGCGAAGTCGTGTCTCCCTCGTGGGTCGCGATGCAGGTCCACCTGCTCCGGACCTTCGCACCGAAGGAATTCTCGGAGTCCACGACGCCGGTGACCTTCCACCGGTTGGCGGCGGAGTCCTCGACTGCGGCTGTCTCCTGGGAGAAGTCGGCGGTTGCCGGGGCCTTGAGCCGTTCCTTCACCCAGTCGCGGCAGGCGACGGTGACGTGGCCGCTGGGGTCGTCATCGCCGACAGCGGAGAAGAGCGTGACGCATCCGGCGCACAGGCCGATGATGACGGCGCTGATGATCAGGATGGGTTTGAGGACGGACGGGGACGGCGTCTCCGGCGGATCCGGTTGAGAGGCCGGTTCGCCTGCGGTGGGGGTGTCTTCCATGTCCGGTGTGTAGCAGAACGTGAACGGCCCCCGTCACCTGTTCGAGGTGGCGGGGGCCGTTCTGCCGGTTCAGGCTGTCAACTCCTCCTCTTCGTCGCCCGGTCGGGCGTCGTTGAGGCGGCGGGCGGCGCGTTCGACGCCGTCGGCGAGCTTCCGCATCGAGATCAGCTTGTACACGCGGGAGATCTCGGCGGAGGAGTGGCCGAGGAGTTCGGCGATCTCGTCGATGTCCAGGCCGGCGTCGGCCCATGCGGTGGCTGCGGCGTGCCGCAGGGTGTGCGCGGTCCAGTGCTTGGGCAGTGCCCTGGACAGGAGCTTCCCGACGTAGGGCGGGCTGAGGTGGCCTCCGTCGCCGCCGGGGAACAGGTATCCGGGTGGGTGGGCACGGATCAGCGCTGCCAGTGACGTGGTCACCGGGATGACGCGGTCGTTTCCGCCCTTGCCGTGGACCCACAGTCGGAGCCCGATGAGGTCGCGGGTGTGGACCCGGCAGATCTCGCAGCGGCGCAGGCCGCACTCCGCGCCGAGTCGGATCATCATGGCGACTCGCGCTGATGCGCGGTCGATGGCGTCGCGGATGACCTCGTCGGGGGCGGGGCGGGGTCTGCCTCGTGGAGTGCGGACCTTCGGCAACCGGGTGGCCGGTGAGTCGGCCAAGGCGATCTTTCCGGCGTCGACGCCCCAGCGGTAGAAGGAGGCGACGGCTGCCCGGGCGGATCGGCGGGTGGCTGGGGACCAGCCGGGGCGGGAGAGCCACTCGATGAGGTCGGTCCGGGTGAGGGTCCAGGGGCCTCGTGGGTGGGCTCGGGATAGGCGCCTAAGGTAGCGGCGCCACAGTGAGATGCTGCCGGGGGCCATGCCAGCGGCTCGCTGTTCGATGGCCCATCCCGTGACGGCGTTGTTCCAGGTGGGCTCCATGATCAGACGTTGCCATGGCACTGGTCACGCCGCGCCGGGTGCGGGGAGGATGTGGCCGAACGGCCGGGTGCGGGGGCGGGTGTCCGGGTGGTTGCGGTCGGCCGAACGGGTGATCGGGATGACCCGGTTGCCGAGCAGGACCAGGCCGCGGTGCGCGCGAAGATCGTAAACAGCGGGTTCGGGGTTCGAGTCCCTGACGGTGCACCGGGGCAGCAGTTCGGATGGTTCGATCCCGAACAGCCTGGCTAGCACGGCGAGTTCGTTCAGGGTGAAGTCGACCTGCCCTCGCATCCGCTTCGTGATCTGCGATGGGTCGTAGCCGAGCGCCTTCGCAAGGTCCTTCTGCATGAGACCCCGTCTGGCTGCATGCGCCCGCACCTCGGCTGCGACGCGATGGCTGTAGCTCTCACTTCGGTAGAGCTCGGCGATTTCGCTCATGCGGCACACGATAGCTGTCACGGCAACGGGATACAACGGTAGCGCAACCCCGTCACCCTCACGCCACTTTTAGACACCTTGCGCGATTGACTTGCGAGCAACTTGCATGCGGCTCTAGCATATGCTCCATGAGCAATCGGGTTACTTCTCTGGCAATCAAGCTGGAGCTGGTCCGAGCGGGCAAGTGCCAGAAGGACGTAGCTGAGTGGCTCGGCTACGACCGCTCGGGGATCACGAAGCGCATGCAGGGCCGCGTTGAGTGGCGGCTGTCTGAACTGCGCGCGATCGCGAAGGAACTCCGGGTCCCGATCAGCGCGCTGGTCGACGACCGCGAGGCGGTGTCCCGATGACCGGTCTCCGCTCCCGCGTCCGGGCCATCGCCCGCAGCCCCTGGACCCAGCTCGGCATCGCGTTCGCCATCACCACCGTGACCGCCTGCCTGTGCCTGCCCGGGATCACCGCCACCTACCCCGGCGGACCCATCTCCCCCTGAGCTGGCGGCCCCTCACCCGGCCGCCGCTCACAGAGCCCGGGGAGGGGCCGCTCCCAACCCTGCACCACCCCGCACGACCAGCAACTCCGCCCCGGACACGAACCGGCCCCACCAGCGCATAGGACCGCGAAGACCAGCAGCTGACGGGGCCAGACACCAGGAGTTTCCCACATGAACCACACCGACGCCCGGCCCAGCACGCCGACCAGCGACCTCATCACCGGCATCCTCCGCGACGCCACCCCCACACCCGTGGTCCCCGGCATCACCCCCGGCGCCGACCCCAACGACCCTCGCTGGGCAGCCCTCGCCGCCCCCTTCCCTCAGGACCAGGTCGAGCTGCTCCCCAAGCCCATCAAGAGGGACTCCCCGAAGGGCCAGTGCACGAGGCCCGACCGGAACGGCATCACCTGCGGCGGGTACCACGGACTGCCCGCGATCCACCTCCACTACGTCGGCCACGCGGGCGTGACGATGCGCCTCAACGAGGTCGACCCGACCTGGGGGTGGGAGCCGATCAACCGGCTCGTGGACCCGGAGATGCTCAAGCTGGCGATCTCTTCGGGCAACCCCGAAATGCTTCGGGCCTACCTCGCGTCGTGCCCGCCCCGGATCGTCGAGGGCACCCTGTGGATCCGGTTGACCGTGCTCGGCATCTCCCGGATCGGGTTCGGTGACGCGGACGGCAAGTCCGGCGCGTCGGCCGTCAAGGAGATCATCGGGGACGCGATCCGGAACGCCGCGATGCGGTTCGGGGTCGGGACCTACCTGTGGTCGAAGTCGGACGCGGCGATCGCTCTGGCGATGTGTGAGGACGGCGCGACGTCGGACATCGACTCGGCCGCCGCCCGCGAGCAGCGTCCCGCCAGCGGTGCCCCCCGTAACGGCAGCGCCCAGCAGCGTCCCGCCCAGGAGACACAGCGTCCCGCCGACGCCTCCGCCGAGCCGGACATGCCACAGGCCGAGACCCTCTCCGAGTTCGTGCGCCTCGTCGTCGACTCCCACGACCCCCGGGTCCTGCGGCGCATGGCCGCCGGGCTCGGCCCCCGCCGCGCAAAGGCCATTGCCGGATCAGCGATCCCCGCCTCGATCGGCGAGGTCGGGGTCCGCGCCGGGCTGCTGCCCGCCGACGGCAACGTCACCCTCGCCGACTTCGTCGAGGCGTGCGCGAAGCACCTGGAACAGCAGGGCGGCATGTCCATGGCCGACGCCGCCCGCGCCGGAGCCTCAACGTGACCGCCCCGGCCACCACCCGGACGGCGACCACCCCGGCCGCCGGGGACGTCCTGCTCGTCCTCGCCACCTCCCCCGGCGAAGGCGTCTCGGCGGTCCGGGCGACGTGGGGCGTGAACCGGGCCACCGCCGCCCGCTGGATCCGCGACGCCTCCACCGACCCCGCATACGCCGACGAGCCGACCGCCCGCCGCTGGGCCTACTACGCCGCGATCCTCGACGGCCGCCCGGTTCCCGGTCGCGGCTACCACCGCCCCCCGATCACCGGCACCCCGATCCCAGACCTCGACGAGCACGACCTGAACGCGCCCGTCGACCAGCCCGACCCCGTCACGGCGCTCGTCGATCGCGACCTGGACCGTAGAGGAGACCAGCGGTGACCATCACCACCCCCCGCCCCGTCGAGCAGGACCAGCACCCGGCCGACGCGCCGCTGCGGGTCGTCGAGCTGCACGCCGAGAACTTCAAGCGGATTCGGGCCGTCGACATCACCCCAACCGGGGACCTCGTCGTGATCTCCGGCGCCAACGGCCAGGGCAAGTCGTCGGTCCTCGACGCCCTCTGGTCGGCCGTCGCGAACTCCTCGGCCGCGAAGACCATCCCGGACCCGATCCGGCACGGCTCCGACACCGCCGAGGTCCGCGTGGACCTCGGCGAGTTGGTCGTGACCCGCACCTGGACCCGCACCGGCGACGGACAGGCCACCACGACCCGGCTCAAGGTGGAGTCGTCAACCGGTGCCCGGATGCGCAACGCCCAGACCGTCCTCGACACCCTGATGTCCCGGCTGACCCTCGACCCGATGGTGTTCCTGTCGATGCGCGAGGCCGACCAGGTCGCCGAGCTGCTGCGGATCCTCGACCTCCCCCAGGACCCCGCCGAGATCGACCGGGCACGCGCCGAGGCCTTCGAGCAGCGCACCATCGTCAACCGCGACGTGAAGCGGCTCGCCGCCCAGCTCGACGGCATGCCCGACGACCCCACGGCGCCTCCGGCGGAGGTGTCCGCCGCGGAAGCCCTCGCGGACCTGGCGACCGCCCGGCAGGCCATCGACGCCTACCGCGCGATGGAGCGCGAGGCCGATGCCCTATCCGCCCGCCTGACCGCGATCGCCGAGCAGATCGCTGCGCTGGAGGCCGAGCGGACCCGGGTCGAGGCCGACCACTACGCGCTGCTGACCCGGCTGGACGAGGCTGAGCCCGGCCTGGCCGACCTGGACGCCTTGACCGCGGACCTGGCCGACCTGGAGCAGCGGAACGCCCGCGCCCGCGCCCAGCACCGTCGCGCGGAGGTCGTCGCCGAGCACGTCGCGGTGGTCGCCAGGTCCGAGGACCTGTCCACCCGGATCGCTTGCCTGGACGAGACGAAGCGCACGCTCCTCGCCGAGGCCGCGATGCCGCTGGACGGGCTGGCTTTCGCCGACGACGGCGGCCTGACCAACCAGGGCGTGCCGCTGGCGCAGTGCGCGGCGTCGGAGCGGCTCCGCGTCGCGGTCGCCGTCGCGATGGCCGGCCAGCCGCGACTGCGGGTGATCCGGGTCACCGACGGGTCCCTGCTCGACACGGCGTCGCGGGATGCCCTGGCGGACCTCGCGCGGGCCTACGGCGCCCAGGTCTGGATCGAGTTGGTGGACGAGACCGGGCAGGTCGGTGTCGTGATCGAGGACGGGACCGTGGCCACCACCGCGGGTGACACTGAATGAACGCCGTCATCCTCGTTGGGCACCTCGCGCTCCTGGCCCTCGCCGCCCTCGCCGGGTGGTACGCCCGCAGCTGGGACAACGACGAGAAGGCCCTCGACGCCGTGGCCGCGTGGAAGGCCTGCGCGCTGTCCCTCCGCGCCCATCTCCAGCAGGCCGACCCCACCGCCCCCGCGACGCTCACCGGCGCGGACCTGGACCGGGACGCCGAACTCACCCCCGTCGGGGGGTGGACGAGGTGACCATCCCCGTTCCCGCCGCGATCGCGATCCTCGCGCTGCTGTTCGTCCTCGCGCTCATGCTCGCCTCGCTGCTGTCCGCCGGTGAGCGGGCCCAGGCCGACATCTGGCGGCAGCAGTGGGCAGCCTCCAGCGACGCCGTCCGGCAGCTCACCCTCGACACCACGGAAGCCAGGGGCGAGAGAGACCGCGCCCGCGCGACAGCCGTCTACCTCGAACAGCGACTCAACGAGATCACCCTCGTCGCTGACCGGCAGATGCGCGCATGCAGACAGCGCACCGCCGCCGACTGTCCCTGGCCCGGCGACAGCACCCTCGATGCCTTCGCCCAGACCGTCTACGCGATCGCCGTCGACGTCACCGACCCCGACGACCCAGACCGGACAGGAGCACCTCCGCGATGAGCAACCTGCTGTTCGGGCTGTCCGCCGCCGCCCTCGCCCTCTTCGTGACCGGCATGGTCACCGCCCACGCCGCGACACGCTCCGGGAACCGCGCCACCGCCACGTGGATCAGGAGACGCGCGGACCTCGGTATCCCAGCGTGCCTACTCGCCCAGGCAACCGCGCTGATCCTGGACATGGACGGCCTCGCTGCGGGGACCCTCGTGGTTGTCGCTTTCCAGGTCGTGTTCGCGGTCGCCGTCCTGGCGGTCTGGTGGCGCGAGCACCACACCACCCCCACCGCACGCACTGACAGCGAGGGGGTCGACCACCCGTGACCCTCGCGCACCTCGCCCCCGCAGCCACCTCCCCGGCGCTCACCCAGCGCGCCAACGACGGGGACTGGCCAACGCGGGCGAAGTGCGCCGACGCCCTCACCGAGGGCCTCGACCTGGCCCAGCTCACCACCGACGCCGAGAACACCACGATCCTCGGCACCTACGAGGTCACGTCCCGGCACCCGGGCACACGCCGGGACGTGACCGTCACCCGCGACTACTACGACGACGTCCAGGCAGCCAGGGCCCTGTGCTCCACCTGCCCCGTCCTCGAACCCTGCCGGGCACGTGCACTCCTGCGCACCGATATCGCCGGCGTCGTCGCCGGACTCACCGAGACCGAGCGCACCGCGTGGCGGCTGGCCAACGACATCACCGTCGACCCCCTCCGCCTGGCCGTCCTCGTCCCCGACGACACCGGCCACATCGTCCTCGACCTGTCCACCGAAACCCGCGCCACCGGCCAACGCCGGGAGATCACCGGAGAGGAGCTCGTCGCCGTCATGCACCTGACCGCCGCCGGGTGGACCGCACCCACCATCGCTGACCGGCTCATCACCGTCCGGTCGAACCGGTACGGCCACCAGGAGACCGTGACGTGGACGATCCACCGGGTCAACCATGCCCGGGAGATCCTCCTCGGCCGCGGGAAGGCCGGGAGGCGACCGGCATGACCACCACGTGGCTCGGCATCGACCCCGGAGCCGACGGCACCGGCATCGCCCTCATCCGCACCGGAACCAGGCCCGCGACCCTCCTGGACCACGACGTGATCCTCAACGACACCGGCGAGGTCGGCACCGTCTACATCGCCCGGGTCCTCGGAGCCATCGACCGGATCCGATGCGCCCACTTCGACGCCACCAACAACTTGGACCGGCCGCGGATGGCTGTCGAGGCCGTGAACTCCCCGACAGGGTTCGCCGGCGGCAAGCGGCACCCCATCGACCCCGCGCACCTCCTCGGCTGCGCGATGGTCCTCGGTGCTGTCCTCGCCGCCTACCCCGACAGCGTGCTCGTCCCCCCGGGCGGCAACGGGCACGGCGCCTACGCCTCCTACCCGCCCGAGCTCGTGACCGCTGGGGAGCGGCGCCGCGCCGACTGGAGCACCCGGCCCGCCGGGCAGTCCACGACCATCCGCCACGCCCGGTCCGCCTTCGACGTAGCCCGGCAGGGCCCTCACTGTGCCCGCCGCAACCGGCTCGCCCACCTGACACGACAGGAGCCACTGCTGTGACCGCCCCCCTGCTCGCGACCCTGCTGTCCGCCGTGACGGACCACGACTGGCGAGCCCGCTCCGCCTGCTCCGCGGTGGACCCGGACCTGCACCACCCCGAAGGGTGGGGCAAGCGCTACGCCCGGCAGATCGACGAGGCGAAGGCCATCTGCAGGTCCTGCCCCGTCCGCGAGGACTGCGACGCGTGGATCACCGAGTACGAGGCCGGGAAGAGCTACTACGGCCGGTACAGCATCTGGGCAGCGAAGACCCCCGAGGAACGGTTCAACCAGGACCGGGACGCGCTCGCGAAGCACCTCGGCTGGGACCGTCCCCACCCCGGCGGCCGCCAGATCGACCCCCAGGTCCTGGAGAAGGCCCGCCCCCTGGTCCTCGAGGAGGGCCTGTCCCGGCGGGCCGTCGCCCACCGGCTCGGCATCCCCGAGACCAACGCCCGCCGCGTCGTCGACCGCATCCGGCTGGACCAGGCCCGCGTCGAGTACCGCGCCCAGCAGGAGCGCCTCGACCAGGAAGAGCAGGTCGCGTGATGCTGCGCCTCAACGACTGGTTCTGCGGCTGCGGCGGCTCCATGCAGGGAGCAAGCGCCGTCCCCGGTGTCGAACCCGTGCTCGCGGCGAACCACGACGCACTCGCGATCGCCACCCACGCCCAGAACTTCCCCGACGTCGAGCACATCCAGGGCGACATCCGCGACGTCGACGTCGCCACACACCCCTACGCCGAGATCTTCTGGGCCTCCCCCGAGTGCACGAACTGGTCCCAGGCCAAGGGCAACCCGGTCGACTTCGACAAGCAGCCCGGCCTGTTCGGCGACCCGGAGATCACCGACGACGTCAAGCGCTCGCGGGCCCTCATGCAGGACGTGATCCGCTACCTGGAGGGCATGCACCTGCGGCAGCGGCCGGTACTCGGAGGTGTCGTCGAGAACGTCGTCGACATCCGGAAGTGGGAGCACTGGCACGTGTGGCTCGGTCGGATCCAGCGTCTCGGGTACCGCACCCGGCTGATCGCCCTGAACTCGATGCACGCCCAGTCCCGGTGGACTCCGCGGGCCCCGCAGTCCAGGGACCGGCTGTACCTGGCGTACTGGCTCGAGTCGCTCGGCCGGGATCCAGACTGGGACCGTTGGCTCCGCCCGCTGGCGCACTGCCCGCGGTGCGACGAGGACGTCGCAGCCGTCCAGGTGTGGAAGCGGCCCGACCAGGACATGGGCCGGTACCGGCAGCAGTACCTCTACCGGTGCCCCCGCGCCTCGTGCCGTGGCCGCCAGGTCGAGCCCTACTTCGTCCCGGCCGCGGCCGCGATCGACTGGGCGCTGCCCGGTGAACGCATCGGCGACAAGCCGCTGAGGGAGTTCTTCGCGGACAAGGAGAGGACCCAGTCGCTCGGGTTCTGGCCTCTCGCGCCGAAGACTCTCGCCCGGATCGAGGCCGGGATTCGCCGCTACGCCCGGCCGATCACAGTCGAGGCCGCCGGGCACACCTTCGAGCGGCGCCCTGGGGTCCGCACGTGGCCCGTGGATGGGGTCCTGACCACGCAGTCCACGACGGCGACGAAGGCCGTCGCCGTCCCGCTCCTGGTGCCCGCTGGTGGCACGTGGAACGACACGGGTCAGCCGGTGACGGAGGCGATGCGGACCCGCACCACGCGGGAGACCGACGGGGTCCTCGTGCCGCCGATGCTCGTCCCCGTCGAGGGCCGGGTCGGGCCCCGGGCGGCCGCCGCCACGGAGCACCTGCGTACCCAGACCGGCCGGAACGAAACCGCCCTGTGCATCCCGCCGCTGGTGATGCGGAACAACTCATCCCGCGGCGACGGCGCGGAGATGTCCACCCCCGTCGACGAAGAGCTGCGGACCATCACCACCAAGGGGCACCAGTCCCTCGTCGTCCCGCCGTTCATTGCCGAGCTCCGCGGCGGAGGCTCGGACGCCCGGACGGTCTCCGAGGCACTGGCCACCGTCACCGCGTCCGGGAACCACCACGCCCTGATCACGATGCAGCAGTGGGCAGCCATCTACGGCTACGACACCGGGACCCTCAGGGACCACACCCGCGAGCCGCTGCCCACCCAGACCACCGTCGAGGGCGACGCAGTCCTGACCGGAGTCGGTCTCCCGGCCGTCGAGGACTGCCTGTTCCGCATGCTCGAGCCCCACGAGATCGGGCGAGGGATGGCGTTCGTCCCCGACTACATCGTGCTCGGCAACAAGCGGGAGAAGGTCAAGCAGCTCGGGAACGCCGTCACCCCACCGGCCGCGGAGGTCCTGGTCGCCGCACTCGTCGAGTGCATCACCGGGGAGGCCGTGGCGTGAAGGGTCAGCTGGTCGAGGCTGCGGTGCGGAGGGCTTCGGCGAACTCCTCCGGGTGGGCCAATGCCACCTGGCAGGCCGCGACGAGTGCCTCGGAGAGGGTGACTTCCCTGCCGAGCGGCGTCGTCACGGCGATCTTCGCCGATCGGAGTGCGTCCCGCGCTGCGGGCTCCAGTTGCATGCTCACGTACCGCGGTCCCATAGCGATTCATGGTACATGGCTTACCGTCATCACGAGTCGTTCGCTATGGTGTGCTGTCATGACGAACGACGGCGAGTGGGTGGCGTGATGGACTACCACGACTTCCTCACCGCGAAGGTCGACTTCGACCGCAGCTACGGGTTCACCGTCCCCGACGACGCCGTCCACCCCCTGCTCATGCCCCACCAGCGGGACATCGTCCGCTGGGCAGTCCACGGCGGCCGCCGCGCCATCTTCGCCGCCTTCGGGCTCGGGAAGTCCGTCATGCAGCTGGAGGCCCTGCGGCTGACCATCGAGCACGCCGGCGGCGCCGCGCTGATCGTGTGCCCCCTCGGCGTCCGCCACGAGTTCGCCCGCGACGCCGCGATGCTCGGCCTGACCACTCGGTTCGTGCGCCGCTCCAGCGAGGTCGACGGACCCGGCCTGTACCTGACGAACTACGAGTCCGTCCGGGACGGCAAGCTCGACCCGGCCCTGTTCACCGCGGCCAGCCTCGACGAGGCCAGCGTCCTGCGCTCCTACGGGTCCAAGACCTACCAGGTGTTCACCGACCTGTTCCGGGGCGTGCCGTACCGGTTCGTCGCCACCGCGACGCCGTCCCCGAACCGGTACAAGGAACTGATCCACTACGCCGGGTTCCTCGGCGTGATGGACACCGGGCAGGCCCTCACCCGGTTCTTCCAGCGGGACTCCACGAAGGCCAACCACCTCACCCTGTACCCGCACAAGGAACACGAGTTCTGGCTGTGGCTGAACACGTGGGCGATCTTCCTGCAGAAGCCGTCGGACCTCGGGTACAGCGACGACGGATACGACCTGCCCGACCTCGACGTCGTCTACCACGAGGTCACCGCCGACCTGTCCGACGACGGCGCGGACCGGGACGGGCAGCAGCGGCTGTTTCGCGTCACCCAGCTCGGCGTCACTGGCGCCGCCCGGGAGAAGCGCGACACCCTCCCGGCCCGGGTCGCGAAGGCCGCCGAGCTCGTCGCCGCCGCCCCGGACGATCACTTCATCCTGTGGCACGACCTCGAGGACGAACGCCGCGCGATCAAGCGGGCCATCCCCGAAGCCACCGAGGTCTACGGGTCCCTCGACCTGGACACCCGGGAGCAGCGGGTCATCGACTTCGCGAGCGGCCGTTTGCGGATCCTCGCCACCAAGCCCGAGCTGTCCGGATCCGGGTGCAACTTCCAGCGGCACTGCCACCGGGCCGTGTTCGTCGGCGTCGGGTTCTCGTTCAACGACTTCATCCAGGCCGTCCACCGCCTGCAGCGCTTCCAGCAGACCCGCCGGGTGCGCATCGACGTCATCCACGCCGACTCCGAGCGGGAGGTCGTGCGCACCCTCCAGGCGAAGTGGGCCCAGCACAGGGAGCTGACCGCGAAGATGAGCCACGTCATCCGCGAGCACGGCCTCAACCAGGCCAGCATCGCCGAGGCCCTCACCCGCTCGATCGGCGTCGACCGCCTCGAGGTCTCCGGGCAGGGGTGGCTGGTCGCGCGCAACGACTGCGTGCAGGAGACCAGGGATATGCCCGACGGCTGCGTCGACGGCATGGTCCTCACGTCCATCCCGTTCAGCAACCACTACGAGTACACCCCCGCGGTGGAGGACTTCGGGCACACCGACGACAACGACCACTTCTGGGCGCAGATGGACTACCTCACCCCGGAGCTGCTGAGGGTCCTCGCCCCCGGGCGGATCTACGCCTGCCACGTCAAGGACCGGATCCTGTTCGGCAACGTCACGGGCGCTGGTGTCCCGACGGTGTCGCCATTCCACGCCGAGGCCATCGCCCACGGCCGACGGCACGGCTTCGACTACCTCGGCATGATCACCGTCGTCACCGACGTGGTCCGGGAGAACAACCAGACCTACCGGCTCGGCTGGTCCGAGCAGTGCAAGGACGGCACGAAGATGGGGGTCGGGTCCCCGGAGTACGTCCTGCTGTTCCACAAGCCGCAGACCGACCGCAGCCGAGGCTACGCCGACGTCCCAGTGACCAAGGACAAGACCGAGTACACCCGAGCCCGGTGGCAGCTGGACGCGCACGCCTTCTGGCGGTCCTCCGGGGACCGCCACCTCACCCCGGAAGAGCTGGCCAGCCTGCCCACCGAGCAGATGTCGAGGCTGTTCACCGAGCAGACCCTGCGACAGGTCTACGACTACGACGCGCACGTGCGGCTCGGGGAGGCACTGGAGGGCCGCGGCGCGCTCCCGGCCACGTTCATGGCGCTGGCGCCCGGCTCCTGGGCCCCGGAGGTCTGGCACGACGTCAACCGGATGCTCACCCTCAACACCGAGCAGTCCCGCCGTGCGCAGGCGATGCACGTCTGCCCGCTGCAGTTCGACATCGTCGACCGGCTGATCAACCGGTACACCAACCCCGGCGAGTTGGTCTTCGACCCGTTCGGTGGCCTGTTCACCGTGCCGGTGCGGGCGCTGCGGCTTGGGCGCCGGGGGCGGGCCGTGGAGCTGAACACCGGGTACTTCCTCGACGGCGTGAAGTACCTGCAGGCCGAGGAGCGGCGGTTCGCCATGCCGAGCCTGTTCGACCTCGACGACGCGCCGGAACGAGCAGCGTCATGAGCCACCTTCCCGACGTCCCTGAGGAGTGGACGTTAGGCGTCCCGCTCCGGCACACCTGCGCTGGAACCCCGCACTACCCCAAGCACCGGAGGCCGTCATGACGTGGTTCGTGATCGACGACACGTTCGCGTTCCACCCGAAGGTCGTCGCAGCCGGCAACGCCATCACCCTGTGGGTCCGGGCCGGGGCGTGGTGCGCCCAGCAGCTCACCGACGGGCACGTCCCCTCGCACATGATCCCGACGCTGGGAACGAAGCGGGACGCCGGGAAGCTCGTCGAGGTCGGGCTGTGGGAGCGCGTCGAGGACGGCTACGTGTTCCACGACTGGAGCAGCTACCAGCAGTCCCGCGAAGAGGTGGAGCGGAAGCGTCGTCAGAACGCTGACCGGGTGGCGAAGTGGAGGAAGCGCCAGCAGACCCAGGGTGTAACGCCCGACGAGGACGTTAAGCCGAGTGCACGTAACGCGTCTCGTAACGGCGTACGTAACGCGTTACGTACGCCGTTGGTAACGCCGCCCCCTACCCAAACCCATACTACGAACCTCCCTACGGTCGGTTCGGGCGATCGCTGCGCTCCGCCCGCCGACACCCTCAACCTCGACGTCCCAAGCCCCGACCCCGAACCCGCAGAGGTCCACGCCGGCACCGTCGTCGCCGCCTGGACCGACGCCTGCATCGCCAACGACGTCCGGCCCACCGCCGCCCAACGCGCCCAGGTCGGCAGGCTCGCCCGCGAACTCCTCAACGACGGCAACGACCCGACCCGGGTCCTCGCCGCCGCCGCCCAGGCCGGGGCCCGCGGCTACGTGACCATCGACCGAGAGCTGACCGTCATGGCCGGGCGAGCCCCATCACCAGCAGCAGCCCAGCTGGACCCGCTCCTCGCCGAGGCCCGCCGCACCGGAGGCGTCGCTCTCCGCAGGGACGCCGACCCCGGCCGGCCCGCCTGCCCCAGCCACCCCGAGTTCCCCGCCGACGCATGCCCCGAATGCGAGGACACCCCGTGACCGAGACCCTCGACCCCGGCGTGGACCCCCGCACCCCGCCGCAGGACCTGGACGCCGAACAGAGCGTGCTCGGCGCCGCGATGCTGTCCCGCACCGCCCTGGACGACCTCGCCGGCACCGGCCTGGCAGGCCCGGACTTCTACCGGCCGGCGAACGAACTCATCTGGGACGCGATCGTCGCGCTGCACGCGGCCGGGCAGCCCGTGGAGCCGGCGTGGCCGCAGGCGGATGTCATCATCGGCAACCCGCCGTTTTTGGGCGGCAAACGGCTGCGCAGCGAGTTGGGTGACGTCTACGTGAACAAACTATTCGACCTGTATGGCGGTCGAGTTCCGCGTGAAGCCGATTTGGTCTGCTACTGGTTTGAGAAAGCGCGCACACAAATTGAGCAAGGAAAGGCAAAGCGGGCGGGTCTTTTAGCAACCCAGGGTATTCGCGGCGGCGCTAATCGCAAAGTGCTTGAGCGTATCAAAGCTTCGGGCGATATTTTCTGGGCGCAGTCGGATCGTGATTGGATATTGGATGGCGCTACTGTTCACGTTTCGATGGTTGGATTCGATGCTGGCGTCGAGACCTCCCGTATGCTCAATGGGCAAGCCGTGACGGTAATCAACGCCGATCTGACAGCAACATCCGATTTGACCGCTGCCCAGCGACTCCCAGAGAACTTCGGACTTTCGTTCATGGGGGTCACGCCAGCCGGTAGTTTCGATGTGCCAGAGTCCCAGGCACGCGAATGGATTGCCCTGCCATTGAACCCAAACGGTAGGGCAAACAAAGATGTGCTGCGACCTTATTTCAATGGTATTGATCTCACGCGACGACCGCGAAACGTATGGATTATTGACTACGGTCTTGATACACCCATAGCCGAAGCCGCGCTGTATGAGATTCCGTTTGAGTATCTTCGAAAGCATGTGCAACCCGAACGCAGTAAGAATAATCGTCAGGCCTATCGTGAACGATGGTGGTTGCATGCTGAAGCGCGACCGGCCATGCGCGCGGCTTTGCAGCCGCTAAGACGCTATATCGGCACTTCAATGGTGTCCAAGCATTTCTTCTTTTCATGGCTCCCATCTGAAGTACTTCCAGCCAACCTTCTCATTGTCGTAGCTCGCGACGATGACTACTTTTTCGGCGTTCTGCATTCTAGGGCGCATGAGTTATGGGCATTAGCCCAATGCAGTTGGCTAGGTGTTGGGAATGATCCGAGTTACTCCTCAACCACCACGTTTGAAACCTTTCCCTTCCCCTGGCCACCGACCAAAGAGCCGCAGGACGATCTACGCGTCCAAGCCATCACCCAGGCGGCGAAAGAACTGGTCGAGCAGCGGGACGCCTGGCTCAACCC
>ERZ1026796.164-NODE-164-length-56820-cov-6.048807_pt1 | contig 56820 bp, 47 predicted proteins | sample MGYA00520874_ERZ1026796 | MGnify/ENA primary metagenome ERZ1026796 (study PRJEB33270, sample SAMEA104284474) | anaerobic digester metagenome | biome: Anaerobic digester microbiome; feature: mesophilic sludge digester; material: Anaerobic digester biomass | place...
GCACCGGAATCCGCCACCCACAGGTTCCCCTGATCGTCGACCGCCAGTCCCGAGCCGCCGGGCATCAACGATGGATCGACCATGGTCCCGGTCTCCGTGTCGATCAGCATTATCCCGTTGCCGTACACGTCGCTGACGTAGAGGGAGTCGCCGCGGCACACCCCGAATGCCGGCGCGAAGCCCGCGCTGATGACACCGGTCACGGTACCCGTCTCCACTTCGATCACATGTACTTCGCCGTCCCATGCGGAATAGGTTCCGGTGCAGATGGCGTAGACCTCGTCCTCTCCGTCATAGGTGCAGCCCTGGCAGTTGAAGCCCACCTGGATGGTATCGCAGGGCTGAAGAGTGGCGAGGTCGACGACGACAACCTTGTTGTCGTGGAGCCATCCGCCGCAAGCCGCATAGAGCCTGCCTTCCGCGACGCAGAACCATTCCGGGTTGAGGCCCACGCCTTCGACGAAACCGAGAAGGCTCATCCCGGAGGCGTCGACAAGGGCGATGCTGTTGCCCGCCGCGCAGGACACGGCAAGCGTGTCACCGCCCACGGGCAGGGCGGCCCAGCAGTTGAGCCCGGGGCCTATCCCGAGGGACTGGACGGTCCATCCTTCGGGATCGAACTTCTGCAACGTCACGTCGTCGCTCAAGGAGTTCACGACGAAGAAATGGTCCTGGAACCAGAGAATGTCGTTCGGAGATTCTCCCGGCGATGCGACGTTATGGGTGACGGTTCCGGTCTCTGTGTCTATCTCCGTCAGGGAGTTGGTGCAGCTTACCACCAGGACGCTGGCCGCTTCGGCGGCGAGGTACGCGATGCATGCCATGAGTGTCAGCATCCTGCACCGTCCGTGAAAATGCGCGTTGCTTCCCTGATTGTTCCGTCAGCCGAAGACATGGATCGACTCCTATCCGCTGGTCTTGCGCCAGCAAGAGATCGGCGTTCCATCGGAACGGGCGTCCCGACGGTGTCCCCGGCAGATATTCGGACTCACGGGCTTTCATCTGCTCCTACTCGCCGCCACTTCCCGGAGGCCTGCCTCCAGTGTGATCGTGCGGCTTTCGTTCCCGTTCACCGCTGCGCGACAGTTCCGGATTCTCACCGGATTCCCTGCGGCCGGCCTCGACCGGCCACCGGGGACGCCGGACCATAAGGTGAGATCTCGAGAGCGGACAACCCCCGGGAATGCCGGGCCCGGGATACCAGGGCCGTGAGAGAACCGGGGTGTTCTGCGGCATCGCGACCGTCTATACTCTCCGCTGCCGCAGCGTCAGGGAAGCCGGTGGAAATCCGGCGCGGCCCCGCCGCTGTAACCGGAAACGAAACCGCATTCAGCCATCGCCCCGAACGGCGAGAAGGCGCGGGAGTAGGGGGTCCGGAAGCCAGAAGACCTTCTGCGGCCTTATAGACTCATGGCCTTCGAGGGAGGGTGATGATGCGTTTCCCGGTATCCGTGTTGTGTGCCCATTTCCGCATCAGGGGAGTTCTTCTCCTCTCCATGATGCTCCTGGTTCCCTGCAGTGCCGCCTTCTCCGACCCCTGGGCGGACGCTTCCCCGGCGGTGAGCTATGGTCCCGGGGCGGGGTTCGGCCAAGCCTACTATCCCGACAACATCCTCGGGCCTCCCGATCCCGGCGCCACTCCAACCCTTCCGTCATCATCCCCGTCCGAACTCCTCACGCTGGGCGACGCAGGCTGGGTCGTCCTGCAGTTCACCGACAACCGCGTCGTCGACGGCGAAGGGGTCGATTTCACCGTTTTCGAGAACGTGATGCAGTCCGGCTCGTCCTACTTCCGGGAGACCGCATTCGTCGATGTCAGCCAGGACGGCGAAACATGGTTCCGCTTCCCATGGGACGCAGTCACACTGGAGGGGCTTGCCGGCGTATGGCCGACCACCGGAGGGGATCCGACCAATCCGGAGGTGTCGGGAGGGGATCAGTTCGACCTTCATGACCTTGGGCTGGACTGGATCACATTCGTGAGGCTCACGGACTGCAGCGGCGAAGTCGCGGACGGCGGCCTGTTCGACCTCGACGCCGTAGTGGCGGTGAATTCCGAAGAGATGGGGATCGAAGGTTCTTCACCGGAGCTGCCGGAGATCCTTTGCGTCAATCCTTCGATGCATCACATCGAACTCGAAGTGCCCTGCGAGGGTACGATCCGGGTCTACGGCCTCGACGGGAGACTCGAGGTCGAAACGCGCATACACGCAGGATCGAGCACCGTCGGAGCGGAGGGTCGCGGCATGTCCCCGGGCATGCGGATCGTCGTGTTCGAGCCATCGGGCATCGATGGGAAGGTGATCGCCCGGACGGCGGTTTTGTAAGGTTCATTCCAGATGACGACGCCGCGCTGAACGCGCCGGGGAATCACAACGGCAGGGGGAAAATGGAGAAGGGATACCTTCAGGTCTATACCGGGGACGGCAAGGGAAAGACCACGGCCGCGCTGGGCCTCGTCGTCAGGGCTTTGGGAGCGGGTTTGAAGGTCCATGTCGTCCAGTTCATCAAGAGCATGGAATACAGCGAGCTGACGACCCTGAGGAAGCTCGGGGTTCCCGTCGACCAGTTCGGACGCGGTTGCTTCATCTTCGGAGAGCCTTCCGAGGAGGACAGGAAGGTTGCATCCGGAGGGCTCGCCTTCGCCCGCGGGTTGATGAATACCGATCTCGACGTGCTGATACTCGACGAGATCAACGTGGCGATCTCACTGGGGCTGCTGAAGACCGCGGATGTGATCGACCTTGTGCGGGCGCGGCCGGCGGGGATCGAATTGATCTGCACGGGGCGCGGCGCGCCTGCGGAGCTGATTGAAGAAGCCGATCTCGTCACCGAGATGGTCGCCGTAAGGCACTACTATGACAACGGAGTGCAGGCCCGCAAGGGGATCGAGTGCTGACGGGCGCCGGGGACGGGGAGAAGGCGGTGGATCCATCGATCTGCCCGCTCTGCGGCAGGCCGAACGACTGCGGGATGGCTGCCGGGAAATCCGACTGCTGGTGCAGATATGTGACGATTCCCCATGAGGTGCTCGACAGGATTCCTCCGGAAAAGAGCGGCAAGGCCTGTGTCTGCCGGGCCTGCGCCACCGGGGTTTCAGATTCGGAATCGGGATGCGTGGACGTCGATTCACTCAGCAAAGCTGATGAGCGATGCTGCCGATGATCATGGCAGTCCCGATCCAGGCGCTCCCCGGATATCGCCTTCGTGCGAAAAGGGGTGGAGCTGTCGCAGCAGCCCTGCCCTTCTTTGGTGCGACCCAGGCCGGAGACATCTTCCGGATTGCAGCCCTCAGCCTCCTCCACAGGGCAGTCGCGGGACGGACAGGCGACAGACCGGTCTATCTCAAGACGGCCAGCCTCAGCGTCGCGGATCCGCAGGGCGAAGAGGCTCTTACGACATAGATCCCGCCGGGCACCGGAACTCCCCTTTCGTCGCAGCCGTTCCATGAGAAGCTCCGTTGTTCCGTGGGCTCCGAACCGTCGAACAGGGTACTGACAAGCCGCCCGGACACGTCGAACACAGACAGGTTCAAGGACGACGGCTGCCGCCCGGCGGCAGGCGAGTACACTATGAGAGTGGACGAAACCATGGGATTAGGTGAAGCAGCAAGCTCCATCATGTTTCCAGTGCCGTCTTCGATCCCCTCGGGAGTTCCGAGCATTCCGGAGATCATCCATACGGAGGATTCGGAGCTGCAGACCGTGCCTATTACGTCATCGTCACCGAAGACGATGAGATAGTTCGGCTGGGCGTCGACCTGATACCTCGGAATGTACTGCTGCCCGGAGGCCACATCGAAGGAGTAGATGTAGTTGCCGGGATATATCACAGGTATCGCCGCCCGGGTGCCATCGGTGTTGAAGGCGACGGTGGCGGATCCCTGAGGTGCGACAACCTCTCCGAAATCAGCCTCGGAAAGCGGAGACATCTGAGAAGGGTTGGAGACATCTATGAAGCTCAGCCCTCTCGAATAGACGCAGGCAACCGTCGTCCCCTTCAGGGCGATGTTGCCTCCGTACAGAGTAGTACCGAAGGACTGGCCGTCAGGATCCAGCATGGTCATGCCCGAGATGTCGAACGAGAATAGTACCCTCTCGTTGGATGCAACGAAACCCGTCCGTCCGTCGCTGGATATCAGGACGTTGTTGCTGGACAAGAAGGACGCGCTGGATGGCAGCGGAATGCTGCCCTCCACCGCAAGGGCACCAGGATTCGAAGCGTCCACGACGATGATTGCCGGAGTCGTCGAATCGAGCACGACAATCCTATCGCCGGCGATCGCGATGTTCATGGGGTTGCCCGGCAGGCTTACGCCGTCAGGGTCGACCAGCCCGGGGGTTTGCGTGCTGAAGGAGTAGAGCTTGTCGTCAGTGAACGAGGAGATGTATCCCGTCACCCCGTCGGCGCCCACGACTACGTTTTGACCTGAGATACAACTGGTGGACGGCAGGGATATCAATCCGACGGCCTGCAGATCGGAAGGGGTGGAAACATCCGCAACCCAGATTCCCCAGTTGGATCCTGAGGAGGGAAAGTTACCCGGGATGGCGGCTCTTGCATTCGCGAACAGGAACACATCCGAGGATATACCGGTCAGCGCCATGCCGTCGGGATCGAGAATCTGCCCCGTTGACAGGTCGAACGACCAGAGGGCGTTGGCGTTGTTGCTTGTGACGAATCCGATTCCATCGGACATGGCGAAGCTCGTGTTCTGCAGGAAGGTGGACGGTTCCGGGGGATCGAACACTACCGATGTCTGCGCAAGAGCGGATGCCAGGCAGGAGAACAGAAGGAAGAGAGATGTCTTCATCTTTGAACCCTCCCTAGAGTCATTGCAAATTCGTCCATTGGTTCCTACAACTCCCACGACAGGTCGAAGAGCTGCTTCATATGCCCGGCGAACCTGTCGTGGGTTGTCACGAGAACGGAAGCTCCGGGCCGCAGCGGCGTGATCATCGCGTCCACTTCCGGCGCGCGATGCCCGGCGAGGCAGACGGATCAGCGGCCGGAAGGTCACTCTTCTTCAGCAGTTCGATGTACGAAGTGGCTTCGCTGGCGAGGGAACCCAGGCTGGAGAGCCTTTGTTTGCATTCGTCCAGGTTCATAATGTCACCCTCTCATGGGTACAACATATATAATCGAAAGACGGGGTCCAGAGTCATCGACGAACCAGGAACCAGATCGTTTTTACTATCTGGACCTAAACCGGTCATTTCCGAGTCATCGGAAACGAACCGGCCCGCCTGCGACTCGAGCGCACTTGTCGATCCCGCGGCCACTGGAACCCTGGAGGCTTACCGGTCGTGAGAGGGCTGAACCGTTGACTTTTCCAGCGGCGACGACTCCTCTTCGAGGATGACCTCTCTGGCCTCTTCGAGGGCCTTTCTGTCCGCCATGAGCATAAGTGTGTCGTATTGCTGGAGGATGGTTCGTCCATTCGGCACCAGGAACTCGTTCCCCCTGCGGATGAGCAGTATCAGAACCCCTTCGGGAAGCCCGATGCCGGCGACGGGTTTCCCTGCAACCGTGGAGTCCGGGGGGATGTCTATCTCGAGCGTCTCGCCGTCCATCTCCGCAGTCCTTTCGAACTCGATCGGATATTTCGGGCGGTCGGAGAGCGGCGCGTCCACTCCGAGCCATCTCGCTACCGGCATCAGGGTCCTGCCCTGGAGCAGCGCCGACAGGACGACCACGAAGAACACCATGTCGAAGATCCTGTTGGAGTTCTCGTAGCCCGCCATGTAGGGGAAGGTCGCCAGCACCACGGGTACGGCCCCACGAAGGCCCGTCCAGGCCACCAGCGTCTTCTCCTGCATCGTGAAGGAACTGCCGATGAGGCCAAGGTACACTGCGACCGGTCTGGCCACGAACATCAGGAAGGCCGATACCAGAAGCGCCGTGCCGGCGACCTGGGGTATCCGCGACGGGAACACCAGCAGGCCCAGCACTACGAACAGCACGATCTGCATCAGCCATCCCACGCCGTCGTGGAAGCGGGTCAGCCCGCGCTTATGCAGGAAATCCCTGTTGCCCATGACGATGCCACAGACATACACCGCCATGAAGCCGTTCCCCCCGATACTGGTGCACAGGCCGTAGGTGACCAGGACGACGCTCATGCTCAGAACCGGGTAGAGCCCCTCGTAGGCCAGATGCATGCGGTTGAAGGCGCTCGAAGCGAGGAACCCGAGAGCCGCTCCGATTAACACCCCGACCGTCATGTTCACCGCGAGCGAGACCAGGGAGGCGGTCCAGGACGCCACTGTCCCGGAGGCGAAACCGAGAACTGTGACCGTCAGGAACACGGCCATCGGATCGTTGCTGCCCGATTCCAGTTCGAGCAGAGGCTTCAGAAGCCCCTTCAGCTTCACACGGCGCGATCGCATTATCGCGAAGACGGCGGCTGCGTCCGTCGAGGATACGATAGAACCCAGCAGGAGTCCTTCCAAAAGTGGGAAACCCAGGACGAATCGGCAGAAGAGTCCCACCAGAAGGGCGGTGATGGCCACCCCGAAGGTGGCGAGGATAATGCTTCGCCCCAGTACCGGGCGTACGCTTTCCCAGTCCGTGTCGAGGCCGCCGGAGAACAGGATGAAGGCGAGGGCGAAGACACCGACCGAGTTGGCTGCTACCGGGTCGTTGAAGTAGATGCCGCCGATGCCGTCTGATCCCGCCAGCATGCCGATGGCGAGGAACAGGAGCAGGGCGGGTACGCCGACCCGCTCCGAGAGACGGTGGGCGAGGGCTCCAAAGAAGAAAAGCAATCCTGCGGCCAGGATCATCACCGGGGAGATGCCTGGCATATCGTTCATGAACACGACCTTCCCACTATGCTGATCGGCGCTCGCAAATCATGCCTTAGGTTCGATTATCGGGAGGGTCGCCTGTCCCGGCAAGCAGGAATCCAGATCGTTTTTACAATCTGGACCAAACGGGTCATTCCCGGGTCGTCTGCAATGGCTTTGACTTCGGCAATCCGACACCATGATTGTTTCAATCCGAAACGAACGCCCGCGAGACATAAGTCCAGAGGTGCATCGCGATGAAGAGCCACGCATTGACTGACGCGGCCCCGGACCTTATCTCAGGAATGATTCTCCGGTTGCCTGAATGTGCATTCCGTCGGCAGAGGTCGGGAGGACATCTTACTCATCCTCTTGTGATCGAGTGAGGATTTCTGTTTCTAAAGGGGGAATCACTCATAGACCGGCTGGAATGCAGGAGGACACAATCCTTTTCTATTGATAGAATGCTTGTGGGAGTACGATAATGAAACGGGAAGTGCTTGGGCCGCTGTTTCTCATCTTCCTCTTTTCAGCCATCACTTCTTCTTTTGCGGCCATGCGGTTTTCGGAGCATCCTTCCCTGCACTGGGACGCCGCCCATTACGCACTGCTGGCTAGAAATCTCGTGGAAGGAAACGGTTTCTCGAACAGTCCCGGCCATCCGACCGCCTTCCGGCCTCCTCTGTATCCCGCGGTCGTTTCAGTGATATTCCGCGCCGTCGGTGAACGCTATCGCGCCGTATATCTTCTGCAGGCAGTGCTTTACGCCCTTGCGGCAACCGGTCTGGCGTGGTTCGCATACCGTATGGCCGGACGAAGATCGATGTATTTCACCGGAATTCTGGTTGCGGTCAATCCATCGGCGCTTGAAATGACCGGCATGCTGATGACCGAAACCCTCTTCGCCTTTCTCCTCGTCTGCTGCCTGCTGCTTCTTTACAAGGCCTTTCAGGGTGGATCCGGAAGGTTGCCTTCCCCGGGACTTCTGTATTACGCCGGCGCCGGACTGCTGCTGGGGGCTGCGACCCTCTGCAGGCCCAATGCGGCTGGATGCAGCCTGATGGCGGCAGCGGTCATTCTTGTACGGAGAAGGGAGGCTTTCGGTATCCGCCTTGCATCCGCCGCCGTCCTTCTGCTCGCGTCCGCTCTTCCCGTGGCTCCGTGGATGATGAGAAACAACGAGTTGTTCGGCTCACCATGCATTACGACAACAGGAGGAATAAACTTCTGGGATTTCCGGCATAGAGACCCTTCTGCCTCCTCGTCCATAGGAACGCCCCCGGAGGAGTTCCTGAGAGCCAACAGCCTCGCCCGGCAGAGGGACCTGGCTGAAAGAGGCGGAGACGTTTCCAGAATGGCGCCGGTGTACAACATCTGTCCCCGTTACTTCGCCTATTTCTACAACCAGTCGATAATCGACAGATTCACCGGCCTTTCGGAAACCGAGGCCGACGGCGAGTATTTCCGGATGGGTCTCGAGTACACGCTGAACAATCCTATGCGTGTGCTGCTCGAATCCCTGCAGGACGTTCTGAGGGTGTTCTCTCCGCTGGACAGGAATGGTAGGATCGATCCGGTTCTCTTCATCGCGCTGCCCTTCATCATCTGCGGGATGTATCTCGTCTGGAGGCATGACGCCGACGCCGGCGCCGCTCTCGCAGCACTCTTCGTCCCGCTCCTTGTCACATCCTTTCTGATACGTTACGAACCCAGATACCGGATACCGTTCGAGCCGCTGATGCTCGTCTATTCGTCGGTCGGCATCGCCGCCTGCGCCTCCGGGGCGCTCAAGGAGAAGAAGGTGAGGGTTCTCATGGCCGTGGGCCATGTTCTGTTCACGGCCGCCTCGTACATGACCCTTTCCGGACCTCCGGCATCCTGAAAGCCGCAGTCATTTCAGGCTCATCGTAAGTGACCCGGCCCGGCGGCGGTCTTCAACGCCGGTAGCATTCCGTCGGGCGGACAGCGGCGTCCGAATGCTCTTCCTCAAAAGCGCCCGAAGGGCTGAAGGCCTGATTCCCGCCTTCCTCGACGGGCGGGCGGCCCGGCTGTTATGGTCCGCTGACGATGTGCGGCCGCCGGCACCGGTATCCCCTGCCTGACGGACCTTTCCAAGAACCCCGGAGAGAAGGGCACCAATGAACAGGAAATCGCGTTTCGACACACTGCTCGTCCACGGAGGGCAGAAGCAGGATCCTCTCATGGCCGTGAACCCGCCGATCTACCAGACGTCGACCTTCTCATTCAGGAATGCGCAGGAGGGCGCGGACTGCTTCGCGGGGGAGAGCGACGGGTACATCTACTCCCGGCTCGGCAATCCCACCGTCAGGGTGCTGGAGGATGCCGTCGCGGCGCTCGAGGGAGGGTTCGGCGGCATCGCCGTAGCCAGCGGCATGGCTGCCGTGACGACCGTGTACATGTCCTTCCTGGGCCGGGGCGGCCATGTCGTCTCGACCGACGCGGTTTATGGAGCTTCGAGGGGAGTGCTGGAGAAACACTTCTCCCGGTTCGGGGTCGAATCGACATTCGTCGATACCAGCCGCCTGGAACTCGTCGAGGCCGCCATCCGTCCGGAGACGAAGCTCCTGTACGTGGAGACCCCCGCTAATCCGACGATATCCATCACCGACATAGCCGCATGTGCCGAGATCGCGCACAGGCACGGCATCCGCCTGGTCGTGGACAATACCTTCTGCTCGCCCCTGCTGCAGAGGCCTCTGGAGCTGGGGGCGGACGTGGTGCTCCACTCCATCACCAAGTTCATCAACGGTCATGCGGACGTGGTGGGAGGCGTGATCGTCGCTAAGACGGAGGCCGACCATTCGCTGATGTATGGAGTGATGACCAGCATGGGCCCCTGCATGGACCCGCACCAGGCCTTCCTCGTGACCAGGGGGCTCAAGACCCTGTCCGTAAGGCTCCTGCGGGCGCAGGAGAACGCGCAGAAGATCGCGGAATACCTCGAGGGTCACCCAAAGGTCGCATGGGTGAGGTATCCCGGCCTCGAGTCCCACCCGCAGCACGAGCTGGCCGCCAGGCAGCAGAAGGGGCCCGGCGCCATGATATCCTTCGGCCTGAAGGGCGGCCTGGAGGCGGGCAGGATTCTGATGGACAGCGTCGGGCTTGCCGCCCTCGCCGTCTCTCTGGGCGGAGTCGAGACCCTGATCCAGCATCCCGCCTCGATGACCCACGCGAAGGTGAGTGCGGAGGCGAAGCTGAAGGCGGGGATCACGGACGACCTGGTGCGCTATTCCGTAGGCATAGAGGATCTGGACGACCTGATCGCCGACCTCGACCAGGCCCTGGCCAGGATATAGTCCAGCCGGAAGGCATGGCGCCGCCTGCGGTCGCCCGGGGGCTGGAATGAACGCCGCCGCAATGGTTCGGGAAAGAGAATGCCGGTTCTCCCGGTCCTCCTTCTGAGCCTCTGCTCCGCAGTCTCCGGGGAAGGTCCGATCCCGGAACTCACCCCTCCCGTCAGGCGGGGGGACGAAGTCCCCTCAGCCGGCCGTTCGTCATCCGGGACGCCCGGAACCTGGCTGATAATGGGTGAGGGACTCATGACCGCGGATCGGCTGGCCGGCTTCCTGCTCGAGGACAATCCGGACGCCGACAGCGAAAGGGTACTGCTGCTGGCGACCCTCTACATCGAGGAGTGCGCCGTCGAAGGGGTGAACTCGGACGTCGCCTTCGTTCAGATGTGCCATGAAACCGGCTTTCTGAGGTTCGGCGGCCTCGTGACCGGGGACATGAACAACTTCTGTGGACTTGGCTCGACGGGCCCCGGGAATCCCGGGCTGAGCTTCCCGGACGAGCGCACCGGAGTCCGCGCCCATGTCCAGCACCTCAAGGCCTACGGCTCTACGGAGCCTCTCGTTGGTGAACTGGTCGATCCGCGGTTCGGGCTGGTGAGCCCCCGGGGCAGGGCCCCCGACATCTCCAGGCTCTCGGGCACATGGGCCGCCGACAGGCACTACGCGGAACGCCTGGCCGAAATGCTCGGGCGCCTCTATCTCTGACCGAAGGAACCGCCGCCCCGGGATACTGCCGGGGCCGGCCCTCCGTTGCCGCCGTCAACCCCTTGCCGCCCGGGCGGTTGTCGAATCGAAGCCCGACTGCGCCATCGGCAGTCATCCCGCCGTCCTCCCGGAAGCTGCCTCAGTGAGTACGACCGACATGATTGACGACTCCTACAGCAGACGCGAATGATTCGCGTTATGGATGAGGATTTGCGTCTCCCGCCGGCCCGGGACCCCTCCGGCGCCCTGCTGCGGATGCACGGTTTCCGCGTGACGAGGCTCCGCAGGGCCGTAGTGTCCGCATTCCTGGCTGCGGATGGCGCTCTCTCCGTGGACGATCTCGTGGAAACCGTAGGATTCGGCAGCCTTTCTAGCGTCTACCGGGCCGTGGAGGCTCTCGAATCAGAAGGCGTTCTCGAGAGATGCCCCGGATCGGCGGGCATCAGGAGATACTGCCTCGCCAGACACGGGCGCTGCGGACACAACCACTTCGAGTGTCTGGGCTGCGGACGGGTGATCCACCTCGACCTCGAACTCCCTCCCGGGTTGGTGGAGCGTGTATCGGCCGAAGGATTCAGCATTGCGAACGCCTCGGTGCACTTCTCCGGGAAATGCCGGGACTGTTCGGGAAAGGGTCGTGAATGAAAAGGCTGGCTTTTGTCATCCCCGCGCTGGCCGTCCTGGGCTGCTCGACCTCGGCGCCGGGCCGCGGGCGGCTGACCGTAGCCGTCAGCATCGAACCCGAAGCCTTCCTGGTGGAAGGGATAGCGGGAGACCTGGCCGACATCGTCGTAGTCGTTCCGCCTGGCGCGGACCCGCACGGCTTCGAGCCCTCTCCGGCCACGATGCAGGCAGTCTCCGAAGCCGATCTCTACCTTGCAATCGGTCTTCCGTTCGAGGAGCAGTGGCTCCCCAGAATCGAGGGCTCGGCTCTCGGGCTCGCCGTCGCCAGGATTGATTCCGGCCTGGTGAGAACCTCCGACGGCGATCCCCACGTCTGGCTCTCCCCGGACATGATGAGGGTCCTCGCAGCCAATACGGAACGCCAGCTTCGCCGCATGGCGCCCGCCGACTCGGCTGCATTCGCCGATGGCCTCGCCGGCACTCTCGCCGTTATCGACTCCACCGACGCCAGGGTGTCGGACATACTGGAAGGGTGCGAGGGAGCGACGTTCGTCGCCCTCCATCCCGCCTATGCCTACTTCGCCCGGGAATACTCGCTGGTACAGGTGGCGCTCGAAGTCGAGGGAGCGGAACCGACGCCGGTGCAGTTGTCGGAGATAGTCGAAGCGGCGCGTGCCGGCTCCTCCCGGATCGTCATCGTCTCACCGGGTTTCTCCACCGGGGCCGCCGAAGCCCTCTCGATCGAACTGGGCTTCGAGCCCAGGCCGCACGACCAGCTCTCGCACGACTGGCCGGGATGCATGACGGGGCTCGCCTCGCTGATCGCGGGTGAAGAGTGAGTGAGGAGCCCGTCGTAAGGCTTCGCGCCGTCAGTTTCGGGTACGGGCCCGGCCGCCCGGCCCTCGACCGGGTGGACTTCGAGGTGGCGAAAGGCGACTATGTTGCAGTCATCGGCCCCAACGGCGGCGGCAAGACCACCCTCCTGAAGGTGATCCTGGGCCTGAGGAAGCCTTGGTCGGGTTCGGTGGAGGTCTTCGGCGGACCGCCGGGGAAGGCACGCAGCCGGATCGGCTATGTTCCACAGTGGACGGGGCTCAATCTCGATTTCCCCGTAACCGCCCTCGACGTGGTGATGATGGGGCTTCCTCCTGGCCTCCGCGGCGCCGCCGGAAGAAGGCGCGCCCTGGCCGCCATGGAGGAGCTGGGTGTCGCCTCTCTCGCGTCGAACCATGCCGGAAGCCTCTCCGGGGGGCAGAGGCAGAAGGTCTTCGTGGCGAGGGCACTCGCAGGATCGCCGGAACTGCTGCTTCTGGACGAGCCTGCGGCCAGCGTGGATCAGGCCGGTCAGGGGGGGCTGTACGAGCTTCTCGAAAGGCTGAGCGCAACTATTACAATAATCCTGGTGACGCACGACGTAGGAGCCGTGGCCGGGTCCGTCCGTTCGATCGCCTGCCTCAACGGCAGGCTGGTGAGCCACGCCGAGACTCTGGGAACGGAAGCCCTCTGGAAGGCATATGGATGCCCAGTCGATCCGATCTCCCACGGCACGCCCCACCGCGTGCTCGGAACCCACGGCGGGGGCTGCGATGCTTGAGGCCCTCGCCCGGTACGCATTCCTCCAGAACGCCGTTCTGGCCGTCCTGCTGGGTTCGGTCGCCTGCGGGACAATCGGCAGCCTGCTTTTCGTGAACAGAATGTCGGGTCTTTCCGGCGGCATAGCACATGCGGTCTTCGGAGGGCTGGGCTTCGCTCTCTTCGCCGGCATCGACCCCCTTGCAGGGGCTGTCGGCGCAAGCATCCTGGCCTCCCTGCTGCTCGGCTTCCTGTTCAGAGGGGCGCGGAGCCGTTCCGAGGCCGCCATCGCAGCGGTCTGGTCGATCGGCATGTCGATGGGCCTGGTCTTCGCCGCTATGGCGCCGGGATACAGGGGCGACCTGATGGGATACCTCTTCGGCAGCGTACTCGCCGTGCCGGCAGCCGACCTGGTCCTGACGGTCGTCGTGGACGCCGCCGCCCTGCTATTCGTGACCGTATTCTACAGGAGGATACTCGCGATCTCCTTCGACCCGGAGTACGCCGCCGCCCGCGGGATGAGCGCCGGTGCCTTGTACACCGCGTTCCTCGTGCTTACCGGCCTTTCCGTCGTGGTTCTGATGCGATCCGTCGGGCTCGTCATGGTGATCGCCCTCCTCACCATCCCTCCAGCCACTGCAAGGCTCCTGACATACAGGCTTCCCGTGATGATCCCCGCAGCCTGCGCACTCAGCGCGGCGGCGGGCCTCGGCGGGCTCGCAGCCTCATGGAGCCTCGATCTTCCAGCCGGGGCGTGCATCGTCCTGACCAGCGCCGCAGGTTTCGGCCTGGTTTCCTTCGCATCGCGCGTCGCTTCCGCCGTGCGTACCCGCGGGAGGCGAACGCAGACATCCCCGACGGCTGGAGCCCGGCCGGCCTGAACCGATCCTGTCGGCGGACTTCGCCAGCCAAAACGACCCGGAGCCCGGCTCATGCATGCTGTGGCATTTTCCCGGGCCCGCACCAATAATATGAGCCCCGGTCGGCAGGCTATGTCCGGCAGGCCCGACCGGAATCGCTTCTGCCAAGGAGGTCCTTCAATGACTGAACTCGACAGAGCCAGACGAGAGGCCGGACGGCTCGCCGACATGAAGGGCGTGAGCTACTGCGTGATCTCGCGTGAGGAATCCGGCAAAAAGGAGTATAAATACGTCTGCATGGAGGGTTTCGGCCTCCCCAAGGGCTGGATGCTGGAAGAGGTGATCAATCCCCTGATCGAACGGGTCGAGATAGAGCCCCCGGAGAATATCGAGGACGACTCATTCTGATTTCTGCAGGCCCCATCGAAGGAACAGCGAAATGCAGTTGCCAGGTGATTCCAAGGTGATCAGCGCCGGTACCCGGATGCCTTCCGACCCGGAGATATCCGCTTCTGCGAAACTATTGCCGATAACCGAGATCGCCGGACGGCTCGGGCTGGCCCCTGAGGATCTGCTCCTCTATGGCGGCGACAAGGCGAAGGTACGCCTGGACGCAGTCCGCAAGAGATCGAAGGGCCAGGGACGCCTGATACTGGTCTCCGCCATGACCCCCACCCCGGCGGGCGAGGGGAAGACCACCGTCTCCATAGGCCTGGCGCAGGGCCTGGCCCGCATCGGCCGCTCGACCTGCATCGCGCTCAGGGAGCCCTCCCTCGGCCCCATCTTCGGAATGAAGGGTGGAGCGACCGGAGGCGGATACTCCCAGGTTCTTCCCGCCGAGGACATCAACCTCCACTTCACGGGTGATCTCCACGCCGTAACCTCGGCGCACAACCTCCTCGCAGCCGCCATCGACAATCACATCTACTGGGGCAATCCCTCGGGCCTCGATCCCCGCACCGTGCGCTTCCACCGGGTGCTCGACATGAACGACAGGGCTCTGCGGAACATCGTCATCGGTCTCGGAGGCAGGACGCAGGGCGTACCCCGCGAATCCGGCTTCGACATCACCGCCGCGAGCGAAGTGATGGCGATCATGGCTCTCGCGGAGGGCCGGGAGGATCTGAAGGAGCGTCTGTCCCGCATCTATGTGGGGATCAACTATGACGGAGAGCAGGTGACTGCCGGTTCGATGGGCGTTTCCGGGGCAATGGGCGTCCTGCTGAAGCACGCGATAAGGCCCAATCTCGTCCAGACCATCGAAGGCGTTCCCGCATTCGTCCATGCAGGCCCCTTCGCCAACATCGCACACGGGTGCAACTCCCTCATCGCGACGAAGATGGCCGTAGGCCTGTCCGACTGGGCGATAACCGAGGCGGGCTTCGGCTTCGATCTCGGAGCCGAGAAGTTCTTCGACATCAAGTGCGGTTACGGCAGGCTGAACCCTTCCATCGTGGTCCTGGTGGCCACGTGCCGCGCCCTCAAGATGCACGGGGGCAGGAAGAAGAAGGAGCTGGACGCTTCCGATCCCGATGCCGTAGTGCGCGGCCTGCCCAACCTTGAGAAGCACCTCGAGAACATCCGCAAGTTCGGGCTTCCGGCCGTCGTGTGCGTGAACCGCTTCCCGTCGGACTCCACGGACGAACTGGCGGTCGTGCTTCGCAGGTGCTCTGAACTGGGAGTCCCGGCCGCCGTCGGGGAGGGCTTCAGCATGGGCGGCGCCGGCATGGTCGATCTGGCCGAGAAGGTCGTCCAGACAGCCGAATCCTCGAAGGCGTCGTACAAGCCGCTCTACCAGTGGGACTGGCCTGTCGAGAAGAAGATCCAAACGATCGCGAGGGAGATCTACGGGGCCGAGTTCGTGGACTTTACCTCACAGGCCAGGAAGGACCTCGCCGCCATAGCGAAGTTCGACTACGCGAAACTGCCGGTCTGCATCGCCAAGACGCAGAACTCCCTGTCCGACAACCCGGAACTCCTGGGCAGGCCGAAGGACTTCGTAGTGACCGTGAGGGAGATTCAGATCGCAGCGGGCGCAGGCTTCCTGATCCCGATAACCGGGGATATCCTCAGGATGCCCGGTCTCCCCTCGAAACCGGCTGCGCTCGGCATGGACATCGACACGGTAGGAAACATAACCGGGTTGTGATCCGCGTTACGGAATCCCCTCCCAGGGGTTCGGCAGCGGATCGCCGGGCGGAGGGGCGAGCGAGGCGGCTCCCGGTCCGCTCCATCTGAGGCCTCTGTAGCCTGAGGCGGAAGCTTCTCCCGTGGCGACGCTCCTCCCCGAGAGCCAGACGGCAGTCGTTCCCGACACGACCCCTCCTGCCGGCGGTCGATCCATGAAGAGTACCGGTGTCTGTTCGGAAGCCTTCCAGGCCGTGATCGGCATCCACTCCTCGTCGGTCGCGACCGCAGTACCCTCCGGAACCGCAAGTATGCAGGCCGCGAGCTGCGCGTGCCTCGATCTGAAGTAATTCTCGAAAAGAACCCCCCGGACCGAACCCGCGACTGACACGACCGCAGCCGAGGCGAGGAGCAGTGCGCCGCCGGGGTGCCTTGGCAGGCATCTCCGCACGAAGGACGCCGCCAGGAGTGCGGCCGGGAGGAGCAGGAACCTCGGCCCGAACTGGAACATGCCGTCGGTGGGCGAGAGCAGGAGAAGCGCTGCAGCAGCGCCGCCGCCGGCCTTCTCCATCCGGGCCGCTGCGGGACATTCCCCGAAGCCCTTCGTCAGGGGGAAGAGGGCCAGCCCCGGGGCCATCATGAAGATCGAGGAGGAGCCGAGCGATTTCCTGTACCAGTAGTAGAGCAGGACAAGGGCGGCGGACACGGCGGCCACCCTGAAAACCGTCTTCGATGCAAGCCTTTCCGGCATGACGGCCGCAATGGCCCATGCAAGACACGCGGCGACCGCCGGAATGTTTCCCGCGGGGACGGTCCAGGACGAGAGGATGGAGAGCCTCGCCTGGAGGAATCGCCCCGGGGGGACGAAACAGGGGAGATTGTCCGCGATCCGTTCGGGAAGTGCGCCCGGTACGAGCATTGCAAGGCCCGCAAGAATTGCCGCCGCCGCCCAGACGAGAATCGCCGACCGCGCCCCCTCCTCCCTCCGGGCGGACCAGACGAGGGCGACGGATGCCCCCGCGGCCGCCGGGGCGATCTCCGGTCTCCAGACAGCCGCAGCCGCCAGGGGTATCGTCCAGAAGGGGAGACGACCCCGCCGCCCGAGGGCGGACATGAACATCAGCACCCAGAGGAGGGCCGGGAGCATGGCTGGCCCGTGCTCCCAGAAAACCAGAGCGTAGGGAGCCATCCCGGAAAGAGCGAATGCGCAGATCCCTGCGATGGCGCCGATTCCTGCGGCAGCCCCGCCTGCGGCGAGGACGGCCAGGGGCCAGGCTGCGGAAGCCGTTGCGATCAGGACGAACAGCCTCGACGATCCGAGGCTGCCGGCGCCGAAGAGAGAAGAGACCAGGGGAAAACTGGCCGGGTAGGAGGAAGCCACTCCCCCGTCGCATGGAATCGACAGGGCGGGGGGATACATCCTCGACCCGACTCCCGGAGGCAGCGCCCTCGGAAGGGCTTCAGTCCCCTCGATGAAGGCCTGTGCCTGCCAAAGCCTGATCCCGTTGTCGCCAGAGAAGGGCGCCCAGGGAGGAATCTCCCTGCCGGGCAACGAGATTGCCGCCAGGAGCACGGCGACGGACGCCCATGCCGCCAGGCCCCCCGGGATTCTCATCTACCAGCGGTTCCAGTGGACCTTGGAGTCATCCCATCTGTCCGGTGTCTCCGGCTTCTCGTCCGGCCAGCCGAATGCGACCAGAGAGAACGGTTCCACTCCCGGGGGGAGCTGCACGAGGGCCTTGAACCCGGTGATCCTGTCCTCGCGGGGATGGACCCCGAGCCAGACCGCACCGAGCCCGAGGGATTCCGCCACGAGCAAAATGTTCTGCGTGGCCGCCGCGCAGTCCTGAATCCACATCCCACTGTGGGACAATGTAGTATCCGCACAGACCGCTATGCAGCCCGCCGCCTCGGGAACCATGGAGGCATGCGGATGGAATCCCGGAACAGCCTCCAGCAGCTTCCTGTCCTCCATGACGAGGAATCGCCAGGGCTGCCTGTTGCTCGCCGAGGGCGCATACATGGCGCCCTCGAGCATGTCCAGTACCATCTTCCTCGGAACCGGATCCCTGCGGTACTTCCGGATGCTCCTGCGCCTGATGATCACATCCAGCATCGTGTACCCCCCGCTGTTCGGATTACCATATTATCCCGCAGCTAATATGTTCATCCAAACGCCCGGCTGGAACAGGATGCCGGGCCGGTCGCAATCCCGGAGGCCGAACGATCTCAGGCGTCAGGCGAAGAGTAGCCGACAGGGCCATGAAAGGCGTGAGGAAGCTGCTCACCTTCCTTTCCCGGCTGTTGCTGACATTCGTGGGAACAGCGCTCTTCTCCCTTGCCGTCAGAGGTTTCTACAAGCCCAACGCCCTCATGTCAGGAGGAGTGACCGGGACATCCCTCCTCATAAACCACTTCACCAACTTCCCCGTCGGGATGGCCGTCCTCCTCTTCAACATTCCGATCTTCATCCTCGGCTTCAGATACATCGGCAAACGCTTCGCGTTCTTCTCCGGGCTGGGGGTTCTCCTTTTCGGGCTCGCCACCGACTTTCTTCCGATAGAGCCCCTCACCAGTGACCCCATGCTTGCCGCGATCTTCGGCGGAGTGCTTGCAGGCCTGGGCACGTCCTTCGCCATACGGGCGGGTGGCTCCCTGGGCGGCTTCGACATCCTCGCCGTCGTGGTCAACAGGAAGTTTTCGGCGGGTGTGGGAGAGGTCCTGATGACCCTCAACGGCATACTGGTAGTCACCGCCGGAATCTTCATCTCGCCGGAGACGGCCATGTACACCCTGATCGCGATCTTCGCATCGGGGCGCACCGTCGATCTGATGCAGACCCCCCGCCCCAGGAAGGCGTTCCTGATCATGACCCAGAATCCAGCCCCCATCAGGGAGAGGATCCTGTCCGAGATGGGCAGGGGGCTTACGGTATGGAGGGCCGACGGAGGCTTCAACCGCAATCTTGCGGTCCTGCTCTGCGTTGTCACGAAGATGGAGCTGCGCGAGCTGTCCGAGATCGTGGAGGAGGAAGACGGCAACGCATTCACAGTGGTCCTCGAGGCGAGCAATGTGTTCGGCCGTTTCAGGCCTTCCGCCGCCTACGCCCAGCTCCAGAAGCTCCAGCTATGGAACAGGGAGGACACCGGACAGCCCGAGTGACGCAGGAATGCTGCAGGCTGCGAATCCTTTCCGGGGGAGAACCGCTCATGAGCCACCGGGGAAAATCACAGGCTTTTCTGATCCTCGCAGCCCTCGCCCTGTGCGGCACGGTCGGCGCCGGAACCACGGGGAGCCTCTCGGGGGTCGTTACGGATTCCGACGGCGACCCGGTGACGGGAGCAAGCGTCGTCATCGAGGGGACGCCGTTCGGCTCCATGACGGACCGTGAGGGCAGGTACGACGTCTACGCCCTCTCTCCCGGCACTTATACGGTAACCGCCAGGATGGTCGGGATGACCTCCGTCACCAGGGAGGGAATCCGCATAGTGACCGACCAGTCCACCCGGGTGGATTTCGTGCTCGGTATCGAGGCCGCCGGCTCTACGATCATCGAGGTGAGGGATCAGAGGAACCTCATTCTCGAGACGGTGCCGTCCACGATACACGTCATAGACCGGTCCGAGATGAGGCTCATGCCCGTTCCGGACATGCTCGAGATCATCAGCAGGCAGCCGGGTATCGTCTCCAGCGGCGGATCCCTCCATGTCCGCGGGGGGAGGGCAGGCGAAGTCGCCTTTCTTCTCGACGGCATCCCTGTCAGATCGCCGGTGGACAACTCCTTCAGCGCGGTGCTGCCCGTCTCCGCGGTCTCCGAGGCTTCGATCATCACGGGTGGCGCCACCGCGGAGTACGGGAACGCGATGTCCGGGGTCGTCAACATGGTCTCCCGTGAAGGAGGGAAGAGCTATGAAGGCGGTGTTACCGTACATGCCGGAGATCTGACCGAGTTCGGTTACGAGTCCGTCTCCGTCAACTATTCCTCGCCGTCGGAAAACGACAGCTACAGGGACGGTTGTCTGGACGCGGAAGTCTCGCTGGGAGGCCCCGAGCCCATCACGGCCCACGTCCTCCCCGCGATAGGGATCGATGTTCCCTGGGACCTGAGGTTGTTCGGATCGGCCCGCTATATGCGCAGCGGCAGGGATCTCGAGGACAGCAGGGGCTACTGGGAGAACAACTGGCAGAACGTCGCGAGCGGCTCGTTGAAGATCTCCGGGAGGCCGTCATCCTCCACCAGGATCTCGGTTCTGGGGTACTATAACTACAGGCAGTCGGGGTGGGACGAATGGGCCTGGTCCCGGATGGATCAGCCGGTCTACATCGATGAGATTCCCTACCTGGGCGTGGATCCGGACTACTCGATCCCGGTGAGGTATCAGGAGCTTGGCGGCGTTACGGCCTCCGTGACCAGGATGTTCTCCGACGACGTATTCATGGAGGCGCGCCTCAATCAGAACAGGTTCTGCCACTGGCGCAGGATAGCGAGCGAGGACGGCGGGTATTTCGGGGATTCCCACTCGCCTTCGGACTGGATTTCGTTCTTTCTCCCCGAGCCGAGGGTGATCGACAGCCTCGGTTTCTACCACGCGGGTCTCCACCCGGAGGTCTGGCTGGAGTCGAGGAGCACGGTGACCACCGGCAGGATCGACTTCACCGACAGGATTTCCGGCGTGACCGAGCTGAAGGCCGGGATCGAGGGATCCTACTACGACATCTACGACTACAGCGTCCACCTTTCCGACGACGGCGCCGCCAACGTCAGCCTCTGGAAAGCCTATCCGACCTCACTCGCGGCCTACTGCCAGACCGTTCTCCGTTTCAGCGGCGGGATGGTGATGAATGCAGGCCTCCGGTACGACCTGTTCCTTCCGAACTGCCGCAGAATGGACGCCGTGACGGGTGAACTCGTGGACGTCGGCAACAAGAGCCAGATCAGCCCCCGCATAGGCCTGACCAACCCCGTCACCGACAGGGATATCTTCTTCGTCACATACGGCCACTACTTCCAGATGCCGAACATGAACGAGTTGTTCTACGGGACGGACTACAACCTCTCCAGCATCTACTCGATCGTCGGGAACCCCGATCTGGAAGCCGAGAAGACCGTCGCCTACGAGGCGGGCGTGAGGCACCGGTTCTCGGACATCACGTCTCTCGCCTTCTCCACCTTCTACAAGGACGTCACCGGTCTCGTCAGAACCACCGGATACGACGGAGAGGGCTACGACTACTACTTCCTCTACGAGAACGACGACAGCCATGCCGTGATCTGGGGCGTGGAGACCAAGTTCGTCCGGCTCCCCGGTGAATGGTGGTCCGCGTCGGCCGGTTACACCTACTCGGTCGCCAGGGGCAGGTATTCCTCCGCCTCCGAGGGATGGGAGTACGAGTCCGAAGGGATAACGATCCCATCCACCCAGGACAGCTATCTGGACTGGGATCAGAGGCACTCCGCCAACGCGAGCGCCGGGCTCTCGGTGCCGAGGGAGGGAGGGCCCGCGGTCCTCGGCGGGCATCCGTTCGAAGGGGTCGGCATCACCATGGACTGGAAGTACGGGAGCGGATTCCCGTTCAGCCCGCCTCCGAGCGGGCCTGTCTTCACCAGGATCAACACGGAACGCTATCCCTGGACGATGCAGGTGGATCTAAGCGTGTCCAGGAGATTCTGGCTCGGCGGGGTCACCGCCGAAGCGGCGATAACGGTTTTCAACCTCTTCGATCGAAGGAACCTGAACACAATCTTCGACACCGGCTACTACCTCAAGAACGGAGAGCCCGGCGGGACGATGGAGAATCCGGGGGCCTGGTCCCCCGCCAGGCATGTCTTCGCCAAGGTAGGTTTCTCATGGTAGGCAGGCACGGGCATCTCCCGGCCCTGATCGCCGCTGCGGCGGTTCTCGCAACGGCCGTTCCGGGCTGTCACAGGCTGACCGAGTACTCCTCCACCGGGGAGACGGGAGTCGTCGTCATCCGCCTCCCGGATCTCGAGGCGGAGGATGTCATCCCGGGCTTCGAAGGCGGAAGATCCATCTGTTCCGTCGGGAACGAGAACTTCGTCGTCGCGAGCAACAGGGGGCGGCTCTTCTGGGGGAACTCGGCGGAAAGGACGATCGAGCACGCCTATCCCATCGGGACCGCGTTCACCGCTGGCTATGGGAGCATGGCGCCGGGCGACGGCTCGATCTACATCATCACGGGCTACGGGCAGATAGCGCAGTTCAACCTGTCCAGCCGCAAGGTGGTGGACCAGTTCGACGCCGGCCCTCTCCCGACGGATCTCTGCAGGGCGGCCTTCGGACCCTACCTCTATGTGTCGGACGGACAGGATGGGCTTGTCAGGGAAGTCTGGCTCCTGGACAACGAGGTCCACGACCAGTACGGGATGCCGCACCCGGTGCGGGCGCTTGCGTCCGGCCGGATCATCGACCGGGCAGTGATGTGCGCCGCTGGATCCGCCTCGGAGGCATACCGAATACTGGTCGACTCACTGCCTTATCCGGAGACTGTCGAACTCTCCTCTCCGCCGGTCGACATCGCCGCCTTCAGGGACACGTCCTTATGCTGCGCGGTTCATCCCGTGATGCACGGGAGTGGAGGCGCCACGATCATCTGGTACGACAGCCTGGGTCAAGCCCAAACACGGATAATGTCACTCGACGGATCCCCCTGCGTGATCTGCACGGATCATGTCAGGAGGCTCTTCTATGTGGCGAGCTTCCTAGGGGACGGCACGACGCGGATTTACAAGCTGGATCCCTTTGATATGGCGATCCTGGGTTCGGTCGATGTCGACGGGCTGCTCAGGGACATGGCCCTGCACCGGAACGGGGAGTTTCTACTGGCTCTCACCAGCGGTTAGCCTGTCCCTCCGCCCATTCCAGGGCGTACTCCAGAACCGGGTCCCTCCCGGCCAGGAAGTCCTCCTCCGTGGCATCGACGAAGATGTCGGGGGGAATCCCGGCCTCGTGCACCCAGGTCACCGAGTCGGCGCGGACCATGGTGGATTCCGGAATGCCGAACGTACTGTTCCCGGGCAGATTGTACACGGCGATCCAGTCCGTCCGGCGCATCGTGGTGTCGCCGATGGTGGTGACGGTGGGGATTTCTGACACCATGCACGCGAACTGCTCGGAGAGGTACCAGTTAGCTTCGCCGGTCAGCACGGCCACGGGACCGGTATAGGCATCGGTCGACCTGGATACGAGAATCGGTTGCAGTTCGGAAAAGTCCTCTCTGCCGGGACCGCCCCTGGAGACATAGAAGCAGCCGATCCTCGTCACCGTGTTGAAGGTCCGGCAGACCTCGCCCAGCGGGGAGCCGAAACGGTCGTCGTTCATCCGTATGTCGAAGATGATCGCGTCCACCCCGGGATGGCTCTCGATCAGATTCTGGAGATCGACGTTCCTTACGGACCAGTGCGCGATCATTATGAACAGTGTGTTGTCCATCATGCAGTAGCCCCAGGCGTTCGGAATGACCCACCGGAACCCGGCCGGCTCCAGATAGGTCCACAGGACGTCCATATCGCAGTTGGGCTCGATCGTCCGCGGGTGCGTAGGCCGGCCGTTCACGGTTATGGACTGGTCATCCAGCTCCGACAGCATGTCGAAGAGGATCTGCATCAGCTCGTCCTGGCTCTCAGCCTGGTCCGCCAGAGGTGAATACTTCCTGTAGAGGGCGTCCCAGTCGGCATCCGAGAGATGGAAGCATACGTAGCGCTCGTCCATCGTGTTCCAGACCAGATCGAACTCGCTTCGGAGGTCGTCAACGCTCCCGAGATCGACAGGGTCGAACAGGCATGAAACCGGCAGGACCGCGGTCAGAAGCGCGACGGCGCAGAGGATCGCCTTCCTCCCGTTCATCGGAGCACCGCAAGCCTTTCAGTTCCGGACAGGTCGTCCTCCCTCATTCCTCCGCCTCCCTGGGCAACGCTTGAATCTATATAAGGATTGAGTCCTCGCGGCCCAAGTCCCGGTTGGAACAGTCCGTCCCGGACGGAAGGCACCGACTGACTCGTTCCCGGGTTGATAGATCCGCAGGGGTCGGGGAAATGTGACGGGGGAGCCCCGGTCGGGGCTCCCCCTTTCAGCACCCGGGATGTTATTCGGGCAGTTTCTTGAAGCAGAGGAACCAGTCGAGGCACTCGTAGTCGGAGCCTGCCCCCTTCACCCTCTCGTCCGCCTTGTCCGTGGTTGCAGGAGGCGGGATGATCGCCTTGTCGCCGGGGCGCCAGTCGGCCGGCGTCGCCACCTTGTGCTTGTCCGAGGTCTGCATCGCCTGGAGCAGGCGCTTGATCTCGTCGAAGTTCCTGCCGTTCGAGGACGGGTAGTACATGAGTGCGCGCACCTTCGACTCGGGGTCGATGTAGAACACGGCCCTCACGGCCTGGGTGTCGCTCGAGGACGGCTGCACCATGCCGTACTTGAAGGCCACATCCATGGAGAGGTCGGCGATGACGGGGAATTTGACGTCCATCCCCTTCATCCCGTTCCACTCGATCTTCTCGCGGATCGTGCGCAGCCAGGCGATGTGGCTGAAGTGGCTGTCGATCGAGAGGCCCAGCAGTTCGCAGTTGAGAGCCTTGAACTCGTCCTGCATCCGGGCGAAGCTCATGAACTCCGTGGTGCAGACCGGAGTGAAGTCCGCCGGATGGCTGAAGAGAATGACCCACTTGCCCTTGTAATCCTCGGGGAAGTTGATTACACCCTTCGTCGTCACGGCCCTGAATGCCGGAGCGGGATCGCCGATCAAAGGTATGCCGGCCTCCTCCTCGCAGCAGCAATCGACCTCGTGTTCATCGCGCATGGTATCCTCCTTAGTTGTGTGTGTGTCTCTTCTCATTTCGTCACTTCGCGTCTTCAACCCCGTCCTCCCGGCTCATTCCGCAAGGCGCCGCACCTCGGCGGTGACGAGCCCGGAACCTTCGGAGGGCTTGCCGAAGTTCCCGGTGAGCCCTCCGTCATCCTTCTGCATGTCCCTCCTCCGTCCCGCCGCCCTCGTTGCAGCATCCGAGACAGATGCCCCTGAGTTCCATGTGCGAGTTCCAGACGCATCCCAGGCTCCAGGCCTCCTCCGGAATACGGATTTCGTCGAGTGACGGGCTGTCGAAGTCATAGACGGCTCCGCATCTGGCGCAGACGAAATGATGGTGCCGGCGCATGTAGGCATCGAACCTCACCCTGTCGCCCGACGAGGAGACCGGGGCGACAAGGCCGAGTTCGGAGAGCTTCCAGAGAGTCCTGTAAACTGTGTCCAGCGAGACTGTCGGAAGGTTTTCGCGAACCATTTCATGCACTTCCGAAACGCAGGGATGGCAACCGGAGGCGGCGACCGCGAGATAGACCTCGATACGCTGCTGGGTCATCCTCAGACCGTTGGTCTCGAGTGTCTCCTTCAGCCTGGCCAGTGCCTTGTCCCTGTTCTTCATGGTCTCCTATCGCGACTCAATACTTCTTAAGAATAATTCTCAACAAGACTACGGTCAACCCCGGCTCTTCTCACACTGCTTATGGCAGGGCATTCTGTATCGGTTTCAGAAAGGGAAGACGACGGAGGACACTACGCGTAGGACGATGCCGGGGCGGCTCCCTCACGGCGGACGGCGAAACTCCTCCACTCCGCCTCCGAACCACCGGATCAGACAGGTGCGTGAAGGCGGTATCGTCGGTAATTCCTCGGAACCTGCGGCTACTTGCCTGTCCTGGGCAGGATGAAGATCAGGCTCCAGACGCCGGCGACGCCGATGATGACGTAGATGATTGTTGCGACAGCGGCCGAAAGGCCGATGATCCCGCTGAACAGTTCCTTCTTCAGTATTCCCACCAGCCCCCAGTCGATGGCGCCCGTGACCGAGAGGATAAGCGCGAGCCTGTCGAAGAAACCCAACCTTATGGAGCCCATTGCAACCTCCTTTCTCTGTCTTGCGGTGCCTGGCGGTATTGTACGCGGTCACCCCGTCGGCAACCAGTATCCTTCATCCGGAACGGCCCGGCGCCCTGCTGGTCCTGCTCAGAATCCGAGCATCTCCGAGAGGGAGGGCAAGTCGAGGAACTGGTTCACGACGAAGACGGCATAGAAGATCAGCAGACCAATCGCTTCGCGTCTCGTAACCCGCAGCCCGCTCGTCACGAAGAGCTGTATTACGACTGTCGCCAGTACGAGCAGCGGCATGGCGAACGAAAGCATCGACGGTGCGACCGTGATGGGCGAGATGAGGCAGCAGATGCCCAGTACGACCATCTGCGTGAAGATGTTGGATGCGTAAACCTCTCCGATGGTGACGTCGGCCTTGCGCTTGAGCGTGGCGGACATGCTGATCGCCAGCTCCGGCAGGCTCGTTCCGAACGCAAAGAGCACAACGCCGAGGGGAAGCGCGGGTATCCCCGCCGCCTGTCCCAGCTTCTCGCCCGAGTCCAGGGAAAGCTTCGAGCTGAAGATGAGGCCCAGGATGCCGACAAGAGTGAATCCTGCGGGTTTGACGAGCTTCCTCCAGACGGGGCGTCCGTCGGGGGCGGACCTTTCCACTCCCTCGTGCGCGGTCGAGAGAACGCTGTGGATGTAGGGGAGATAGGTCAGTATCAGGATGCAGCCGTCGGAGCGGCTGAGGATCCCGTCCATCGAAAGGATCAGTACGAGCGCGGAGGAGAGGATCATCCAGCTCGACTCCCTCTCCTGCACGTCGCGGTGGATGTCGATGGGGCGGATCAGGGCGCAGACGGCGGTGACGAACGTCAGCGTGACGAAGTTGGAGCCTATCACGTTGCCCACGGAAACGTCGGAGTTGCCGGCTGCTATTGCGAAGGCGGAGACGGTGAGTTCTGGAAGGCTGGACAGGATGCTCACGCCGAGGACGGTGACGACCAGCTCCTTCACCCCGAGGATTCTCGCAAGGGGCGTGATGTTCCTGATGATGACCTCGCTGCTCACCCACAGCATGAGCAGCCCTGCTGCGAACAGCGCGATGTTGCCCGCCATCTTTCCTCCGGCCGGCCCAGCCCCGGCTCGAGATGCTTGAGACAGGCTGGTAAACGATTGTTGCCCTAAGTGATGATGCTGATTTCCGCTCTTCCCCCGCAAGCAGCCGCAGCATTCCCAGAACTTGGAGCGAAAGCCCGGTCACTTGTCTGTATGCCGGCGGTCACCATCCCGCCGATGGGCGCGACTGCATGTTCGATGGCGCCTCCGTGTTTCGGTTGAATACATCGCTGGATACAGCGATCCGGCATCCCTCCAGACGATTGAAAAGCTCCCCGCATGAGCCTTCGGAGTATTCGAACAGGGGGTTGTCGGAGGGCAACCGCTTCATCAGGCATCCGAAATACGCTCGTGCGATCCTAGCATTGAAGGCTCCCCGGGGCGGCGATCCGCCCCGGGGAGCGTCGAGTATGCCCTCAGCCCGGGATCATTCCTCTCTCAGGCCGAGGCTGTGACTCACTCCCGCCGCGACAGCGGTGAAACCGCTGTTGGGCGAGGGAACCGTACACTGGCCGTAGTCATTCGAACCCCACGCGACTATGGAGCCATTCGACTTCAGGCCGAGGCTGTGATAAGCTCCCGCCGCGACGGCGATGAAAGCGCTGTTGGGTGAAGGAACCGTGCACTGGCTATAGTTGTTCCTCCCCCACGCGACTATGGAGCCATTCGACTTCAGGCCGAGGCTGTGAGCCCATCCCGCCGCGACGGCGATGAAACTGCTGTTGGGCAAGGGGACGTCGCACAGGCCGTAGCCGTTATATCCCCACGCGACTATGGAGCCATTCGACTTCAGGCCGAGGCTGTGAGCCCATCCCCCCGCGACAGCCATGAAATCGCTGTTGGGCGAGGGAACGTCGCACTGGCCGTCGCTGTTCCAACCCCACGCGGATATGGAGCTGTCGTTCCTCAAACCGAGGCTGTGCAATCCTCCCCCCGCCGAGACCGCGATGAAACCGTTGTTGGGCGAGGGGACGTCGCACTGGCCTTCGTCGTTCAAACCCCATGCGGCTATGGAGCCGTCGTTCCTCAGGCCGAGGCTGTGAGCCTCTCCAGCCGCGACAGCGGTGAAACCGTTGTTGGGCGAGGGGACGTCGCACTGGCCGTAGTCGTTCCCCCCCCACGCGACTACGGTGCTGTCGTTCCTCAGGCCGAGGCTGTGCGAGTATCCCGCTGCGACAGTGATGAAACCTGTGTTGGGCGAGGGGACGTCGCACTGGCCGTAAGTGTTATGCCCCCATGCGACTATGGTGCAGCCCCGGAGAACGGCAACCTCCTCGTTGCTCCAGACGGACAGGCCAGCGGCGTTGGTGGTACGCAGGGCGTAGTAGACGGTGGGTTGCTCGATGATGGAATCGTTGAATGAAAGCACGCCTGGATCGGTGAATACGCCGAGCTTCTCCGCCGAAAGGGTATCTCCGGCTATCCCGGCGACGTAGGAACGGTATAGGGTGTAGCTGAAAAAGTCCTCATCCGGGCACCGGGTCCATGACAGGGCGACTTCGGTCGTGTCGGCGACCGCGGTGAGAACCGATGGTGTGGGGCCGTTATCCGGCCCGGACGGGCTCTTTCCGCATGCGATGAAAAGCCCCGCAGCGGAGATCAGGCAGACGGGAAGCAAAAGATACGAAATCCGTTTCAGACTCATGGTTTTCCCTCCCTTGGTTTTGCTGACTGTGTGAATATCCGCTCGCGGTGAATCGGAGGCAACTCCGGACAAGGCTGTGCGACGGAGGGCGAACAGAGGGATTTCCCGGGTGGGTGAAGCAGGGTTCTGCCGTTTGGCGTGAACTCACAGGGGCATACGAAAGAACCTGGGATGCCGATAGCATTATGGAACGGCGCGGCTGCTTCAGGGTGTGACAAGGAAGATACAAGTATGCCCTCAGCGCGAGGTCACTCCTTCAGGCCGAGGCTGTGGTCCATTCCACCCGCGACTGCGGTGAAACCGCTGTTGGGCGAGGGAACGTCGCACTGGCCGTCGTCATTCTCCCCCCACGCGACTATGGAGCCATCAGACTTCAGGCCGAGGCTGTGATAGTATCCTGCCGCGATAGCGATGAAACCGCTGTTGGGCGAGGGAACGTGGCACTGGCCTTCGTCGTTCAAACCCCATGCGGCTATGGAGCCGTCGTCCCTCAGGCCGAGGCTGTGACCCCATCCCGCCGCAACTGCTGTGAAACCGCTGTTGGGCGAGGGGACGTCGCACTGGCCGGAGTCGTTCCTTCCCCATGCGGCTATGGAGCCGTCCGTCCTCAGGCCGAGGCTGTGATAGAACCCCCCGGCTACCGCGGTGAAACCGCTGTTGGGCGAGGGGACGTCGCACTGGCCGTCGCCGTCACATCCCCACGCGACTATGGAGCCGTCGTTTCTCAGGCCAAGGCTGTGGTCCACTCCCCCCGAGACTGCGATGAAACCGCTGTTGGGCGAGGGGACGTCGCACTGGCCGTCGCCGTCACATCCCCACGCGACTATGGAGCCATCAGACCTCAGGCCGAGGCTGTGATCATTTCCCGCCGCGACTGCGGTGAAACCGCTGTTGGGCGAGGGGACGTCGCACTGACCGTATTCGTTCCCCCCCCATGCGGCTATGGAGCCGTCGTTCCTCAGGCCGAGGCTGTGATCCCATCCCGCCGCAACTGCGGTGAAACCGTTGTTGGGATATGAAACGTCGCACTGGCCGTCGTCATTCTCCCCCCACGCGACTATGTAGCCCCCGAGAACGACGACCTCCTCGTTGCTCCAGACGGACAGGCCAGCGGCGTTGGTGGTACGCAGGGCGTAGTAGGCGGTGGTCTGTTCGAGGGTGTAATCGTTGAATGAAAGCACGTCAGGAAGGGTTAATATGCCGAGCTTCTCCGCCGACAGGGTGTCTCCGGCTATTCCGGCGACGTAGGAGAGGAACATGTCCATGGTGAGACGGTAGAGGGTGTAGCTGAAAAAGTCCTCATCCGGGCACCGGGTCCATGACAGGGCGACTTCGTTTGCACTGGCGACTGCGGTGAGCACCGAGGGGGTAGGGGCGTTCTTGGGCCCGGATGAGCTCTTGCCGCAGGCGATGAAAAGTCCAGCAGCGCAAATCATGCAGACAGGAATCAAAAGGAACGGAATCCGTTTCAGGCTCATGGTTTCCCCCTCCACTTGGTTTTGCTGACCGTGTGAATATCCGCCTCAAGGAGAATCGGAGGCAACTCCGGGCAAGGCTGTGCGACGGAGGGCAAACAGAGGGATTTCCCGGATGGGTGAAGCAGGGTTTCGGCCGTGCGGTGGCGAGGGAGCAATCAGGTTCAGCTGGAAATGAGCCTTTCAGCCGCCGCCGGGCCGTGGTCGGGGAGGGGTCCGCCTCCCGGTGCATCGCGGAAGACGACCCTGACCTCCCAGTTCTCGAACCCCCCCGCCCTGAGCAGGGCCAGTATGGCTGAGGTCAGGCCGGTCGCCGCCCGAGCTTCGGCCTCCTCCAGAAGGCCGTCCTCGAGGGCCAGGCCGATCGCTTCCGTAATCGCATTCCGCTCCATGAGAGCGTCGTAGTCGGCGATGAACTCCGCCCTCTCCTCGGCGGGGATACAGATCGGGCCAAGCCCATCGGCATCGGGCTCTGGTCTATAGACCCCCTCGGTCATGATCACGGGAGGCTGGAGGGTCGCCCGGGGCAGGGTCAGGGTAACGCAACACGATGAGTCGGTCTCCGTGTATGAGATGAAACTGCCGTCGAACGCGTCGCATTCGATCTCCGCTCTGACCCTCACGGGATACCGGCGCAGCATGGAGATATCCCCCAGCCGGACCCCCAGCCGACAGACCTCGATCGTCTCTCGTTCCTCGACGCTGTAGGTGCGCTCGAGCGAAACGTAGTCGGGAGTCGTCCTCACGAGGGAGACGATCGAAGGGAAGACGACGGTGATCTCCTCCCCACGAGGGCGGCGGGCCAGGTGCGCCAGGAGAGCCAGGGCCGCCAGCACCCCCAGCACCCATGCGATGGTCCGGAGAGTCCTGTTGTCATTCGAAGGAGACATGGATCTCCTCCATTCCCATTGATTCGAGGGCTCTTGTAACGTGCGCGGCGGCAACCGATTCCGCCGTCTGGATCATCCCGGCTTCGATGGCATCCTCTTCGGCTTCGGCGGCCGCATCCGCCTCCAGCGACGCTCTGATCGCGGCCACCTCGGCATCCCAGTTCCTGGGCGGCCCTCCGGTCCTGATCCAGGTGGAGCCGGACTCGCGTACTACGGTGTTGACGATCTCCGGAGCCGGGAGCGAGACGCAGACCCTCCTCCCCTCTATGCGGAGGATGTCGTCCGGCACTCCGGCCATGTCTATCCCCGCCGTGACTCTCACCGTGTAGTAGACTCCGACTTCGAGTTCGCAGACCAGCTCGTCGAAGGGAATCCTGTTCCACCAGTCCCGCTTGACGGTTTTCGACTCCATGAAGCCGAACTCCATCTCGGCCAGCTCCAGGAGGTACAGGCCTCTTACGGCCTCGATGTACTCCGGGCCGGCCTCGGTCCGTTCCGGCCGGAGCGCTCCCGTCCGGTCGAGGACGACAAAGGCCAGCACTGCGGCGGATGCGGCGATGACGGCGATCGACGCGGTTCTGCCGTTCACGATCGGCTGCTCCCGGCATTCTCACGGAAGGTGAAGGTTCGATCCATCGGCAACCTCGCGCCTCACAAGCCTTCCAGCGCCTCGTTCAGCTTCTCCGTACCCGGCAGTACGAACCTGCCGTCGCGGAACAGGAACACCTCGCGCCCGTCGGGAGCAACCGCCGAGATGCTGCCGAGAGTCCTGTAAGGCAGAGTGATGTCGGTGTGCTTGAAGGTGTACGCCTCCATCGGATTGGTTTTCCGGAGGCGGGACTTCTCGTTCTCCCGGGCTATCACCTCCTTGCCGTCCAGCGGGTTGTGGACGGGATGGTCCTCCTCCATGAAGAAGCACGTGTCGCCGATCGCGACGTGCGGTCCTGTCTTCTCGAGAATCAGGACGGGCAGGAGATCCATGATCCCATGCTTCGTCGCCATCCTGTATGCGAACGTGTTGGTGCCTATGGCGAACTCGCCGATCGGAAGGGTTTTGTGCGGGTGGATCAGGTTCTCGTATATGTACTTCCTGCCTTCCTCGGGATCGGGGAAGTTGGCGCAGCCGTAGTCCGCAATGTACCCGTCCCTGAACTCGATCACGAGATCCCTGTATTTGAGGCCTTCGAGAAAAGCCTCCTCCACGTGCAGGATGCCGTTCGAGCCCTTCAGCACGGGCGAGGTGAAGACCTCTCCGACCGGTATGTTCACGGTCGCGACGCAGTTGACGAAGTTGGTCTGCCTGGAGGGGTCGTCCAGGTGATGGAGGGCGATCTCGAGGTCGGTCCTGTTGCCGGCCGCACCCTTCACCCTCACCCTGTCGCCGGAGTCGAGGGCGTCGATGAGAACCTTGTGGATGGCCATGTACTCGTCGTTGTCCAGGGTGTTCATCTCGACGGTTTCGTCGAATATGGCCCTGAAGTCGCCCCTGATCTCCGGGCCGGGGAAGTCGGCCATCACGAAGCCCGTCTCCGCCCTGGGACAGAAGCCGTCCATCATCTCGCTCATCTTCATGGAAAGTTCGTTATAGAGAGCGTTCGCCTCGTCCGAAGGCGAGACGGCATCGGGGTTCGGGATGGGGGTGAAGGGTTCCTCGCCGAAGGTGCCGATCAGCATCGGGCCGGAGTAGGCGGCCGGACGGGAGCCGGCCTCTTCGCAGCCCCTGCGGGCGTCCGCCATGAAGGAATCGAGTGTCGGCGCGTCGAGGAACAGCGCCCAGTCGAACCTGTGGTCGTAGTTCAACTGGCGGTTCCTCTGCCTGACCGTTATCCCGCTGAAGACCGTTCTGAGCGAGTGCCTGGTCATCTCTGCGTCGATCTTCCTGCCTATCCTCTCGAATCCCGCTGGGATGTGGAGTGATGCCGTCTTCTTCCGCGACAGATCCTTCCCGTCCATCTCGAATCCGAGCACGAAGCTGCCCACGATCGAGCGGGCCATCAGGTCCGCCTTCTCGTGCGAAAGCCCCTCGACGTGGGTCGCCATGTCCATGTCCGCGGGGGTTATCCTCACGCCGAACCGGTACAGGTATCGGCGGTCGCCTGGAACTGCTGCGAAGACGGTATCTCGGTAGAAGGTGAAGGCCGGATCCATCCTCTCCAGGTTGCTCTTTAGGAATCGGGAGGCCCATCCCCTCCGGTAGGCCTCGACCACCACGGCGGGAATGCCCTCCGGGCCGTCGAGCGAGACGAGGGCCGGCAGCACTCCGAATACAAGGCAGAGTCTGTCCAGGTCGTGCCGGAACACGGCGTTGGTGCAGGATTCGATCAGCAACCTCCAGCCCGCGAACGCCTGACCCGGCTCGCGGCCGAGTTCACGGATCGCAACCGTGGGGTTCACGAGGCTCGTCGCATAGTCGTCGCCCTCGATGATCGGGAACAACGCGGCGTTGTCGCGTTCGAGGAGATCCATGGGGGCTGTTTCGAAATACTCGTCGTCCAGCCTCTCCTCCATCGCCGCGAGGTAGAGGATCCGGGACGCGGCCTCGTTCAGGCATCGGGCCATCGGGTCCGTCCTGCCGCGGAGCCTGGCCGCGGCGCTCCGCACCTCCTCGAGGAGTCTCCGCCAGTCGTTCGCCCTGCATTGCGCCAAAATCAACCTCCCGGTTCGAGTCCATCGATTATACTCGAACCCGGTCAATTCTACTCCCGTGTCGACGGCTCGGCAAGAACGGCGCGGGCACGGGCGCCGTGCAGAACCGAAGGAGTCCGTTCTCCCGGCGGAACCGGGAAGATGCCCTGATCCATCACCGACTGTATCGGCTGGTCCGGTCCCATCATATTTCCCTCATGGATCTACCCGTAGAATCGCAGGCTCCGGTTTCCTCGAGGCCGTCCAACCCGGCCTCGAGGGCAGGCGCCATCGAGAGGATGGTCGATCGGATGATCGCCTCCGCCAGCCCTCGGATCGGCCTCTATGTGGAGAGGATCAGGCTACGGCATCCCGGCATAGGCGAAGTCGAACTCGCAACCCGGATAATCCGGAGAAAGGCCTTCAAGAACGGGCTCGTAGGCGCCGCGACCGGGCTCGGCGGATTTGCGACCATGCCCGTCATGGTTCCGGCGGACCTCCTCGCATCGTGGAGGATCCAGATCGCGATGATAATCGCGATCGCCCATGTATTCGGCAGGGCGATCGATCCGACGGAACTGAAGACCGACGTCCTCGTGCTTCTTGCCGGCGGCACCGCCAAGGAGGCCCTCAAGCGCCTGGGGATCGAGGTTTCCAAAACCATGACGCGCAAGGCGGTGCAGAAGGAGATATCCCAGGAGGTCATGGCGAAGGTCTGGGTAAACCTCGGCCGCAAGATAGCCGCCAGGCTGGGCCGGAAGTCCGTCACCCGCTTCAGGCGTTCCGCCCCCCTGATAGGCGCGCCTATCGGATTCGCCTTCGACTGGTACGCCACCCGTGAAATCGGGCGTCGTGCGATCAGGTACTATTCGTCCGAACCGGACATTCAAGGCTGAGCTTCCAGAATCCCCGGGCCTTCGGAATCGCAATGAAGAGGGCGCCGGGAGGCCGGCGCCCGTACCTTGTCTGAGCGGCCTGACGGATGTGTTTATGCGAGAGCGGTCTCCGTCAGCGGGGCCAGTCCGGGAAGTCGCCGTACATGTAAACGCAAGAGGCCTCCTTCAGTTCGCGGGCGACGAGGGAGAGCACCGGATTGGCGATCTGAGCCACTCTACCGTAATGACCCGTGAAGGCCGCGAGCGCCTCGGCGGCAACCGTCGTGTCGCCCCTCACCGTGGCGCACTCCCAGGCTGCGCGGTATCTGTGAAGCAGGAACACGACCAGGAATGGCTCTATCACCGTCCCGGGGTGCCCGGAGAGGAATCGCTCGGCGTACTCCGCCTCGGCCAGGGGGCCTTCATGCATCCCCTCCCACTCGTACAGGATGGAAGCATCGGCGAGATAGTCGGCGACCGCGCTCCTGTAGCCGGGATCGTCCGAGAGGGCGGCGGCGGTCTGCTCCAGCCCCTGGCGCTTCTGGAGCGAGATCGACTCCTCGAAGAACAGGTGCCCCGGCATCTGTGTAATGGGTTCGAAGACGCGAAGTCGGGCCATGGCCGTCTCTACGACAGCCAGATCCTCCTCCGGGTAGAGAGCCGCATCCGGTTCGTCCAGCGTCTCCTCCGGGTCGTACCAGCCGAAGAGGTTGTCCGTGAGCCTGCAGCCGTCTCCGGGGCCGAGAGCGATTATCGAGGCGAGCAGAAGCGAGAGCATTCCCTGTATCCCTCCCCTGGAAAGCATCCAACGCCCGGCGCACGACCGGGCGTCATGTGCATCAAGATGGATGGCCCGATTATCGCGGATGAGTCCGTCCCGCGCCAACGGGTTGACAGGTCAGTCGAGAAGCACGGCCCGTCTGACCACGGAGGCCCCGCACGACTCGATGCGGATGAAGTACACTCCCGCGGACATGCCCGACATGTCCAGCGAGTAAGTGCCGCAGAAGGGCTGCTCGTGAGCCTCCCGCAGGACCAGCCTGCCCGCGGTGTCGAAGACGGAGGCGGTCCATGGCGACCTCGGGACGGCCAGGAACATCTCGACGCTCCCCCTCACCGGGTTGGGACACGGCGCGCCCGCCGAGAGCGCGCGGGGGATGGCGCCGCCCCCGAAGCCGAGGCTTCCGGTGTAGCAGCCGTTCAGCGTGAAGTCGTCGAGCCAGAATCCCGGGCCCTCGTCAGAGTCGTCGGAGTGGAACGAGAACTCGATCCGGACTTCCGAACCGGGCTCGCGCAGCCCGGACAGGTCGTAGGTACGGGGCAGCCACTGCATGTCGTTCCTGCCCCTGCCGCTGCCGGAACCCAGCAGGCCGCCCGATCCGATGAAGTCTATCGTGTCGCGATCGGTTCCGGATGGATCGCTGATGATGACGTAGAGCCCGTCCGCTCCGTAGAGGGCGAGATCGAAGCGCGACCAGAAGGTCAGTTCGGCGTTGGGAGCAAGATAGACCGGCGGGGTTCGCAGCACCGCATCCATCGACGGCCCGTATCCTCCGCCCGACGGGTCGCCGCAGTGCCAGGAGTGTGTACCCGAATGGCCTGCCGAGGCCGTGACGTGCCAGAGATCGCCCGCGCCCGAGTGCGTCCACCCCGGCGATCCGGATTCGACATCCTCGGACATGCCGAAGTCGCCCACTATCAGGGTCAGTGTATCCTGGCCGGCCCAGTCCGGCGAAGCCGTCATCTCGACCAGGAAGTTCTGCACCGCGATGGCCGGAGCCGATGCGGAGAGGCTGCCGCTGAACGTCACGGTGCCGGTGCCGCCGGCCGGTATCGAGGCGACGGTTCCCGTGGATGTGGTCCACGAGAGCCACGACGGCCCGGCGGGGACGGCGGCCTCGACATCGGTGGCTTCGAGGAGGCCGATGTTGGCCAGATCGACGAGGAGATCGAAGCTCTCGCCCGCCTCGGCATACCCGTTGCCGTCGCCGCCTGCCGAGTCGTCAATCGTGCACATGGAGACGCAGAGCCCCGGGGCATAGACGAGCAGAGGCAGATCGAAACTCCAGGAGCCCTGCTGTGAGGTGAGGGTGATCGCGAGACGGACGATGTCGCCGGTGGAGGCTCCTTCATCGACCTCGATGGCGAGCGCTCCCGATCCGTCGCCGGACGCGCCGGGGGCGAGCGACCCATACGATATCGTCGATCCGGTGATGGTCGCCGGGCCTTCCGTCAGCGTCGCGTCAAGCTCGACCGAGGTCAGGGCGACCGTGCCCTGGTTGCGGAGGGTGATCCGCAGATCGGCATGGTTCCCCGGCGAGAGATGCCCGAATCCCGGTGTGTCATCTATCGCGACGTCCTCGATGACGAGGCTCGGCCCGGCCTGGAAGGGAAGCACGATGCTGGTCCGCCTTATCGCCGTGCCGGAAACGGTCACCCTCATGTCGCCCGTAGGCGGTGCGGCCAGTTCGGCGATCAGGTGGCCGGACGCATCGGGGGTCGCGACGGTGTAGTTCGAGAATCCCGGCCCGTGGATGCACACGGTTGCGACCCCGGGATCGATCGGCCCGGTCTCGATCGTCACGGGGATGAACCGCGTGTTGGAGGTGACGATGTCCGGCGCGGAGATCACGGGCGCGACCGGCGCCATGCGGTGCGTAACGAGCGAGGGATCGCCCAGCAGGTTGACTATGTAGATGATGCAGCGATAGACGTTCTCCTGGCGGCCGAAGGGCACGAAGCCGTCCTTCGCCCTTGCCACTATCTCGCTCATGGAAAGGGTGGGCTCCTCGAAGAGGATTCTGAACAGCTCCTTGTCCATCATATCCGAGTAGCCGTAGAGAGGGTTGCCAGGAGAGCCCCAGCCGTAGCTCGAGTTGCCGATGTAGCAGACGCTGCCGCCGTTCGGGTTGTTCAGGAAGTGCTCGGAGACGGCGTCGAAGTCGAAGGCGTTCGTCCAGCAGCCTGAAGATGCGATCATCCCAGCCATGCGGCCGTTGGAGTCGATGAGATCGACGCTTTCTCTCGATAGGGGCCCGACGACGGACCACCAGCCGTGGCTGATGATGCAGGAGTAATGGGTGCCGAGGCTGTAGGCCTCCACCGCCTCCATTTCGCCGTAAGTGCCCTGTGACTCGTACTGCTTCGTCACGTCGTAGAAGCCCGGGATGCAGTTGTCGGTGAGCCAGTCGCCGAGAACGCCTCCGTCGGTGTAGGGATTCTCCCACATCACCGATGCGATAAGGAGAGCGTCATCGAGGTGGTCGGCATGCGCCGCGTTCTCGTACGCGATCGTCCTGTTCACGAAGTTCCAGGCCTCGTCGGGGGTGTCCACCGGAGCCCTGCCCACTGCCACGTCGGTGTAGAGGTCGACGCTGTCGGCCAACTCACCCCATCTGTCGTCGCCGTCGAGGTTCCAGGTGCCGTCGAGGTCCGAGAAGTAGAGGTCGCACGGGAGGCTGTCGTCACGGCCGCCGCCCGTCTGGTAGCTCATGGCGAAGGCGTAGCGGCACGGCACGACCCCGGTGTCTCCGCCGAGCAGCACGAAGTCGAGCCCCTGGGCGGTCCATCGGTCGATGATGAGGTTGCGGATCTTTTCCGGTCCGTCCGAGCCGGGCTGGGAGGAATAGATCTCCTCCATAGTGACCACCTCGGTGAGGATGCCTCCGGAGATCCTCCACGAGGCAAGGCTGTCGAACGCCGGGCGGATCGCCTCGCCGGTGACTATGAGCATGCGCCGCGGCGACGAGCGGTCGCCGACGGGCGGCCGGGGGAGGGCAGTCGCCGTCGGAGCTGTTTCGACGAAGATCTCGTAAGAGACGAGCTTCTGCATCATGCCCGTCACCGGGTTGTAGCGGAGCGGCGTCACGATCAGCTCGGCGCAGGGCTCCCCGTCGCGGAACCCGGTTCCCGCAAGCCTCACGGGTTCAGTCGGCCAGAAGGCGTTGGTTCCGTAAACCCCGGGATCCGGTAACGCCGGGGCGGACTGCGTGGACGAGAGTACGGCAGGCGCCGGCAGGGGCCTGATCCGCCAGTCTCCGGGCACGTCGGCCCATTCCGCCGAGACGGTCTCGATCCCGGTGGCGCGGACGCCGGCGGGGATGGACACCCACTCGGGGTAGGACGGCAGATCGGGGCATCCCTCGTCGATTCCGGTGTATCCGAAAGGGAGGACGGCGATGCTGCCCTGGATGCCTGCCGGGAGGGCGACAGGGTCGGAGACGGGCACCTGCATCGGCCCGGAGGAGACAGTCATCGCAAGTGCTGCGAAGAGCACGGTGAAGGAAGGGATCATTGCTCGCCTCCTCCATCTCTGTGGTCTTGCGGTCGGGAGCGTGTGGTGTCGTGAAGCGTTCCGCAGGGTGAAGATAGCCGCAGCCCCGAAAACAGGGAAGCCCGGGCGGCCCCATGGTTCTGCACCATGCCTGACCGCTTCCGAAAGGATGGCCTGCAACCGTCCGTCATCGGGACACAAACACCTCTGTTGGAAGCAGGATCGACCCACCCCGCCGGAGGGGGGTTCGCATCCCCGCAGCACACCCGGAAACCTGTCGTTGACCGCAACCCGGCCCGGATCGATACTCCGCCCGATTGCCCAAGGGCTGACCAGCGAGTGACGCACCGTTACGAGTGAGTTCACCGCGTATACCCGAAGGAGCCCGTGCCGCCCGGAGCGGCTCGTTCACTCCCGGAAAACGAGCGGGGAAGGTCCGGTTGCTGGATATCTACGTAGACGCGGATGCCTGCCCGGTGAAGCAGGAGATCTACAACGTCGCGAAGCGCTACGGCCTCGAGGTCATCCTGGTGTCGAACTCCTGGATGCGCACGCCGGACGCGTCGTGGGTGAGGCTCGTCGTCGTCGAGAGCGGCCCGGACGTTTCGGACGACTGGATAGCGGAACACGCCGGCAACGGCGACATCGTGATCACGGGCGACATCCCGCTGGCCTGGAGGTGTCTGCACAAGGGCGCGAAAGTGCTGGGCAACACCGGCCGCCCCTTCACCGAGGACAACATCGGCGACATTCTGGCCGTCCGCGACCTGCTCCACGACCTGAGGGAGGAGGGGACGATCACCCGCGGCCCCGCCCCCTTCGCGAAGGCCGACCGCTCGCGCTTCCTTCAGGAGCTGGACAAGATGATCGTCCAGATCAGGCGCCGCAGCGGTATCGCGCCCGGCTGAGTCCCGCTACTCCTCCGCGCAGACCTGCGCTCGCACGAGATCGTGCATGGTCAATATGCCCCTGATGGTTCCGTCAGCGCCTGCTATCGCGAGAATCCCTTCCGGAGCGTCCAGCAGCATCCCGGCGGCATCGTGGACGGTGGCCGTCTCCGGGCAGGTGGATGCCGGCAGTATCTCCGGCTGCACGCCTTTTGAAATGAAACTCTCCAGAGCCTGCCGCGTGACGAAACCCGCCGGCGAGCCGTTCAGGACGAGTGGGAATCTCCGGTAGGGATGCCCGGCGAGGGTGTTCCGGACGGCATCCGGCGACAGTCCGTCCAAAACCACCGGTTTCATGGAGGCGATGGCCGTCACGGGGACGAGCTCCCAGGAGGTTACGCCGTGTACCCTGACGGGATGATCGATGTCGTGGCCGTCCTGCTTCAGGAGATCGTCGTACATGTTCAGCGCGGTGAACCGCCGGGAAACCGCCTGACTCACCAGCGTCGTCAGCATCAGCGCGGGGACGATGGTGAACTGGTGCGTCATCTCGAACACGATCAGGATCGCGGTGAGCGGGGCCTTTACCGCCGAGCCGAAGCAGGCGCTCATCCCGCAGGCGCACAGCAGAATCCTGTCGGCATCGGACACCGGCATCCACAAAGAGGCCATGCCCGAGAGGAAAAGCCCCGCCATGCCGCCCATCATCAGGATCGGCGAGAAGATTCCCCCGCAGCCGCCCCACGAGTGGCAGGCCGAAGTGGCTGCAAGCTTGGCGAGAAGGAGCAGGCCCGCCGCCTGCCAGGCCCCGAATCGTCCCGTGAAGACGTCCGACAGGTCTGAATAGCCCAGGCCGAACACTCCGAGCTTGCCGGAGATCACGAAGACCGCGATTCCGATGACCCATGTGGTCAGTCCCCCGACCAGGGGTTGCAGATATGCCGGTATCCTCGACCTGTTCCTGATGCGTCCCCTCCAGGCGAGCACCGTGCGCTGGAAAACCCCTGCAATCGAAGCTCCGACGGCCGCTACGACCGGCACCAGCGCGTAGACATGCCATGAGGACGCTTCGAACGGGGGCATTTCGTACATCGGCCGTCTCCCGATGACGGCGTGGACCACGAAGGCCCCGAGTACGGCGGAGAGGACGATGCTTCCCAGATACCTGCCTTTGAGGTCGTTGAGCATCTCCTCCATGACGAAGGCGATCGCTGCAATGGGGGTGTTGAAGGCAGCGGCGAGAGCGGCCGCAGCCCCCATCAGGAGGGCGCGCCTTCTGCCCTGCCGAGGCGTTCCGAGGAGCCCGGCGGCGCTGGAGGCGACGGCTCCGCCGATGTAGACGCTCGGACCCATCCTGCCCATACTGCTTCCACCGCCTATCGAGAGCGTCCCCGCGACGAACTTCACGACGGCATGGCGGAACTCGATGAAGCCGAGGTTCTTCCAGAAGGCCGTCTTGAGCTGGGGGATGCCGCTGCCGGACGAATCAGGGCTCAGCTTCCAGAGCAGCAGCCCCACGATCAGACAGGAAACGACCACGATGGCGAGGCTGGCCGGGATGAACACGGGGAGAGGCATCCGGGACAGGCGGACGATGCCGTTGTCGAACACGAACTGGATACAGAGCATGAACGCGACGGCCGAAAGACCCGAGACAACTCCAATGACGGCAGCCGAGATCAGCCTCGAAGCATTCTCCGGCAGGCGTCGGAACAGACTCCTGATGCCGTCCAGGTTCATATTCCCTCCAGTATTCATGTCCGGCGGAACATACCGAGGCAGAACCCGATCGGGCAGACATACCCTCATGACGGAACGGCCGTAGGGCGGACAGGCCGCCCGTGCTCCCCGCCACGGTCATGCGAGTGAACATACGCCGCGGCCCGTTGACCGGGGGCGCGACGGCGCGTGATCGTAATGAGTTATCGATGCGCCGTCACTCCGGCGGAAACGCCGCAGCCCGTTGACCGGGCACCCCATCGCCTAGATATCAGGCCGGAGGCTGCGGATAGGTGTATCCGAAACCCGCGGCCCCGAGGAGGGAAGAATGCCCGAGCCTTTCATCAAGTGCCCGAAGTGCGGCGCCGAGTTCACCCTGACCGACTCGGCCGTGGCCCCTGTCCGCGAGTCGGAGCGCAGGCGCTACGAGGCCCTGCTGGAGGAGCAGCGCCGGCGCGTGGCCGCAGAGACCGAGGAGAAGGCCCGGAAGGCGCGCGAAGAGGCGCTCTCGGCCAAGGATGCCGAACTGGCCGCTGCGAAGGAGCAGCTCGAGACCAAGGAACGCAAGCTCGCCGAGGCCCAGCGCGACCAGGCCGAGGCGCTCAAGCTCAAGACCTCGCTGGAGGAGAGACAGCGCGAACTCGACCTCAGAATCCAGAAGGGCATACAGGAAGGCATAGAGGCCGCCCGGGAGAATGCCAGGAAGGACGCCGAGGAGGCGTTTTCAATGAGCATCCGCGAGCGGGATCTGCTCATAGGCAGCCTCAGGACGCAGATCGACGAAATGAAGAAGCGCGCCGAGCAGGGTTCCCAGCAGGCCCAGGGCGAGGTCCAGGAGCTGGCTCTGGAGGAGGCCCTCACGGCCGAGTTCCCCTTCGATCTGGTCGAGCCAGTGGAGAAGGGCGTGCGCGGGGCCGACTGCATCCAGCGGGTGCGCAGCGAGACCGGTCAGATAGCCGGCTCCATCCTGTGGGAGTCGAAACGCACGAAGAACTGGTCCGGCGACTGGCTGCCCAAGCTCAGGGCCGACCAGCGGGCGTGCTCCGCCGAGATAGCCATCCTCGCCACGCAGGCAATGCCCCGGGCGGGGGAGGAGCTGATGTTCCAGGACGGCATCTGGATCTGCACCTTCGCCCTCGCCGTCCCCCTGGCCCGCGCGCTGCGCCCCCTGCTGGTCGAGATCGCCCGATCGCGCCAGGTCACTTCCGGACAGAGGACCAAGACGGAGATGATCTACGCCTATCTGACTGGATCGCAGTTCAGGGCCAGGGTCGAGGCCATCGTAGAGGCGTTCCGGTCGATGCAGAACGAGCTGCAGGCGGAGAAGCGGATCATGACCAAGCTGTGGGCGAAGCGCGAGAAGGAGCTGGAGAAGGTGCTCGAGGCCACCTCCGGCATGTACGGCGATCTGCAGGGCATAGCCGGCTCCAGCATCCCCGAACTCGAAGGATTCGATCTGGCCCAGCTCACCGACGGGGGGACGGACGCCGATGAGTGACCCGTCCGGCGGAGCGGGCGTCCCCGGCGGGCTGGACGGCCTTTTGGAAGAGGTACGCGAGTTCGTGCGCGAGCGCGACTGGTCGCAGTATCATTCTCCGAAGAACCTCTCAATGGCCCTGTCCGTCGAGGCCTCCGAGCTGGTCGAGATCTTCCAGTGGCTCACGGAGGAGCAGAGCCGCAACCTCACGCCTGCGCAGAAGGCTCATACCGCTGAAGAGATCGGCGACGTGCTGATCTACCTCGTGATCCTGGCCGACCGGCTGGGCATCGACCCCGTCGCGGCCGCACTGGACAAGCTCGTGCTGAACCGGATCAAGTACCCGGTGGAGAAGGCGAAGGGCATCGCGCCGAAGTACGACGGGCGCGACCGCTGACAGCGGTCCGTCCTGGGTCTTACTGCATTCCCCGCTCCAGCTTCGCGATCCTGTCGGCGAAGTAGTCGCCGCTCCAGAGGGACAAAGCCTTCCGCTGCGCCTCCCCGAGGAAAGGCGTCACATCCTTTCGCGCCGAGTCCCAGTCGACGCCCGCCATCCTCGCCGAAAGGGCTTCCACCAGCCAGCGGGCATCCGGCTCGATCCCCCGCCCCCGCCAGGGCCCCGCCTGATCCAGGAGCGAACGGAGCAGCGTCAGGTTTGGTACGATCCGTCTCCCGACATACCAGGCGAAGTCGAAGAAATCCCTCCCCTTGAGATGATCCCTGCAGAGGATCGCATGGCACTTGCCGGCCATCCCGCTGGGCAGGTCGTAGCAGATCAACGGATGGGGGATGGGGAAGTCCATGAAGGATTGCGTGGTGAGCGCGCCGAAAGGCGGATTGGTGTCAACCTCAACACGGACCCGCAGGATTCTGCCCTTCCTGTGCCTGAACCTGAGTGACTCCGGAGGCGGACCGGCAGTCCGGACGTCGAACCGCCTGAGCGCGGATGCTCCGCCCCCCTGGACGATCGAAGCGGCCAGACCGTGCTGTTCGAGTACCCTGCCGACCATCGCTGAGTGCTGCTTCCACTCGAAGTCCGGTTCCGGTCGATCGAGGGAGAAGTCGAGATCCTCGGAGAACCTGTCCAGCCCGTGCACGATCCTGAGGCATGTGCCGCCGTGGAAGGCCGCGCGGGCGAAGAAGCCGGATTCGGACAGGCCGTACAGGACAAGCTCCTGCATGGCCTCGCGGACAGCCATGTCCTCCGCTTCGGCATCGGGCGCCTCAGACGACATGATCCGATTGATCAGAGGCGACGTCATCCGCTACTCCTCTCATCACGAAGAGACCGGAGGAAAGCTCGCACTCTCGCGGAGCGGAAGCACCCTTCAAGGGAGACGATGGCCGAAGGCTCGATCCGGTCGATATCCTCCTCGTCGATGCGCATCGAACCGACGAGGAACTCTCTGGCGGGCGGCGACAGCCTGCGCGCATAAGCGAGGTCGGCGATCGCCCTGAGGGGAGTCGCGATCAGCGCCGATCCCATGCCGGTGTCGGTCGATTCCACGCCTTCGAGGAAGCGGCCCGGGACAGTGGGGATGCTGGTATACGTGAATAGCCCGAGCGGGTTCGAGAACTCGCGGCTGCGGCCCTGGCAGGCGCTGAGGCTTACGCGGACTCCTTCGGGGATCAAGCCGTGGAAGGCCAGGGCGGACTCGAAGGAAAGGTAGCTCCCGGGCTGGATCGCGTTTGCCGCGAGAGCCGGCGAACCGGTTGTCCCGCCCTTCGGGTCGGGGATGAGATAGACGCCCCGTCGCAGCCGGATCAGCCCGCCGTTCGCCAGGAGCCTGTTTACCACCCCGTATCGCCGCGCCCTCGAGCCTCCGAGCATTACTTCAATCTCGAACTGCCTGACGATTCTGCCCGCCGGGCCGGCTTCGAGGAGCTTCCGTGTCAGTTCGTGCATGGCCGTCTTTCTGCTCGATACTTCCGCTTTTCGGAAGTATCGTACAAGAATGTGAGGAAAGCAACCGCTTCGCCGGTCGCCTCCACACTAAAGCCCCCGCAGGGGCTCAGGGGGCCACTATCGAGCGAGCCAACCCGTAGCTCGATGCTACGCCTCATTACTCCTCCATGCTCCGATCATCATCTACCTCTACTGGACCGGTCAGCTCGGAGACGCACCCGACAACCAGGCGGAGGACGGCACGGCAAAATCTCTTCCCGATAGTGACTCCCATATCGATGCCGAGACGGAAACGCCGGACGGATCCGGCGCCGGCGTGAGCTTCCGTGCCGTATAAAGGAATCCCGGATCGAGTAACACCGATCCAAAAGGCATCAGATGCAGTCATTACAAAGAATGAACAGGTAGATTCCGAAACGCTTGTCTGTAAGAAATAGTGCCATATATTTCTTACAACAAAGCGGGGTAGGTAATGGCGCAAACTATAAAAGACAAGATAATTGCAAGAATCTACGGCAAGGGCAGGGGTTGGGTGTTCACGCAGACCGACTTCGCCGATCTGGGCACCCGGCAGTCTGTCGATGTCGCGCTCCACAGACTGCTTAACGAGGGACGGATTCGAAGGATCGCCAGAGGCTTGTACGATTACCCCAGGTACAGTGATCTCCTCGAGACGACGCTGGCGCCCGACTACGATCTCGCCGCGAGAGCCATCGCCCGGAGGCATGGCTGGCGCATCCAGATCTCCGGATCGGCTGCGCTGAACATCCTCGGGCTCTCGACCCAGGTCCCCGGCCGCCTCACCTACCTGTCCGACGGGCCGTCGCGGGAGTTCGTAATCAACGAGAACACGATCGAGTTCAGGCACTCATCGCTGAAGGAGTCCGGTTTCAGGATGCGGGAAAGCTTCCTGGTCGTTCAGGCGCTGAGAGCCCTCGGACCGGATCACGTCACCCCGGACGTGCTGGATCGGATAGGGAAATGGCTGGATCCGGCCCTCCGCCCGAAGATTCTCAGGGACACGAAAACCGCTGCCGGATGGATTCACCGGGCGATACGCGGAATCTGCGAAGGAGGAGCGCGTGGATAGGATCGCCGGACTCCCCGCGAGGGACCGCATGGACCTGTTCATGGAAACAGCCAGCCGGAAGGGAATGCTGCCGGTCGGCATCCTACCGTACATCTGACTGAATACTCCTGATACGAACAAGTGCTGGCCCGCTCTATGGAAGCTATCGACAGGCGGTGTCAAACCGAGATACCCTGTCTGATATGCCAGTCACGACTTCATGGGTGCTGCTGCTTCTTTCCAATAGAAAGACCTGCAAGCGCAAGGCTGGGATCGAACTCGGTCGATCCTGCATTTCTGGCAAGCCGATTGCTTCCCTTATGAGCATGTCCCACGGATATACGCAACACCGATGCTGTAAAGAGAGGTTGACTCACGCTGGAAACCTGTCGATACTCATGCAAATGTGCCCTGAGCATGGCTCGAGGCACTGACGGATTGGAGTCATGACCTACCGGAACATGATGCGCCGGCATCCGAAAGAAAAGGAATACCACATCCTGCATGGGCGCCCGCCGGACCCACTTCCCGGCAACCCCGCCGAGAAGCCGTCGCGGGAGTTTCTGGACCGGAACAACGAGAAGGTCTTCGGCGCATGACGACTTCCCGGTCACTCCCCACTTCTTCCGAGCTTCAAGTAAAAGGGAAGTTCACCGGCAGGCCTCTCCAGCTAAGACCCCTGCTTGATAACAGCCGGGTTGAAGAGACGCCGGATGGGATCATCACCTACTCCGGAATCGACGATTACAGCGGTGACATCTTCATCAGGAGGAGCGCTCTCGAACAGATAGACGGGAGCAGGCTCTTCTATCCGTGCAGCAATCTCGATCTGGATACGCCTCTGGCCTTGTTCACCCCGTTCGTTAGCGAGTTCGTGTTCGTGGATATCATTTTCGGCAGAGAGGAGTATCTCAGGCCCAGAGAGCCGGAAGATCCTGACAGACTCGACCTTGCCGCGCCAATGGTGGACATCTTCCCGAGGATGAAGGCCGCCTTCACTCCTCTGGCTTCCGAATTGGCCGGCCCAGCGCGTGCAACGCTTCAAAAAGTCGTTGAGAGATATGTCCGCCGCTACAGGTCGCTCGAGTCTGTAGAGTATCCCGAGCTAGAACCGGCAACCATGACCGAGACCTACAGGCACAGGCATTCCAGAAGGCACATCAGGATTGTGAGGAGACGAGGCTTCGGTTTCACGACATTCAGAAAATACATCGACTCCATCGGGGTGTTCTTCTATCGAAGAGACAGCCTCGGTGATGGCGGCAGCGGAAACCTCTGGCTCGCCCGCGACCATCTGCTGGAAATACTGAGCAAACTTCGTAACGGTGGCCTGATTGTCACGGATGGAACAAATCACGGGCGTGGAGAGGAATACCACCACGGGTCGTGGGATAACCGTGATTACAGTAGCCTCTGGGCATTGACGGATAGTGATGCTGTCGAGAGCCCTGATCCCCTCCCGGATCCTTTCGTCGATCGCCTGGGAAACAGATTCGAGTGTGTCGGATATGCGGGGCGCGGCTACGGCCCGACTCTGATCTGGCAGGTGTGGAAACCGGAGATCCAGCCGGCGGAAGAACCCGTGAAACAGGAGGTACGGAAACCATCGAAGAAAACCGGTAAGCGGAAGAAATCCAAGTCGTTTCACTATAGACCCATCTTTAGCTATGAAGATGAATGATGCCTGAAGAAGCCGGCGATTACACATCCTCCTGCAGCGATGACGAGGAGAGAGTCCTGCGCGAGTTTCTGGAAATGCCCCTCGAAGGCACCGATGCGGTTTTCAGGAAGTTCCTTGACCTCGACATGCCCGGTACTATCCACGAGAAGGGCAAGGGTGACTTCCAGGAGTTCCTTTACATCCCCGGCTCCAGAAAGGATCGGGTTGTTCTGGTCGCACATGCGGACACCTATTGGAGCTGGCAGAGAGAGCAAGGAAAGTGGGTTAAAAACAGAAGCAACCCGACCGACAAGGACATCGACTATCGCAATCCCTCGAAGATCGTAAATCGAAATGGTGGGCTGGGTGCTGATGATAGAGCCGGCTGTGCAATTCTCTGGATCCTCCGTCAGGATAAGGGATTTGGCCACTCGATTCTAATCACAAATGGAGAAGAGCATGGCCAGAGAGCAAGCAACTGGCTGCGTGACTCCCATCCTCAGTTATTTCAGGAACTGAATCAAAAGCATCAGTTCATTCTTCAGCTCGACAGGCACGGTCACGGTAACTTCGTTCACTATCAGAAGGCAACCAAGACATTCGAAAAATACGTGGAAGCTCAGACAGGATATAAGGTCGAGGTAGGAACTGCTTCCGACATAAGTGTCCTCTGCGAAGATATTTGTGGTACCAACCTCTGTATCGGCTATTATGATGAGCACTGTCCTGGTTCTATGAGATGCACGACCAATGCACGGGAATCGCTCAACATACGAGTATGGGGGAGGACTCTTGATATCTGCCGGAAATGGTTAAATAGGAGCGATTTGCAAAGATATGAGCTGAGATAGAACCATCGATTGATCAGCCCGATGGGGACAGGGCGCTGGAAAACGAAACACTAGTTTTCTAAGGCATTAGATGAGAAGTGCGCTAAGTACATAAGAACGACAAAGAACTATGGAAGACACTCGACTTGGCTAGTAAGTTGTTATGGATGGAGAAGGGGCTGATAGATGCCACGCATTTTTGATAACATCGAAGAGAACCTACTTCCAGCCTTGCAGGAGACCCTAGCACTTTGCGAATGTGCAGATTTCTGTGTCGGCTACTTTAATCTCCGTGGCTGGCGGCAACTCCATGACAAAATAGAAAAGTGGCACGGCGGGGATGGGCACTGCTGCCGTCTGCTTGTGGGCATGCAACAGATGCCGCAGGACCAGCTTCGGCAGGCAATGAGTTCCATCGCAACTGGACATCAGATAGACCAGGCCACAGCCATCGCCCTGAAGAAAAAATTAGCCCAGGACTTCCGCGATCAGTTGACGGTGGGAATACCTACCAACGCTGATGAGGAGGGGCTACGGCGCCTTGTAGCGCAGATCGCTGACCGCAAAGTTGTAGTAAAGCTCTTCTTGCGCCATCCTCTTCACGCAAAGCTATACCTCTTGTTTAGGCAGGATCCGCTCAACCCGAAGATCGGCTACCTTGGCAGCAGTAATCTCACAATGGCTGGCCTGTCCAAGCAGGGTGAACTCAATGTTGATGTCCTTGAACATGACGCCTGCAACAAGCTCGCGGAGTGGTTTGAGGCCCGCTGGAATGACCGCTTCTGTGTGGATATCTCCATGGAACTCATTGAGATAATCAACAACAGTTGGGCACGACCGGAACCACTTCCACCATATCACATCTATGTCAAGATGGCTTACCACCTCTCACAGGAGGCACGCGCCGGCCTAAACGAGTTTCGAATCCCCAGCGACTTCGGCAACAAACTCTTCGAGTTCCAGAAGGCGGCAGTAAAGATCGCTGCTCATCACCTGAACAAGCGTGGGGGCGTGGTGATCGGCGATGTGGTTGGGCTGGGCAAGACGCTAATGGCAACAACGCTTGCCCGTATCTTCGAAGATGACCACGGGGTCGAGACACTCATCATCTGTCCGAAGAACCTCGTCCCTATGTGGGAAGACTACCGACAGGAGTACCGACTTCGGGCGAAGGTTCTCTCCATCACCCGGGTCCAGCGTGAATTACCCGATCTTCGTCGCTTCCGGCTAGTACTGATTGACGAGAGCCACAACTTGCGCAACCGTGAAGGCCTTCGCTATCGCGCCATTGCCGAGTACATCGCCGCCAACGACAGCCGCGTAATCCTTCTGTCGGCCACACCCTACAACAAGACCTATCTTGACTTGTCCAACCAACTCCGCCTGTTCATTGACGAAAACAAGGATATCGGCATCCGCCCGGAGAAACTGCTACGGGAGCTTGGGGAAACCGAGTTCATTCGTAGGTATCAGTGCCCCGCGCGGTCGCTTGCCGCCTTTGAGAAGAGCGAATATGCGGATGACTGGCGCGACTTGATGCGCCTGTATCTAGTCCGCCGCACGCGCAGTTTCATCCAGGAGAACTACGCCAAGCTCGATCCGGAATGTTCGCGCAAATACCTTGAATTCGCAGATGGGACCCGCTCCTATTTCCCGTCACGCGTGCCGAAGACCGTCCGCTTCAAGATCAATGAAAAGGACCCAAACGACCAGTACGCTCGCTTGTTTGCCGACGATGTCGTTGATGCTGTCAATAATCTAACGCTGCCTCGCTACGGCCTTGGCAACTACCAGCAATCGACACCGCACAAACTACCGACGCACGAAGAAGCTAAGATCCTTGCCGATCTATCTCGCGCTGGCTCTCGCCTCAAGGGCTTCTGCCGAACCAACCTTTTCAAGCGGCTGGAAAGTAGCGGGCATTCGTTCACTCTGTCCCTCGAACGCCACATCCTGCGAAACTTCATCTACCTGCACGCCATAGAGGAAGGCTTACCGCTGCCCATTGGCACCCAGGATATTGGCCTATTGGACGCCTCAGCGAATGACGAGGATTCCGATTTCTGGGTTCCTGCTTCTGACAATGACGACAACGATTCCGAACGTGATCCACTATCTACAGTTCGTAATCTTCTAACGGAGGCGGATATCCGCGTTCGAGCTGCTGAAATCTACGAAACCTACGCTGCCCATTTTCACCGACGGTTCAAGTGGCTGGAATCCAGCTTTTTCAAACCCGAACTGGCTGAGGACCTCCGTCGAGATGCAGAGGCGTTGATGAAGGTCTTGAAGAATGCCGGAGGCTGGGATTCTACGCGTGACGCCAAACTCCAAGCCTTGTTTGCTCTTTTGACCGAGCAACACCCATCCGAAAAGGTTTTGGTTTTCTCTCAGTTCGCCGATACAGTTGACTATTTGACCGAACAATTAAAAGTCAGAGGCCTCAAGGCCATTGAGGGTGTGACAGGCGATTCTGATGATCCGACATCCATAGCCTATCGGTTCAGTCCAGTCAGCAACGATAAGCGCGATCGCATACCCTGCGACAAGGAACTACGCGTCGTTCTAGCGACCGACGTCCTGAGTGAAGGCCAGAACCTCCAGGATTGCTCAATTGTTGTGAACTTCGATTTGCCTTGGGCGATCATCCGGCTGATTCAACGAGCCGGTCGTGTTGACCGAATCGGTCAGAAATCAGATACGATCCTTTGCTACTCGTTTCTGCCTGCAGAGGGAGTCGAGCGCATCATTCGGCTACGCTCCCGCGTTCGTCAACGCCTTCAGGAGAACGCCGAGGTCGTCGGTGCGGACGAAGCTTTCTTTGAGGACCAGGATGATGCCGAAGCCGTCCGCGATCTGTTCACGGAGAAGGCGGGCATTCTGGATGGCGACGAGGACTCAGAGGTGGATCTCGCGTCCTACGCTTACCAGATATGGAAGAATGCCATTGACCGCGACCCGGAACTTGAAAAAACCATTCCCGCCCTGCCCGACGTCGTCTACTCGACGCGGCCCCATACGCTGCGACCCGACCAACCCGAAGGCGCGCTGGTGTATATGCAGACGGCCGAGGGTAACGACGCACTTGCCTGGGTAAACAAGAGCGGCAACAGCGTAACCGAATCGCAATTCGCCATCATGAAAGCGGCAGAATGTGAACCCAGCACGCCAGCCGTTCCGCGTCATGACGACCACCACGAAATGGTTGCCAAGGGCGTTAAGATGATAGTCGAGACTGAGAAATCCGTCGGCGGTCAACTTGGCCGCCCGTCCGGTGCACGCTTCCGAACCTACGAGCGCCTGAAGGCATACGCCGAGGAGGTCAAGGGTACTCTCTTTGAACTGCCCGGACTGCGCAACGCAATCGAGGACATCTACAAGTTCCCGCTTCTCCAGTCCGCCACCGATATCCTCAACCGCCAACTGAAGAGTGGCATCGACGACCAGGCACTCGCCGAACTGGTTACAGCGCTCCGAGCAGATGCCAGGCTGTGCCGCGTGAGCGAGGATGTTAAGGGAATTGAACCGAAACTAATCTGCTCGCTCGGCCTCCGCTGCAGCTCGGAGATTGCCGAATCTTCCACCGCAACGAATTTTCCGTCATAACATTGCGATTCCATAACCAATGAATCATAAATTCATCGATGATGATCGGATTCTGGTGTTGTCCAGGAATCGGAGCCCGGCAAGGACACCGGCTTGAAGCCATAGTAGACGACACCGGCGAGGAGATATTCTGGCAGAGCTACAGCGTCTACGCCATAGGCCTGCTGATGTTCACTGGAGGAAGTGGGAAACGCCGTTTCCATCTTCAGTGAGGCAATTGACCAGGCCAGGGAATACGACTGTCTTGTTTGGTAAACGTCGACTGTTGCTCGGTTGTTCAAGTATGATGTATTTTGCATATTTTTAAGCTCGCTCGCAGTCAACACCGCTCGGCCCAGCGGTCCCGGGTGTTTCTGCGAGCGGTAGTGACAGAACCTTCGGTTGAAGCGTTGCTGGCAGTGTGTCTTTCTTAACGATTATACTCACCCGGTCTGCAGAACCACGGGAACAGTTATTAGCATGAAGATCAATGTCGGAGAAGTTAGGAATTGCCTGAAATCCTTTGATTTCAGCACTCTTTTCTACGAGCATCTTGGCTGGGACAAGCATCAGGCCACTCTGCACATTCCCGTGGGCGATAATACTGTTACCTTAACGGCCATTGCACAGAAACGTGGCTTCGTCGCTTTCATATGTCGGTCCATATTTGACCGGCCTACCCGCCTCATGATTGACAACCAGGTCACGAAGTCCATACGCGAACATTTCGTTATCTACGCCGATGAACCATCCGGACAACAGGTTTGGCACTGGGTCCGCCGTGAAGCAGGTAAACCGCTCGCTAGTCGGGACATTCGTTTCGACGTTTCCCAATCCGGCGACCCACTGATACAACGCCTTGAACGCATTGCGGTCAGTATTGAGGAGGAAGAGAAGATAACCCTGCCCGACATTGTGGATCGCAACCGCGAAGCCTTTGATGTGGATAAGGTTACAAAGAAATTCTACGAGCGATTCAAGGCTGAACATACGACATTCCTCAAACTCATTGAAGGTTTCCCTCCGCCTATCGAGGTGGGCGGGAAGCTGGAACCTCACCCCGACCTTCAATGGTACACATCCCTCATACTCAATCGCCTGATGTTCGTCTATTTCATACAGAAGAAGGGCTTTCTCGACGGCGACACCGATTACCTTCGAAACCGCCTCACCATGGTCCGACAGGCTAGGGGTAAGGACAAATTCCAGTCTTTCTATCGCTATTTCCTCTTACGGCTATTCCATGACGGCTTAGGGAAGCCCTTGGAAGAGCGCAAGCTCGATCCGGTCTTGGAGAAACTCCTCGGCAAGATTCCTTATCTCGATGGAGGATTCTTCGAGGTCCACAAGCTCGAAATCGATTATCCTGATATCGAGATCCCGGACAAAGCTTTCGAGAAACTTTTCGACTTTTTCGATTGTTACTCATGGCACCTTGACGAACGGCCCGGTCAAGCAGACAACGAAATAAACCCGGATGTTGTCGGTTATATCTTCGAGAAATATATCAATCAGAAACAGATGGGAGCTTACTATACCAAGGAAGACATCACTGAATATATCTCAAAATACACATTAATTCCGTACTTGTTCGATGCTGCTCGGAAGAAGTGCGCCATCGCTTTTAATCCAGATAGTCCACTATGGCGTCTGCTCCGCAACGACCCTGACCGCTATATCTATCCGGCCGTAGGTCACGGTGTGACGTATGATTACGATTGGATCAACCATCGAGATCACAAGCGACGCACCGAGCCACTATCACTGCCTGCTGAGATCGAGGCCGGTGTGAAGGACGTTTCCAAGCGCGATGGCTGGAACAAACCTGCCCCGGAAGCATACGCCCTTCCGACTGAAACATGGCGGGAGGTAGTCGCACGTCGCGAGCGCTGTATGGAACTCCGCGAGAAACTTGGTAAAGGTGAGGTTCATGAGATCAATGATTTCATTACTCTCAACCTCGACATCTGGCAGTTTGCTCGTGACGTTATCAACAATACCGAAGAACCAGAGCTACTTCGCGCCTTTTGGCACACAATTGCCGGTAAGATACCGGAAAAGTCCAACGAGAATACTGAACCGGGGATAACTATTCTAGATCCTACATGCGGGTCCGGCGCCTTCCTCTTTGCGGCTCTACGCATTTTGGAGACACTCTATAGCGATTGCCTTGAACGGATGCAGCGGTTTGTCGAAGACATGGCAGATAAACCTTATCATCCAGGACAGTATAGCGATTTCAGAAAAGTGATTGGTCAAATCGAAAAGCACCCCAATGTCACTTACTTCATCATTAAATCAATAATCATTAACAACCTATTCGGTGTGGACATCATGGAAGAGGCTGTTGAAATCTGTAAACTGCGCCTTTTCCTCAAGCTCGTCGCCCAAGTAGAAACTGTTGACCAAATTGAACCACTCCCAGACATTGACTTCAACATTCGTGCCGGGAACACGCTAGTCGGATTCGCCTCACTCGATCAAGTTAAACAATCCATGGAAAGCGACTGGGTAAGTCTTCAGTCCCTGCCCCGCATCGAAGAAGAAGCCGAGTCGGTTGACCGAGCTTTTCAACAGTTCCGGAAGCAGCAGACTATCCATGGAGGCAGAGTCACAATCGATGACAAGCAGGAGCTCATGAAGCGACTGGCAAAACTGGACAATGAACTCGACCGTTATCTCGCCAAGGAATACGGTGTGAACGTGGATAAGCAGAATGACTTTCGTGTATGGAAAGAAAGCCATCAGCCATTTCACTGGTTTGTTGAGTTCTATGGTATTATGAACAAGAATGGGTTTGCCATAGTGATCGGTAATCCACCGTACATCTCCAAAGTAAAAGTACAAAGACTTTATAAGCTTCACAATTACATAACGGTTGATTGTCCTGACATATATGCAAACATTCTCGAACGAGCAAGTTCCTTTCTTAAACCCACCGGCCGAACAGGTATGATTGTTCCTCTAAGTCTGACGTTTTCAAGCGCTTTCTCGTCACTACGTGGCTTACTATTCTCGACGTACACTGCAAACTGGTTTTCATCTTTCGCCCGAATTCCAGCTGCACTTTTCAATGCCGAAGTCCGTGTCCGAAATACGATCCATATCGGGGCAGCAGGTAGCGGTGAACGCAAACAGTATAGCACGGTTCTGCACCGCTGGTTCGAGTCGGCTCGTCCCCACCTATTCTGGAATATTCGCTACGCACCATTCTCCCCCGGACCATATAAGGGGTTGATCCCAAAGATCGGATTTCCAGCCTTGTCTGCCGCCTATGAAAGTCTCTTCTCTAATACAGAGCATACAGTGGCATCATTTTTGTCACAAATCAGAACAAACTATGTTTTTATATTTTAAGAAGAGCGCTTACAACTGGCTCAACTTTTGTCGGCGTCTTCCGCCGTGTTTCAATGAGAAGGGCGGACGAATAGACCATACTCAATTTGGATCAGTCGCTTTCCGCGATAAAGACACACGAGATCTGGCCTTCCTTTTACTGAACGGAAAACTCATGTATGTGTTTTGGGCTGCTATAGCCGACGACTTCCACGTTACACAATGGATGTTTGCTGACTTCCCGATCGACTTCGACTCAATGTCGTCGGAGCAGTGTTCGGTATTGCTGACGATGGCACCACAACTTGAGGCTCTCATGGAGGCCAACACCTCCTACAAGTTAAATGCAGGGAAGAAGGTAGGAAATTTTAATTTGGCAAAATGCCGCAGCCTAACTGATGTCAGCGACATGGTGTTTGCTGAACACATGGGCTTCACAGACGTATGGCAAGACATCGAACTCGCCTACTCACAGATTGTCAGGACAAACATCGGTGACGCAACGGAGAGCGAGGAGCTATAGTGAAAACGCGAGTGATTCAACAGGCGATTACAGAGGATTGTCTCTTTAACGTTATCTCTAAATGGTGCCAGTCTGGTTCCGGTTGCAAAAATCGGTCCATTAAGATTCTGACAGCCTTTGCATCAGGCGCGGGTGTCGCAGCATTGTCACCCCTCTTTGATGTGTTCTTGGGATATGATGGGAATACTATTGAAATCATTTGCGGCATCGACCGCAACGGGACCGATGCAGAAGCGATCCGCATGTTATACAACTTACAGGAAACCCACTACTCGACCTTGAAAGTCAGCATTTTTAAAGCACCTAGTCGTTCAGCGATCTTTCATCCGAAGCTCTACATCAATGAGCGTGGTGGGAAAATCGACTTCGTGATCGGGTCCGCAAATTTGACGAGTGGCGGATTAGGGTTAAACTTTGAAAGCATCGTCCTATATGAGGATGTACCAAGAAGCAACAAAGAAGCAAGAAATGCCATTTCCATCTGGAAAACCTACGCGGAACCGCATTCCCCGCTATCCCATTCCTACCTCAAAGCGTTGACCAGTGAAGAACGCACTTCTCTCTTACGCCGAATGCCGAAAAAATCAGTATGGGAAAAGAGAAGTACAAAAAGGGAAGTAACTGAGCTCTGGAAACCGTTATCACATGTACCACTTGCGAATAGTACGATTGTCCAGCACCGAAAACCTACCCCGCTTTCGGCCTTTCAAGGTGACTACCTGCTCATGGATGTGCTTAAAGAAACCCGAAGGACTCAGATGCAGCTACCACTTCCGGTTGTCACAGGTTTCTTTCGGGTGAAACGCGGAGAACATGCAGAGGTGAACGTGGCAATCCTGAGTCCCGAGGGTCTCACTCAACCAATTCGACGCCCATTAGTAATGTCCGGAACTTCAATGCGCCGCATTGAAGTTCCGGAGATCAAAACACGAGCAAGGAATCTTGCTATTCTGTTCTTGAAACTAAGAGGACGACGCCGGTTCGCATATTGCATCCTTCCTCGCGAATCTGATTCTTATAGGGTTGCAGATCAGCTACTCGAGAACCACGGTCAGCAAGGGGCAAAGGAACGTCGGTT
>ERZ1026796.173-NODE-173-length-55031-cov-3.520254_pt1 | contig 55031 bp, 47 predicted proteins | sample MGYA00520874_ERZ1026796 | MGnify/ENA primary metagenome ERZ1026796 (study PRJEB33270, sample SAMEA104284474) | anaerobic digester metagenome | biome: Anaerobic digester microbiome; feature: mesophilic sludge digester; material: Anaerobic digester biomass | place...
GCCATGCCCAGCGCCAGCATCTGCTGCTGGCCGCCACTGAGGTCGGCCGCCGGTCGGTGCAGGCGCTCACGCAACAGCGGGAACAGCACGAGCACCTCCTCCATCGCCGCGTCGCGACCCACCGGGTCGCGGTGGCGGGTCCAGCCGGCCAGCTGCAGGTTCTCCTGCACCGTCAGGCCGCCGAACACCCCTTGGCCGCCGGGCATCTGGCTGATGCCGAGGGCCGCGATCTCGTTGGGCGGAGCATGCGTGACATCGCGGCCGTCGAGGATGACGGCCCCGCGATCTGCTTCCACCACCCCACTGATGGCCTTCAACAGGGTGCTCTTCCCGGCGCCGTTGGTGCCCAGCAGCGCGACGATCTCGCCTTCCTTGACGTCGAAGTTGACGCCGAACAGCACCTGTCGACCGCCGTAGCCGGCGTCGAGGTTGCGGATCAGCAGCAGGTCTGCCTCGCCGTGGCGGCGTTGGTACAGCGCCTCGCTACGAGCAGCCGACGCTTGCCACACCTGCGCGATGTCGCCGTCGATGGTGTTCTGCGCGGTGCCCAGGATGAGGCTGCCGATGATGAACAGCGGCACCAGCGTGAGCATGCCGACGCGAATGCCCACGTGGCTGCTGATCCAGCCGATCAGCGGCAGGATGAGCAGGCCGGGGATGACCCACAGCGATGCCACGGAGAAGCCGGTGGCGCGAGCGCGAGAGGGAATGGCCAGCGACAGGGCCACCAGGATGCCGGGGCCGACCACGGCGAGGGTGCCGGAGATGACGCAGTTGAGCGCCACCGCGATGACGACGTTGGGGGCGAACGCGAAGCCGACCGAGGCGACCGATGTGCCGATGGCAACGCGTGCGATGAAGCGGATGAGCCCACGCATGTCGGCCATGAACCGCTTGGTGATGTAGCGCGTGCCCACCACCAGCCCCACGAGCTGGAACGGCTCGGCGACTGCCGCTGCCACACCGCGACCGCGCTCGTCGAGACCGAACTGCTGCTCGTAGAGCAGCGACGCCAGCACCACGAACCCGATGAGGGCGGTGGCGAGGAAGGGCAGGCTCCACCACAGCCGCTGCAGCGTGGGGATCTTCTGCACCGTGCGCCAGCTCTCCGCGAACGACGGCACCGTCTCCTCGGTGTTGGCCACTTCGTCGCTGGCACCCATCGCCGCGCGTTCCCACTTGCCGCGCACGGGCTCGCGCAGCCGCAGCGCCAGGAAGGCGAAGATGAGCGTGGGCACCACGAACACCAGGAACGGCACGCGCCAACCGAACGCGTACGCCAGCATGCCTGCACTGAGCGGGCCGACGAAGGCCCCGACGGCGTTGGCCGCGCGATGTGTGCTGAACACCTTGCTGCGGGCCTCGATGGGGTAGTAGTCGGCGAGCAGCGAGTTGTGCGTGGGGTCGATGACGGCCTTCCCCAGGCTGCTGCCGCTGCGCGCGATGGTGAGCACCACCACTCCCCCGGCCAGGCCCGTCATGCCGCTGAACGTGGCCCACACGAGCGCACCGACGATGGCGAGCGGCACTCGTCTGGAACGGTCGGCGTACTGCGCGATCGGCACCTGCAGCGCCAGCGCCGCGATCGACGAGAGCGCCACCAGCCCGAGCACCTTGGTGTTGTCGAGCCCGAACTCGTCACGGATGTTGGGGAGCAGGATGCCGAAGGCGGTGCGGTCGAGCTCGTCGACCGCGTTGAGACCGAACAGCACGGCGAGCGGGTAGGCCGACTCGCCGCCGCACACGCCTCGCAGCCACAGCATGGGGTGTGCCACATGACCGAAGAACTTGCGCACCGCGCTCATGCAACCTCTTCCACGGGCTCGAGTGCCACGCCTGCCGGCTGCGCAGTGATCGGTTCGGCGAGAGTGGCGAGGGGTTCGTCGACGCGTTGCCCGGTGAGCAACCGAACCACGACGTCGCGCAGCTTCACCCACAACCCGCCCAAACCACCGGGCAGGATGAGCAGCACCAGCAGCACGCCGGCCCCGGTGGACAGCGTCTGCCACGCGGGGTCGGTGATGAACCAGCGGGTGCCACGCAGGTACAGGGCTCCGAGAAACGCCCCACCCAACGAGCCGAGACCGCCGATGACCGCGCTGGTGAAGACGTTGAAGCTCTCGCCGGTGGTGAAGCTGTCGATGGAGAACGCTTGCTGCTGGTGCACGAACAGGGCGCCGCCGACACCGGCGACGAAGCCGGAGATGACGAACGCGGTGAGCTTGGAGCGCACGACGCCGACCGAGAAGCTCTGCGCGGCCCGCTCGTTTTCGCGAATGGCGATGATGACCCGGCCGGCGCGCGACCGACGAATGCCACGCAACGCGAAGTACAGCAAGGCGAAGACCGCGAGCGAGTAGAAGTAGTAGCGCGTTGGTGTGGCAACGCTGACGCGACCGAACAGGGGCGGCCGCTCGAAGCGCTCCTCTCCTTTGGGGAACCACGTGAAGAAGCGATCGTTCAGCAACCAGAACTGGGTGGCCAAGCCGAGGGCGAAGGTGGTGACGGCCAAGTACAGCCCTCGCAGGCGCAGTGCTGGCACACCCACCGCGAACGCGGCCGCACCGCCGGCGACACCACCGATGACGAGCGCCAGCGTGAGATCGACCTGCCAGCGCGAGGTGACCGTGGCGCTGACCGCCGCCCCGATGCCGACGATGGCCATCTGACCCAGCGACACCTGGCCGGCCCAGCCGGTGAGCACCACCAGCGAGAGCCCGATGATCGCGAATGCCAGCAACGCCGACGCCTTGATGACGTTGCCGACGCCGAGCAGGCGCGGCAGCAGCAGCACGAACATTGCCGCAGCGGCCAGCAACGTGTACTTGACGGTGACCACCCACGGGTTGGTGGCCAGGTGCTCGGGCAGCGGGCGCACCTCCTCGGCGCCGCGCCAGCTGCTGGTGGCGTCGTTGTCGCGCCGCGAGCTGCTGCCTCGCTGGGCCAGCAGGGCGGCGAACATCGCGCCCGCCATGATGGGGTAGGCCAGGTACGGGGTGTCGGCGTTGCTCTGCACGCCGAACTCGAGCAGCTTCAACGCCACCGCCGCGGCCGCGATGGTGCCCAGGTTCTCCAGCCTGCCGATCACGAGCGCGCTGAGTGCGATCAAGAGCGTGGGCAGCCCTTCCGCGAGGCCCAGCGGTACGCCGGTGATGCCACTGCGCAAGAACAGCGCGAGGAACGACAGCGCTGCCGCCAGCATCCACACCACGGTGTTCAGTCGGGCCACCGGGATGCCCAGCATCGCCGCTCGGTCGCTGCGTTCTGCCGCAGCACGAATGGCCGTGCCGAGCCGGCTGCGATTCAGGAACCAGGCAACGCCCAACAGCGCCAACGGCGCGACGATCATCGCGATGATGTCGTTGCCGCCGAGGATGAACTTGCTGGAGTCGGGCTTCCAGGGGGGCCAGCTGACCGACAACGTCAGCTTCCAGTCGAGCGGCGATTCGAGGCGCTGGCTGGCCAGGTTCTTGCCCCACCAGCGCGGCACCAGGATGCCCAGCACCACCAGCAGCTGCGTGACGCCCAACGTCGCCACGGTCATCACCATGCGCGGCGCGTTGCGGAAGCGGCGGATGATCGCCATCTCGACGACCAACCCCAGCAACACCGCGATCAGCATCCCCACGCCGAGACCGATCAAGTACGGCCACTGCCAGAACAGGATGAGCGCCGCCGCGAACCCGGTGGGCACCGTGCCCAGGTCGGCCTGGGCGAAGTTGACCACTCGGTTGGCCCGGTAGATCAAGGCCATGCCGACAGCCAGCATCGCGGCCAGCAGGCCGAGCACGAAGCCGCGAGTCCACAGCCCCAACGGCATCCCGAAGAACACGAGTTGGATCGCGAAAAGAGCGACGATCGTGAGCGTTGCCACGATCGTGGCAGCACTGCGCTGAGCCCCCAAGCGTCGCACCCGGTGGACCGTACAAGATGCGGCGAGCCACGCGGGTACTTAGCTGCCCTACCGCCGGATTCGGCCGCGCCACGACCACTGCCGGCCGGGAGGTGACTTGTCTCGGTGCTTGCGAGTCGGCAGGCTGGGTGCATCATGCGGCGTCGCACACCCGATCAACGGCACATCGTGTGGCGCTGCGCGCTCGTCGGCGTGCTGGTGCTGCTGCCCGTCGCCTGCAAGAGCAGTCGCGCCCCGGCTGCCACCACGTCCGTCGCCATCACCACCACCACCGGCTCCACCAGCACCTCCACCAGCACGTCCACGTCAACCACCACGACCACCACGTTGCCGCCAACCACCACCACCGAACCGCTGATCGTGGAGGGAGGCATCGTCAAGGTCGCGAATGCGTCCGGCGTCGACGGCGCTGCACGCTCGCTCACGGGCGAACTGGCGGCGCTGGGATTCACCACTCGCGACGGCACCAACGCTGCGGGGATCGACGAAGACCTGGAGACGAGCAAGATCTACGTGATTGCCGGCAGTGAGCCGGTCGCCGAGTCCGTCAGCAGGTTGATGGGCGGCCTGCCCGTCGTGCGCATGCCCACCCCGGCCTGGATCAAGGGCGGTACGGCCGGCCTGGGCGACGCCACCGTGCTGGTGATGCTCGGACACGATCTGGCCGGCACGCCACTTGCCGAGATGCGCGGGTGAACCGCTCCATTCCGGCAGCGCCCTAACCTGCTTCCGCAATGGCGAAGGCGTCGTGGACCACTCATCCCAAGGTGCTCGGCGTTCGGCGCCGTTCGGCACCGGCCAACCTGCTGGTGCGTGCAATGGAGAACTTCCGCAACCATCGCACCGGGCGCAACGCCACGCTCGTGGCGCACTTCGGCTTCCTCTCCGTGTTCCCGTTGCTCCTGGTGTTCACCGCCGTGCTGGGCTTCGTGCTGGAGAGCTACCCGAACCTGCAGGAGTCGATCATCGACTCGGCATGGAACCGCATTCCGTTCGTGGGCCAGCAGTTGAAGACCGAGCCGAGCCAGCTCAAGGGCAACGCACTGGTGCTGGTCGCTGGTCTGCTGGTTGCCCTGTGGGCCGGCATGCGCGCCTTCAACGTGTTGCAGATGGCGCTCGACGATGTGGCCGAAGTGCCACGCGATGCGCGGCCCAGCCTGGTGCGATCACGAGCCAGATCGCTGCTGGGCATCGCCTTCGTGGGCGGCGCCCAGGTCACGACGGCCATCCTCACCAGCCTCATCGGCGTCGCCGGGGTGAGCACCATCAACAGGGTGCTGCTGGCGCTCGGCGCCGTGATCGTCAATGCCGCCGTGCTGGCCGCCACCTATCGCTGGTTGTGCATGCGCGAGCAATCATGGCGTCAGGTCGCGCCCGGGGCGATCGCCGGTGGCGTGGCCTTTGCGGGGTTGCAGTACACGGGCACAGCCATCGTCGGTCGCGCCATCGCCAATGCCGGCCCCGTCTACGGCGACTTCGCGACCGTGATCGGGTTGATCACGTGGTTCAGCCTGCATGCGGCCATTGCACTGCTGGGCGCCGAACTGAACCACGCGCTGCCGGCGCGCCGCTACACCGACGCCGACGCCGAGCTCGCCGACGCCGCGAGCAGCCCTCAGGCCTCGACCACCTGAGCGATTCGCTCCAGCGTCTTGGTCATCGAGTCGACGGTCTTGGATCGCAAGCTGCGCACCGACCACGGGTGGCGCTCCTGGCTGATGTCCCAGCTCTCGCGGACGAGCGTGCCACCTTCTTGCGCAACGAGCTGGTACCGCCAGATGCGGCCACCGATGAACAGACCCATCAGCGCTTGGGTGGGCCGCGGCTGCCACGCGATGCGGACGTTCTCCTCGAACTCGACGACCGTGTTCTCCATCGTGTAGCCGATGCCCATCTTCATCGACATGCCGAACTTCGAACCGAGCGCCAATCGCTGCGCTCCACCCGGGGGGCCTTTCACCGTACCGGAACCGTCGATCTCCTGGTGCCGTGATGGATCCGCCAGGAGATCGAAGATCTTCTCGGCAGGTGCATTGATCAGACGCTCGACGGTGGCGACAGACGGGGACGAATCGGAGGTCTCGGGCATGGCCGCAGCAACCGCTCGCGATCGACCGACATTCCCGATGTGTCAAGATCTGGTCCGGACGGGCCGATACCAAATCGATGCCCAAGCTCACCCACCGACTCTCAGCGCTCTGCATGGCCACCGTGCTGGCAGTGAGCAGCTTCGCCACGGCCTCGCCGGTCGAGTTCGTGGCAGCGGCCGACGCGCCGTGGGTCACGCCGACCGTGCCGGCCAAGTGCACCACACAGCAGATCGACAGCGGCAACGTTGCCGGATGCATCGTTGCGCTCGGCCCCGGGCTGCCCGAGACCCGCGGCTGGCCGGCGCCGCCGTACCCGTCGCCTGATCTTGCCGGAGGAACCGTGCTGGCATGGGTCGACCTCACGATCGGGTCCACCGGGCCGACGGTGGTGAAGGTGCAGCAGGCTCTCATCGACTTCGGCGCCACGATCGCCGCCGACGGGCAGTTCGGCCCGATCACCGCAGCCGCCGTCACCACCTTCCAGGCGGATCGTGGGCTGCCCGCGACCGGCGTGGTGGACCAGGTGACCGCTACTTCCCTCGGCGTGCAGAACACGGGCACCGGCGTGTTCCCACCCGCTGGCTGGACGTGGTTGGGCTGGGGTTACAACGGCTCGACCGCACTGTTCGAGTGGGAGCAGCAGCTGGCGCGCAACGGCTCGCAGATCGGTTCGGTCAAGTCCGGGCAGCTGCGTAGCTTCGCCGACTCGTTGCCACTCTTCGAAGGGTTCGTTGCGGAGATCCAGACCAAGGGCTACGTCATCGGCGACGCCGGCATGTACGTGTTCCGTTGCACTGCCAGCACCCGCAAGGACTGTGCAGGGCTCACTCGCAGCAGCCTGTCGAACCACGCGTATGGTCTGGCCCTCGACTTCAACACGGCGAAGAACCCGTTGAAGACGTACTACGGCGTCAATGGCGCGTCGGCCTGCCAGACACCCATGCTCACCGACGTACCCCAATGGGTCGTTCAGGTCGCCGAGAAGTGGGGGCTCTACTGGGGCGGCTACGGATGGAGCAGTGGTTGCTCGTCGCCGTCGCAGGTGAAGTCGTCAGCCAGCCGCGACCCCATGCACTTCGAATTCAACGGCACGGTTGCACAAGCGCGCGCCATCCTGGCGTTCAACACCGCTGGCAGCAGCAGCAGCCCGGTCGTCGCACCGCCCGGTGCGGTCACCGCACCGGCGCCATCTGGTGGCAAGTGCTTCCTGGTCGCCGACACCAAGGGCGCCATCACCACCCGCTGCTACGGCAAGACGGAGGTGCCCGGTGCCAACACCCGAGTAGTGGTTGCCACCGGCGCTCCCGCGGGCACCACGGCCGCACTGGTCAACATCACCACCACCGGGGCGGCCGACAACGGCTACATCACGGCCGAGGCCTGCGGCGCAGCGCCCAACAACTTCCGCCAGTGGTCCAACGGCAACGTCCGCCCCGATCGCGCCGTCGCGTCGGCGGCCGTGGTGCCGATCGACGCGCAGGGCCGCTTCTGCCTCTACCAGTCCACCGCGATGCACACCATCGTCGACGTGCAGGGCTACTTCTCCCCCACCGCGTTCGGCACGAACGGCAGCTACTACACGCCGGTGGCAGCGCAACGCACCACCGACACGCGCGTCAAGCCGGTGTGCTCACCGCTCATCGGCTGCAAGGGCCTCGGCCCGATCAACCCTGGCGTCGAGCTCTCCAACACCGCTCGGGCCTTGGACGGGGCAACGGCAACCGTCGCCAACATCACCGCCGTGGGCGGTGTCGGCACCGGCTACATCACGGCCGATGCCTGCGCCACGCTCATCCCCGGGCCACAGACCCGCAGCGTCGTCAACTTCGCGAAGGGCGACACGGTGGCCAACTTCGCAGTGGTGCCCTCGGCCCCTTCCCCGCAGGGGTCGGAGTTCTGCACCTACTCACCGAACAGCGTGCACGAGATCATCGACGTGCAGGGTTTCTTCGGGCCGCCGACTGCGAGCTCGCTGTCGTTCACCTTGCAGACACCGTCGCGGATCGTGGACACACGCGGGTGCTGGACCGACCCTGCCACTCAGGCACAACGATGCAACCAACGCAACGGTGCCGGCAACATCGTGCGCATGCGTGCCCCGGCAGGCGCGGAAGCGGTGGTGGTGAACCTCACCGCGATGGACGCACAGAGTGCCGGCTACGTGACTGCCAACTCGTGCGCCAGCATGGTGGCCGGGCCGCAGGCACAGTCGAACCTGAATGCGGTCGTCGGCTCGCCGGTGGCCAACATGGCCATCGTGCCCGTGGGTGCCGACGGCATGATCTGCGTCTACGTGTCGAGCTCCATGCACCTGGCCGTCGATGTGATGGGCACGTTCACTCGCGGCGTCGCGGTTCAGTTCCGGCCCGTCACCCCGGTGCGGGTGCACGACTCACGCCCGCCAGCGTGAGGTCGCGCGACGAGAAGCCCACCAGCACCCGGTAGTCGCCCGGTGCGACCACCCATGCGTGCGCTGCCGCATCCCACCGGCTGAAGGCACGGGTGTCGAGCTCGATGCCGGCCACCACTTTCTCGCCGGGGGCAGCGTGCACTCGCGCGAAGCCCTGCAACGTGCGCACCGGCCGACCGGCCTCGCGCTGCACTGGCTCGACGTAGCACTGCACCACCGTGCTGCCTTCGCGGCTGCCCGTGTTACGCACCGGCACCGCCACGCTGACACCGGACGCGATGTCGCCGCGCAGCGTCGCCTCGCCCGCCGCCCACGTGGTGTAGCCCAAGCCGTGCCCGAACGCGAACGCGGGCTGAGTGCCCTGGGCGTCGTACCAGCGATGGCCGATGAGCAGGCCCTCGCCGTAGACAGCCCGACCGTCGGCACCGGGGTAGTACGGGTAGGCGGGCGTGTCGGCCAACTGCTCGGGAATCGTGAGCGGCAGGCGGCCGCCTGGCTCGGCGACCCCCAGCAGCATCTCTGCCAATGCCTCCCCGAACGCTTCCCCGGGGAACCACACCTGCATCACGGCAGCGACGTCGTGCAGCCACGGCATCGAGACCGGCGACCCTGCGTTGACGACCACCACCGTTCGTCCGTTGGCGGCGGCGACACGGCGCACCAACTCGTCCTGCTCGCCGGGAAGGTGCATGTGCTCGCGGTCCTCACCCTCGGTCTCCCAATCGGCGTTGGTGCCCACGATCACCACCGCCACCTCGGCATCCGCTGCTGCTCGGACTGCGCGGCTCATTGCGTCGTCGAGCTTCGGCGCTTCGGCTCCGACGATGAGCCCGCGTAGTTGCGACCGCTCCTCCACACTGACCTCGACCGACACGTCGCGTCGCACGCCCGCCTCACACGGCACGGTGACGCGAATCTCCTGACTGCCGAGGCCGAAGAACGCCCCTCCGGTCTGAGGAGTGGTGAGATCGACGACGACCTCGTCGTCGACGCGCAACACGGCCGAACCGACTGCAGTGAGGCTGATCTGCCAGTCGCCGGTGACATCGGGGATGAACGAGCCCGCGATCGACACTCCGAAGGCGGCCACACTGATGCCGGGCGCCGGGTCGTCCATCCAGATGAACGTGAGGCGATCGGTCACGGAGTCGGCGGTGGCCCCATCGGCACCGGTGTAGCGCACGCGGAACTCGCCACGCATGGTCTGCAGGCGCTTGTCGATGCGACAGCCGGGTTCGTGCACGATGGCGACGCCACGGCCCTGCAATGCCGCCAACGGCATCGAAGGACGGGTGGTGCGCACCCGGGCACTGCCACCCCCCTGCACCTGACCGCGGTCCGCGTTGGGGCCGAGCAATGCAACTCCCGTGCCGGCGGACAGCGGCAGCAGATCGCCGTCGTTCTTCAGCAGCACCGTGCCGGCGATCGCTGCGCGCTTGATGACGTCGCGCGTGGCATCGCTGTCGTCGGTGAACTCGTCGGTCGCCACCTCGCCCACGCCCGACCAGTTGAAGAGGTGCAGCAGCCGGCGAACCGCTTCGTCGACGCGGGCTTCGGTGGTCTCGCCTGCGAGCACTGCGGCCAGCAGCTTCTCGCCGCGCTCGCGCGGTGGCCCCGGCATCTCCAGGTCGAGGCTCGCTTCCAGGGAGCCGGCCGCGGTGTGAGTGCCGAACCAGTCGCTGATGACCACACCGTCGAAGCCCCACTCGTCGCGCAACAGGTCGCGCAGCAGCTCGCGATGCTCGCTCGCGTAGACGCCGTTGATGCGGTTGTACGAGCTCATCAGCGCACGCACATCGGCACCGCCCTCGGCGACCGGCCTGATCGCAGTTTCGAAGGGCACCAGGTACGCCTCGCGCAAGGTGACCTCGTCGATCTCACTGGAGATGGTGTGACGCTCGAACTCGGTGTCGTTGCCGACGAAGTGCTTGATGCAGCACGCGACGCCGTGTTGTTGCACGCCGGTGATGTAGCCGACGGCGATGCGTGCGGTGAGCAACGGATCCTCGCTCATGCACTCGAAGTTGCGCCCGCCGATGGGCGTGCGGTGCAGGTTCACGGTGGGAGCGAGCAGCACGTGCGCTCCCTTCGAGCGGGCTTCCCGACCGAGCGCATCGCCGACTTCTTGCACCAACGACGGATCGAAGGTGGCACCAAGTGCGGTGCCACACGGGAACGAGGCCGATGCCGGCCCCGTCCACGACGTGCCGCGCACACCCGCGGGGCCATCGCTGGTGCGCATCGGCGGAATGCCGGGCAACGCCACCGTGTGCCAGTTGTCGTGCCCTGCGAGCAGGCTCACCTTCTGCTCCAGCGTCAGTGAGGCCAGCGCAGCATCGATGTCGATCGTCATGCCGCCAAGGTTGCCAGACCGGCAGGAGTGGACGGATGCCGAGCGAGGCCTTGATAAATGACGCAGCGTCACTTAATGTCGGCACATGGACCGACGAAGAGCGCGCAGCGATCTCGACAAAGCGGAACGACGCGCCGACATCCTCGAAGCAGCGCGCGCGACCATCGACGTCAGCGAGATGGACGAGTTCACGATGGATGCCGTCGCGACCAAGCTGGGCCTGGCCAAGGGAACGCTCTACCGGTACTTCCCCACTCGCGAGGCCGTGCTGCTGGGCATCCTCGGTGCCGATCTCGAAGAGTGGTTCGAACAGATCGACCGTCGCCTGGCCAAGGCCGCCGGCAGAGCACCGGTTGTCAACGCGCTGGTCGGCACGCTCGTCGCCAGGCCGCGCCTGCTGCGCCTGCTGGCGGTGCTGCCCAGCGTGCTCGAGCACAACGTGCCCTTCGCAACCGCACATGAGTTCAAGTCGTTCCTGTTGCGCGGCAGCGCCTCCACGGGCAGCCTCATCGACACGGCCTTGCAGGCCCGCGAGCCCGGCGCCGGGGTGCACCTGCTGGTGCAGCTCAACGCGGGCGTCATCGGCCTCTACCACGGCGCCCACCCTGCACGCATCGTGGCCACCGTGCTGGCCGAGCCCGAGTTCGCACCGCTGCGCGTCGACCTTCGCCGCGAGCTGACCCATCTCACCCGCGCCCTCGTCGGCGCCATCCCCTGCAAGGACCAACCATGAACGAATCACACCCAACGGCACTGATCACCGGTGCGTCCGGCGGCATCGGCGAGGCACTTGCGCGCGAGCTGGCGAAGAGCAAGCACGACCTGGTGCTCGTGGCCCGCAGTGAAGGCAAGCTGCGCGCGCTGGCTGATGAGCTGAGCACGGCGCACGGCATCACCGCCGATGTGCTCACCGCCGACCTCGCCGCGCCCGGCGCCGGCGTCGCGCTCGCAGACCGGCTCGCCGGCCGGCGGATCGACGTGCTGGTCAACAACGCCGGCTTCGGCGACTACGGCCCGTTCGCCGAGGCCCACCCGGCGAAGGTGAGCGCGATGGTGAACCTCAACATCGCCACGCTCACCGACCTCACGCGAGCGTTGCTGCCCGGCATGATCGCCCGCGGCACGGGTCGGGTGATGAACGTGGCCAGCACAGCTGCGTTCATGCCCGGCCCGCTGATGGCCGAGTACTACGCCAGCAAGGCGTACGTGCTGTCGCTCAGCGAGGCCGTCGCCAACGAGTTGCGAAGCACCGGTGTCACCATGACCGCACTCTGCCCCGGCCCCGTGGCCAGCGGCTTCCAGGCGGGCGCCGACATGGGTGCCAGCAAGCTGGTGAAGGGCAAGCAGTTGATGACCGCCGAACGGTGCGCGCAGCTGGCCGTGAAGGGCATGAACAAGGGCAAGCCGGTGGTGGTGACCGGGGCGATGAACAAGATGATGTCGATGTCGCCGAAGTTCATGCCGCGCCGCATGGTGCCCGGTGTCGTGCGCAGGGCTCAGGCCCCCAAGCACTAGTCGGGTCAGGCCGGCGGGGGCACGCTGCGGTCGCTCACCCAGTTGCCGTGGAACTGCGGCCTGACTTCTGGGCGTGATCCGTTCCAAATGTGCTTCCGGACGGGATTCGTCTCGGCGTCCGAGAAGAATCCCGTCCAGGCGCCTCGATCCGAGCTGCCGAAGTGGGCGGTTCAGCTGAACCGCTTGATAGCGCCAGCTCTGCCGCTCTGCTCGCTGGACAACGGCGTCCATTTCGGGCATTCGGAGCCGGTGCCCGTTCGCCGTAGGGTGCGGATGGGCACGTACAAGGAGACAGAGATGGCTGGCAGACAGGTGTGGTTGATCACCGGTGCGGCTCGCGGCATGGGCACGTCGTTCGTCAAGGCCGCGCTCGCCGAGGGCCACGCGGTGGTTGCCACCGGTCGTCGACCGGAGGAGGTGACGCAAACCTTCGGCACACGCGACGACCTCCTTGCAATCCGCCTCGACGTCACCAGCACGGAAGACGCGGATGCGGCGGTCGCAGCGGCCGTCGAGCGGTTCGGTCACGTCGATGTAGCCGTCAACAACGCCGGAGCGTCATTCAAGGGGTACTTCGAGGAGATGTCGCCCTGCCAGGTCGAGCAGCAGCTGGCGACGAACCTGATCGGGCCGATGAACGTCACCCGAGCAGTGCTGCCCGTGATGCGTCGTCAACGCTCGGGTCACCTGATTGCGATCTCGTCGGGTGCCGGCCTCCTGGGGTTCGAGTACTCGTCGGTCTATGCGGCGTCGAAGTTCGGGCTGGAGGGTTGGATGGGTGCACTGGCACAGGAGGTTGCGCCGTTCGGAATCAGGACCACGATTGTGAACCCCGGCTTCTTCCGAACCGGTCTCGCGAGCCCGGAGTCGTTGATCTGGCCGGAGATCGCGATCGACGACTATGCCGAGCGCAGCGCCGCGCAACGGCTTTGGTGGCAGGCGCAGGACGGTCAACAAGCGGGAGACCCTGACAAGCTGGCGCGTGCGTTGATGACCATCGCTGCCGAGGACCCACCGCCGCAACGGTTCATCGCGGGACCTGACGTGCTCGCCCTTGCCGAGCGCAAGATCGCCGAACTCCAGCGCCAACTCGAAGCACACCGCGAGCTCTCGTCATCGCTCAGCTTCGAAGACTGACCGCCCATACCTCCCGTTCGGTGTGGTGGACACCGCACCTGGGTCGGCGTCCGTCGCGGGGTTGTCCGTGGGCGGCGCATTGGCGATGTCACGGCCCCGCTGCTGCAAGCATGTCGGCATGAGAGCCGCTGACGAGGGCGAATCAGGCCCCTGATCAGGCGGGCGGGGGCACGCTGCGGTCGCTCACCCAGTTGCCGTGGAAGCCGTAGGGGATGCGCTGCGGCAGCAGCACGCGCGCCACCGCCGGGCGGGTGAAGTCCTGCGCGTCGAGGATGACCAGTTCGGCCTTGCCTTCCGGCACGTCGTGCACGAACGTGACCAACCAGCCGTCGTCCTCATCGGTGCTGCCCTGGCGGCCGACGAACACCGGCTCACCGGCGCTGCGGCCGGGGCCATGATCGAACACCTGCTTCTCGCCGGTGTGCAGGTCGAACTTCAGCGTCGGCCAGCCGGGCTGCAGGCTGGGGCTGGCGCAGTAGCCGTAGCGGTAGGGCTTGCCGGTGAGCGAGCCACGATGCCGCGGGAACTCGACCCAGCTGCTGTCGATCACCGTGGTGCTGCACGTGCGAGTGACGGGGTTGACGACCCAGCGTTCGAAGCGGGCGAAGTTGTCGCCGAACGGGCCACGGAGGTCGTTCTCGAACATCGTGTCGTACACGCACAGGTCGATGACGACGCTGCCGTCGGCCTGGTCGTAGGCGTTCATCGGGTGGAACACGTAGCTGATGGGCACATCAACCCACACGATGTCGACGGCCTCGCCCTCACGCGGCAGGAAGCCGAGGCGGCTGCCGTGGCCGGGGTTCCAGGCGAACGGGAACCGGCCCTCCATCGCCATCTCGATGTTGAGCGTGACGGGCATGTCGTAGACGATGGCGTACTTCTGTGTGAGCGACATGTCGTGCACCATCGGGCCGTCGTTCACCGGCACGTCGACCGTACGGCGCACGCGGCCATCGGTGCCCACCACCACGTACTGCACGTGATCGAGCCATTGCGGCAGCGCATACACGACGGCGTGCATCTCGCCGGTATCGGCATCCACCTTCGGGTGCGCGGTGTACGCCCCCGGCAGCGTGCCGAAGAAGTCGTTGCGACCGACGGTCTCCAGCTCGTAGGTGAGCTCCACCGGGCAGCCGCCGGCTTCCACCATCGCCCAGGTGGTGCCGGCGAACCCGCCGACGTTGGTGTTGGGCCCACCAGGGTTGTCGTTCCAGTTGCGACCGGGGATGTCGGGCTGACCCCGACGCTGGCTGACGCTGGTGGAGCCCACGTAGCGGTTGCGGTACCACTCGGCCCTGCCACCCAGCAGGCGCACGCCGTGCACCATGCCGTCGCCGATGAACCAGTGGTGCGTGCTCTGGTCGACTTCGCTCATCGGGTTGGGGCCGTTGCGCAAGTAGCGCCCGGCCAGCTCGGCAGGGATCTCGCCGACCACCGGCAGGTCGAAGGCGGTGACCTCTTCGGCCACCGGCCCGTAGTTGCCCTGCAGGTACGGATTGCCCGCTGCTGCGTTGATGGTGTCCGTCATGAGTGCCCCCTGTGCGACGAAGTTGATAACGACGTTACATCACTGTCGGGCGCCTGTGCGCCGCCGCGCCTCACACGGTGGGGATGGTGAAGCCCAGCTCGGCACCGCCATCGGGGGCGTTGGCAGCGAACACCGAACCACCGTGCGCGTCGACCACCGACTTGACGATGGACAGCCCGAGACCCGAGCCGGGCATGCTGCGCATCGCCACCGAGCGGTAGAAGCGGTCGAAGAGGTGCGGGATGTCGTCGGCGACCAGACCGGGGCCATGGTCGCGCACGCGCACCGTACCGGCGACGACGCTCACCTCGATGAGGCCGGCGGGAGCGAACTTGCAGGCGTTGTCGACCAGGTTCTGAGTGGCACGCTCGAGCCCGTTGGGCCTGCCGTCGACCACGCTCTCGTCGGCCTGCACCACCACCTCGCGCCCGAATCGGCGGCGGGCGCGAGCGGCAGCCCGTTCGGCAACGTCGGCCAGCCGCACCGGCTGCATCGACTCGTCGTCGCGCCTGTCGGTGGCCAGCTCGACGAGCTCGTTGACCAGATCAGTGAGCTCGCGGGTCTCGCTGTCGAGGTCGGCCAGCAGCTGGTCGCGCGACTCCGCGGACAGCTGGTCGTGGCGGCGGCGCAGCACCGCCACGTTGGTGCGCAGGCTGGTGAGCGGCGTGCGCAGCTCGTGGCTGGCGTCCTGCACCAACTGGTGCTGCTCGTGCTTGCTCGCCTGCAGCGCGGCCAGCATGCCGCTGAAGGCACGGCCGAGCTGACCTGTCTCGTCGCCACCATCCACCGGCACGTCCACGTCGAGCCGACCAGTGTCGGCAACCACCCCGGCGGCAGTGGTGAGCCGCAAGAGCCGGCGGGTCACCTGGCGGGCGATGAGCCAGCCGAGCAGCGCCGAGAGCAGCGCCACCACCACCACTGCCACGAGCGTGCTGCGCAGGATCCGCTCGACCGATTTCTGGCTCTCCGCCAGCGAGCGCGCGAGTTGTACCGCGCCGTTCTCGGCCTTGACGGTGAGCATCCGGTACGACTCGCCGTCGATGGTGACGTCGAAGCGTGCACTGGCATTCGGATCGGCGCTGGCAGCCACGGCGAGATCGGCATCACCGACCGGCAGCTCGTCGTACTGGCCTGACCGTTGCACGACGCCATTGACGTCGATGACCTGGTACAGCACCTGCTCGAAGCTGCGCGGCCGGTCGTGGCCGGGCCTGCCGGGCGGGTCGTCGTCATCGCCATCCGGGTCGCCGAGCGATGGGCGCTCCTGCAGGTTGCGCGCCGCTTCGTCGAGCGACTTGTCGACGGTCTCCTCCAACTCGTGCTTCGTGCTGGTGTACGACACGATGCCGATCGCGGCGGTGGCACCGGCGGCGAGCAGCGTGAGCGCCAGGACGATCTTGAGCCGCAGGCTCACGAGCTACGCACCGTGTAGCCCACTCCGCGCACCGTATGGATGATCTTGCTGTCGCCTTCACCTTCCAGCTTGCGGCGCAAGTAGGAGATGTACACGGCAAGGTTCTTCGAGTCGGGCCCGAAGTCGTAGCCCCAGATTCGGTCGTAGATGGTGCTGTGCTCGAGGACGATGCCCTGGTTGCGCACCAGCAGTTCGAGCAGGTCGAACTCGGTCTTCGACAGCTCGACCTCGCGCTGGCCACGCCAGACCCGGCGCGATGTTGGATCGATGCGCAGGTCGGCCAGCTGCAGCGGCTCGTCGACCGCGTCTTCCTCGGGGCGGGCTCGGCGCAGCAGCGCGCGAATGCGAGCGAGCAGCTCGTCGAGATCGAACGGCTTCGCCAGGTAGTCGTCGGCGCCGGCATCGAGACCGGCCACGCGATCCGGAGTCTCGGTGCGGGCGGTGAGCATCAGCACCGGGATGCGGTTTCGTTCGGCGCGCAGCACCCTGCAGACGGTGAGCCCATCCACGTTGGGCATCATCACATCGAGCACGGCGGCGTCGGGCCTGCTGCTCTCGATCAGGCTCAGCGCCTGCGCACCGTCGGGGGCCTGCACGACGTCGTAGCCCTCGAGGCTCAGCGCGCGCGACAGCGCCTCTCGAATGGCCCTGTCGTCATCTGCGATCAGAATGCGTCCGCTCATTGCCGGCTGTCCTGTCCTGGGCACTGTCGTGCGTCGTGCTGTCGTGCTGTCGTGCTGGTGTGTCGTGCTGGTGTGTCGTGCTGGTGTTCGTACGGCCGATCGGCCGGAGCGTGGGAGGAGGTGCGCCCCGGCCGATCGTACGACGTGTGGGTCGGCTCAGGCGCCGGTGGTCACGGTGGCGTCGGTGGGTCCGCCGTCGATGGTGCCGGTACCGGTGTCGGTGCTGTCGTCCGCCGCGGCGTCGCCGTCGCGGTCACCGCCAGGGCCATGGCCGCCAGGGCCATGGCCGCCAGGGCCGCCGGGGCCGGCGAGAAGAGCAGCGTCGGTGTTGTTGACGAGCTCGGTCACCCGCGTGGTGGCTTCCGCCAACTTGGCGTCGGCTTCGGCCTGAGTGTGCTCACCGGCGGCGACTTCTTCGTCGAGGTGGGCCTTCAGCTCGGCAAGGATGGCGTCGATCAGGGCCTGCCCTGACGAGCCCTTGGCTTCGGCCAGCTGCGCGAGGGTCTGGCCGTTGGAGATGGCGTCGCGCACCTCGGCTTCGGTCATGCCCAGCGTGGTGGCCACGATGCCGAGGCCGCGAGCACCGCCGCGGCCGCCGTGGCCACCGCCCATGGGGCCGGCAGCTGCCAGGGTCTCGACGACGGTGTCGGCCTGAGCCTGGCTGAGCGTGCCATCGTCGACCAGCGGCTTGAGCACTTCCTGCAGCCGAGCCGACTGGTCGGGTCGTGCCGTGTCGTTGCCGGCGTCGTTGCCGGCGTCGTTGCCGGCGTCGGTCGTGTCGGTCGGGTCGCCGGCAGCGTTGACCGCCGCCACGGAAGCGCCCGACGCGCCGGCGGAGCCGGACATCTGGAGGATCAGTCCGGCACCGGTGCCTGCGAGGAGACCGGCGGCGAGACCAGCGGATACGAATTTCTTGTTCATCGGGGTTCCTTCATTGCTGAGGGGTGGTGAGGAACATGATGCGCTCGCGAGGTAAGGAGCCAACCGCCGAACCGTAAGAGCTCGGTGAGATCGCGAGGCCCTCTCCTGGCCCCACGCGATGGGCGTCAGTGCAACCAGACGTGACTGTCGAAGGCCTCGATCAGCTTGAGCAACGCCTGCTCCACCACCTCACTGAGTGCGGGGTGTATCCACACCTGACCGGTGGCCATCTCGTCGGCGGTGTTGCCCAGGTGCATGCCCTGCACCAGCAGCTGCACCAGCATCGACGCCTGATGCCCGATCAGGTGTGCGCCGATCACGGTGCGGGTGCGCGGGTCGCCGATCAGCTTGCAGAAACCCGTGGTGTCTTCCATCGCCCACCCGTACGCGGCGTCGCCGAACGCATGGGTGATGGCGACGAACGGCTGGCCGCTCGCCCGCGCCTGCTGCTCGGTGAGCCCGACGGCGCCGATCTGCGGGCTGGTGAACACCGCATGGGGTGCCGGCCGTTCGTCGTAGGTGTGCAGGTCGTCGGGGTGCAGCAGGTTGTGCTGCACCACCTTGGCCTCACCGTTGGCCATGTGCTTCAGCTGATGGCGGCCGTTGATGTCGCCCAAGGCCCACACGCCGGGAGCGCTGGTACGGCCGTACTGGTCGACCACGATGTTGCCGAGCTCGTCGACCGCGACCCCCGCCTGCTCGACCTGCAACTGGTCGCTGTTGGGAATGCGGCCCGCTGCCACGAGCAGCACGTCGCCTTCGATGGTGCGCGGCCCGGCATCACACGACACCTCCATCCCCACGCCATCGGCGGTCATGTAGACGCGGTGCACCGTGGTGCCGAGCGAGAGGTCGAATCGATCTGCCGCAACCTCCGTGAAGCGCTGCGACACGTCGTGGTCCTCGGCCTGCAGCAACCGGTGCCCACGATTCACGATCGTGACCTGCGAGCCCAGTGCCTGGAACACATGACCGAGTTCGGTGGCGATGAACCCGCCGCCGAGGATGATGAGGTGCCTGGGCTGGTGAGCGATGCGCAGGATGCTGTCGCTGGTGTGGAACGGCACATCGTCGATGCCGGGCACGTCGGGTACGAACGAGCGAGCGCCCGCCGCGATGACGACACGCTCGCCCCGGATGCGGGCGCCGCCCACCAGCAGCTCGCGCTCGCCGACGAAGTGCGCCGAGTGCTCGTACACGTCGACGTTGGGCAGGCTGTGCCGGTACTCGCGGCCACCTTCGGCGATGGGGTCGATGCGATCGAACACCCGGTGCACGATGGCCGGCCAGTCGGCGCCGTGGAACTCGGTGCTGATGCCGTAGCGCTCGTTGTGCTTCGCATGCTCGGCGAGATCGGCGGGGTAGATGAGCATCTTCGAGGGGATGCAGCCACGATTCAAGCAGGTACCGCCGAAGAGCCCGCGCTCGACCATCGCGATGCGCCAGCCGTCCATCTCCTCGTTGATGATCGAGTTGCCGGAACCAGCGCCGATGATGACGAGGTCGTACTGCTCTGTGTGCCCCGAGGGCTGCGAACTCATCCGCTCAGGTTGCCACGCGTTCGCGGAGACGCGACGCCCGTTTCGTGCAAAGGTTTGAGGGTCGCGCCAACCGGGGTACCAATCGACCACAGCAACGACGGCCGAACAGTCGGCACCCCCAGCCACTCAGAAGGAACACGACAATGCCTACGTACGCACTTCCCGAACTGCCCTACTCCCCCGGCGCGCTCGAGCCGCACTACAGCGGTGAGATCATCAGCCTGCATCACGACAAGCACCATGCCGCGTACGTGAAAGGGGCCAACGACACGCTCGATGCACTGGCGGCGGCTCGCGAGGCGGGCGACTTCGGCAACATCAACCAGCTCTCGCGCAGCTTCGCCTTCCACGTCAGTGGCCACGTGCTGCACAGCATCTTCTGGACCAACATGAGCCCCGACGGCGGCGGCCGCCCGGAGGGCGAGCTGGCAACCGCCATCGACGAGTTCTTCGGCGGCTTCGACGCTCTGCAGGCACAGCTCACCGCTGCCACCGTCAACGTGCAGGGCATCGGCTGGGGTGCCCTCGCCTGGGAGCCCGTCGCCGGCAAGCTGATCGTCGAGCAGATCTACGACCACCAGGGCAACGTGGGCGCCGGCTCGGTGCCGTTGCTGGTGATCGACGCGTGGGAGCACGCGTACTACCTGCAGTACAAGAACGTTCGGGCCGACTTCGTGAAGGCGTTCTGGAACATCGTCAACTGGCCAAACGTTGCCGAGCGCTTCGCGGCGGCACGCACGGTGCCAGCCACCATCTGAGCCAGCTACCCTCGCGGTGTGAACGACGACCGGCCCGGCGAGTTCATCGAGGTGCCCGACGGCGACACGCTGTGGCGCTTCGAGGCGGGCTTCCTCCGCTCGAACTGGACGTGCATCTGGGGCCGCGGGTGCCAGGGCATCCTCGACCATCCGGCGGAAGCGCTGCAGCAGGGCTGTTGCTCGGTCGGCGCCGAGCTCACCGACCTCGAGGAAGCGATGACGGTGTCGGCACTGGCTGCCACGATCCCACGCTCATTGTGGCAGCACGCCGACCACACCGATCACGACGACGTGTTCAGCGACTCCAGCCGCACGAACACGAAGGTGGTCGACGGTGCGTGCATCTTCCTCAACCGTCCCGGTTTCGCCGGTGGTGCCGGGTGCGCGCTGCACCTCGCCGCGGATGCGGCCGGTGAGTCGCCGATCGATTGGAAGCCATCCGTCTGCTGGCAACTGCCCGTGCGGGTCGACTGGGCGATGCAGCCCGACGGCATCGAGCACGCCACCGTGCGCCGCTGGTCGCGAGCGGATTGGGGCGACGAGGGCGAGACCATGGCATGGTGCTGCACCGAGGGCCCGGAGGCGTACGTGGGCGAGCACCCGGTGATCGACTCACTGGGCGAGGAACTGGCGGGAATCGCCGGGCAGCACGTGTACGTGCGGCTCCGCCGCGAGATGGGCTTCAGCGAGGCGCCACCGCGGGAAACGTGACATGGGCCTCGGCGAGACGGCGACACGCACGGCGCTCGCGGCGGATCGGCCACCACTCGTAGAGGAAGATCTCCATCGGCTTCCACATCGACACCCAACCGAGCACCGAGAGGCCTTCGTGGATGATCTCGATCACCGGGTTGGTGCTGGAGCGGATCGCCTTCGACAGCAGGTTGAAGCCGGTGATGGCGCCGATGCCGATGAGCAAGCTGATGCGACCCTCGCGCAGCAACTTGCTGAGCTGGCGACCCGACTGCCACTCGCGGTACTCGAAGTGGTTGTGCAGGCCGTTGGTGATGGCACCCTCGCGACCGGCGAGGCGCCCATCGGCGACGTAGATCTCCACGGTGATCTCGTGGTCCTTGTCGAAGTCTTCCGCCCACTCCTCGATCCAGTCGGCGACCTCCTGGTTGAGCGAGCGCTCCTCCAGCGGCGTCGGGTCCATCGGGTTGAAGATGCCTTCGACGGTGGCCACACGCACTTGGATCGGGCTGTCGTTCAGCTCATCGTGGGTGAGCGGCCAGAAGCGTTGTTCCATGCCGAGCAGTCTCGCGGCTCCAGCACCTGGAGCGCGGCGATCAGCCGTTCTTGGGCAGCTCGCTCCAGCTCATCGTGCGGTCGTTGTTGGGCTCCTTGGGAAGGCCGAGCGCTCGTTCGCCGAGGATGTTGCGCTGCACCTGGTCGGTGCCGCCGTAGATGGGCGGCGCCTGCGCGAACAGACCCATCTCGGTGACGAAGGCCAGCAGAGGTTGGCCGGTGGCGTCGTCGAGCTGCTTGCGATCGGCGGCGTTGTAGGCGTGCAGCATGCCGCCGGCACCGGCCAGGCGCAGCCCCAGGTCGCGGCTCTGGCGCATGATCTCGCTCATCGACAGCTTGGCGATGTTGGCCGCACCGGGGATGTCGCGGCCGGCCGACTTCTCGGCCTTCAGTCGCATGGCCAGCATTCGCCCCACCTCGTGCAGCGTGTGCAGCTTGACGAGGTCTTGGCGAACCGTGGCGTTGTTGCTCATGCCGTTGTCCTTGGCCATCTGCATGAACAGCTTCACCGCGCCCATCGCCATTGCACCACCGCCACCGCCGCCGCCCGACGGACCGGCCGACTTGACGAAGTCGCCGGCGCGCTTGGGCAGGTCGCCGGCGATGGTGCCGGCATTGGCCAGCGCCGCCGCGCTGTGGCCACCGGCGCCCAGGCCGGAGCGCTCGAACATCAAGGTGGTGTTGGCCACTGCCCAGCCGTTGTTGGTGCCGCCGATGGTGGCGTCGTCGCGCACTCGCGCATCGCTGAGGAAGACCTCGTTGAACAACGCCCGGCCGGTCATCTCGCGCAGCGGGCGGATGTCGACACCCGGCTGGTGCATGTCGCATGCGAACCAGGTGATGCCCTGGTGCTTGGGCGCTTCCGGGTTGGTGCGTGCGATCAGCATGCCCATGTCGGCGATCTGGCCACCGCTGGTCCACACCTTCTGCCCGTTGACGATCCACTCCTCGCCGTCCTTGATGGCCTTGCAACCGAGGCCGGCCAGGTCGCTGCCCGCGCCGGGCTCGCTGAACAGCTGGCACCACGCCTGCTGGCCGGTGACGATGGGCAGCACGTACTCGTCGATCTGCTCCTGGGTGCCGTGCACCGCAATGGTGGGGGCTGCCAGCAGCATGCCCAGCCCACCCGGTGCGGCGACCGCGCCGTGCTTGACGATGCGCTGCCCGATGGCGATGGCCTCGTTGCGCGAGAGGCCCTTGCCGTAGGCATTCGTGGGCAACGCCGGCGCAGCCCACCCGGAGCTGCCCAACAGCTGCCACCATTGTGCAACCGTGAGTTCCGGATCCCAGTTGGCGGCCAGCCAGGCGTCGAGTTCTTCGAGGATGTCGCTCATTCCGACAGCTTTCCGCTTTGCACTCTCGGTCGACGATTCGGGCGACTCGAACGACGTCGCGCTGTGATCGTTCTACCGATGCGCCTCGGGCCATCCGGCAGGGGTGCGTTGTCGGTTCACCTCTTTCAGACTTGGGCCTTCGTCATCGAGCACGGCTTGCGTTTTCCAGCCGGCAGATCCCACTCTCACTGGCAGCTCTGCGCCGATGGCCGACGCAGACCTCATCATGACTGCTCCTCGGTTCTCCGGTGCAGGCACCTTGCCCTGCCCCGTCGCCAGACCATCACTGCCAGGATGACAAACCAGATGAGCACTCCTACAACGGTGCCCGGCCAACGACCTGTGCCGAGCTGCTCGCTCACCCATCCAAGTGCGACACCGAGAAACGCCGCGGGGAAGAACAAAACCAACAGGTACGTTCGGAGGTCCTCAATCGTGGGTTCGTACTCGAGCGACGCCTCGCGGTGTGCCGCGTTCTCTGCAACGATCGACTCGTGGTACTGCCTCTCCCAGTCGTTCGCCGGCGGCTCAGACATGCACGCAGAGTGACTCATGCACGGGCGATTTGTCCAGCCCCCTCACGGCAGAGATCTGGCGCATCCCGATCAGAGCCTCGTAGCGTTCAACATGACGAACACCAGCGAACGTTGACTATCAGCTCGGAGCATCGCGGCCTCGAGTTCGTACGGCTGCCGTCCCACGGAGTCGGCCCACTGGTCGCAGGCATCAGCCCACGAGATCCAATCCTCGCTGAGGCCCCAATCGACCGTCGTCACCCGGTCGACTCGCAGCCCAGGTGCGCCGTTGAACAACTGCTTCCACCACTCGACGCTCTTGAATGTCCAGAAGCTCTCCTGCCAATGGCCAGCGAGGTGCGTCGGCCACCCGTCCTCTCGCAAGCCGGGGACAACGACCGCAACCTGGCCCCCCTTCTTCACCGGGTCGGTGAGCACGTCGAGCGCTCCGGGCTCCTGGGCGAAGTAGTGGAAAGCGTCGACGCTGACCAGCCCATCAACGCCCCCGTCGGGGGGCACGTACGCGCGGGCATCGGCATGCACCGCATCCACGATGCCGGAAAGACCGGCGTCGGCAATCCGCTCCTCGTTCTCGTCTGCCGAGATCCAGGGGTCCACCGCCGTCACGCGGACTCCGAACTCGCGGGCGAGAAAGATCGACGACATCGCCTTCCCGCACCCGAGGTCGACGACGTGGAGATCAGGCGCGAGCGCGACATCGGCCGTCAGTGCTTCCGTGAGCCACACGCTGCACGGACCCATCATGTTTGTCATCAGCCACACCGGGTCGTATGCAGACGAACGCGGATACGCAGCCCGCTTCAACAACTCGTACATCAGCAGAGTCTCCCAGCCGGCAGCCGAGGAACGGCTCGATTTTGCCGGGCCGTGGTTGCACCGACTTCCCGGAATGGCGCCTCGTCGCAAGTCACGGCTTTCGGTGGCCGAAGAACCTGCGCACTGGTGCTCGTCCGTGGTGAACATGAGCGCATGACGTGGATGAACAACCGCTGGCCTCGCGGTGTAGCCATGGCCCTGTGCATGCTCGCGGCCGGTTGTGGGGGCGACGACGAGGCTGCTCCCATCGCGACCACGGCGCGGACGATTGCGACGACCGCTGCGCAGGGCAGCACGCCCGCCACCGCAGCGACAACGCCCACCACCTCCGCGGCAGCAGCTGGCCCGGCCACCACTGCTGTCGCCGCCGGCGGCTACGAGGCGCTCCTCGGTCTGTGGTTCTTCGAGTGCGACGACTACATCCCCGGTGACGGCGCGACGTCGGGTGTGTTCGAGATCGTGCAGAGCGGGCCCGAACAGATCACGATCGACGTGCAGGGCTATCGGTACGGCTCACCCGACTGCTCGGACGAGCCCGTTGCCGATGCAGCCAACGTGCTCGTGTTCGATGTGGTGGGTGTGACCCAGGGTCCGAACGGCACCGAGTACGCATTCATCGACGCCGGCGCCGGGTTCCCGGCGGGCTTCTCGCTCGGTGCCGACGGCGTGTTGACCGTCGATGGCGATCCGATGACACGGTCGGTCGACTTCAACACGGCCTACGACTGACGACAAAGCCTCGGCCCATCGAGGTGGACGAGCCGGCCGATGCTGGTCCTATCGATCCGAGCCATCCCCGCGGATCGAGACCCGCGCTGGACGCCGAGGGCAAGCCTGTCGGCGGACATCGGCTACTCCCCACCTGCGACCATGAAGAACTGCCCATCGCCGGCCGACCGGCAGTTCCGCGCTCGGGGATCTGGGTCACAGCACAGAAGGAACCCTCGTCTGTGCCGTGACCCGGATGATCGACTTGTGGATGTGGAACCGACAGCCTGGGTGCGCACGCTGTGTGATGATTCACTGCGTTGCGTTGGGGGAACGACATGACTGAAAGCCAGGAGTACGACGTCTTCCTGTCGCACTCGAGCAAGGACAAGCCCGCGGTCGAACGGATTGCGGATCGGTTGCGCGCCGAGGAAGGGATCCAGCCGTTCCTCGACAAGTGGCACCTGCCGCCGGGGGCTCCTTGGCAGGAAGAGCTGAAGGTCGCTCTCCGGTCCAGCGCGTCGGTCGCGGTCTTCATCGGCCCGAACGGATCGGGGCCATGGCAAGACGAGGAGCTCCGCCTCGCGCTCGATCGTGCGGCTCGCTCGAAGGACGACTTCCGGGTGATCCCGGTGATCCTTCCGACAGCCGACACGTCCGCGGTGGACGAGTTCCTGGCCCAACGAACCTGGGTCGACTTCAGCGCGGGCCTCGACGACGCCGAAGCCATGAAGCGATTGGCCGCCGGGGTGCGCGGTGAGGCGTTCACCACCGAGGCCTTCAGCCTGCCCGACGAACCCGTGCCCTACCGCGGGTTGTTCCGGTTCGAGGCGAAGGACCAGCGGTTCTTCTTCGGTCGCGACGACGACATCGAACGGTTGATCCACAAGGTCGAGGAGTCGGCGTTCGTGGCGGTCGTCGGAGCGTCGGGCAGCGGCAAGTCGTCGCTCGTGCGCGCCGGGTTGCTGCCGAACCTCGACGCGCGCATCCGCGTTCCTCAGCCCGGTTCGTGGGTCACGCTGACCTGCCTCCCCGGCCACGACCCGTTCAAGAGCCTGGCCCAGCAAGTGGCGACGCTGTCACCCACGCCAGGGTCCTTGACCGAGATCGATGCGCTCGCCGAGCGATTCCGCACCACCGACACCGGCCTCATCGACGCCCTGTCGGCACTCACCGCGGCGGCACCGGCACCGGTGCTGCTGTTCATCGATCAGTTCGAGGAGCTGTTCACCGTTGCTCGCGACTCTTCGCAAACCCCTGCGGGCGATCGTGCCATGCGCGCCCGATTCGTGGCCAACCTCGCATCGACGGCGGCCGACTCGAAGGGCTTCGTGAAGATCGTGATGACGATGCGCGCCGACTTCTCCGGCGAAGCATTGTCCGTCGCGGGGCTGGCCGACCTCTTGCAGGATCACGAGGTGAAGCTGGGGGCGCTGATCGGCGACAAGCTGCGCGAGGCAATCGTGAGGCCGGCGCACGAGTGCGGCGCGATCTTCGAGAAGGGGCTCGTGGCGCGGATCATGGACCAGGTCGACGGGCAACCGGGCTCGTTGCCGCTGCTGCAGCACGCCCTCTACGAGTTGTGGACCGAGCGGCGAGGGCCGTGGCTGACCAACGATGCGTTCGAGAGCACCGGCGGTGTCGTGCGAGCGCTGTCCAAACGAGCCCAGGAGGTGTACGACGGGTTCACCAAGGGTCAGCAACGAGCCGCTCGCCAGGTCTTCGTCCGGCTCACACAGTTCGGTGACGGCGTTCCCGACACCAGGCGCCGAGCCGGTCTGGCCGAGCTCGGCGCCGACGATCCCGACGTGCGCAGCGTCCTCGACGCGTTGAGCGGGGAGGCCGCGCGTCTGATCGTCATCGAGGGCGACACTGCTGAAGTGGCCCATGAGGCGCTGCTGCGCAACTGGGACACGCTGCGCGGATGGCTCGACGGCGACCGTGTGGACCACCGCGTCCATCGCGACCTGACCGAAGCTGCGGAGAAGTGGGCGCAGCGAGAACGGGACACATCGAGCCTGTACCAGGGGGTCGATCTCGAGGAGGCGAAACGGCTCAGGACTGCCCGCAGCGACGACCTCAACGCACTCGAACGCGAGTTCATCGATGCCAGCCAGACCTTCGCCGATCGCGAGCTGGCCGCTGCAACCGCCCAAGCGGCCAGCCTGCAACGCCGGCTGATCGTCGCGGGCGTCGCTCTGTTGATCGCCGTAGCGCTGGCGGTCACGTCAGTCGCATTCGCGACGCGTGCACGAACGGCGCAGCAGCGTGCCGATGACCGCACTGCGGAAGCACTGGAGGCGACCTCCAGGGCCGAGCAGTCGGAGACCGTGGCGCAGTCGGCACTCCAAGACGCGCAGGAGTCGGAGAGCGAGGCGCAGGACGCCCGCGAGCAGGCGGTGTTGGCGGCTCGTGAGTCGGAGCGGTTGGGAACCGAAGCGACCGCGCGTGCGCTGGCAGCGAGCTCGACGGAGGTGCTCGACCGCGACCCGGCGCTCGCTGCCCTGCTCGCCCTCGAGGCAGACCGAACGGCATCGATCCCCGAGGCCGAGGGAGCGTTGTTCCGGGTCAATGCCTCTCCCTGGCTGCGAACGTTGTCGCGTGGCTTCGGCGCAAGCTCGGTCTTCGACCCGTCGGGCACCCGAGTGCTCACGGCAGGGCCTGACGGCGTGTTCCTCTGGGATGTGAGGGGCGGGGAGCCAGATGTGATCAGTCCCGATGCAGCGACGTCGGCCGAGTTCGATCAGACCGGCCGGTTGGCGGTGATCGCGTCGTCGACGGGTGTCTGGGTGTGGGATCTCCGTGGCACACGTGATCCGGTGCAACTCACCGCAGAGTATTTTCCCAACGTGCGGTTCAGTCGCGACGGCGCCCGGGTGGTCGGCAGCGGCTACACCGGGTCGGTCGGCATCGGCGGTTCCGGGCCGGGAGTTGTCGTGTGGTCGGTCGCGGGTGATGCCCCGCCGGTCACGATCACGACCACTCCGATGGTGTCAGCCGGTTTCAGCCCGGACGGCAACCAAGTCCTGACGGCGGGAACCAGCGGTGCGTCACTGTGGAAAGCCGACGGTTCTGAACCCCCCGAGGTGGTCACGGCAGACCCGGTCGTGGCGGCCAACTTCGATCCCAGTGGGCAGCGCATCGTGACGATCCGTGACGTGGCGTTCGGCGCCGTGGGCCCTGGCGTGGTGGTCTGGGATGCCGCAGGCAACGCGGTCACGATCGCCACCGATGACGTGACAAGCGCCGAGTTCGGCCTCGACGGCAGCCAAGTCGTCACAGCCGGGCCGGCAGGTGTGACGGTCCGCGATGCGGCAGGCGTGGCATCGCCGATCGTGCTCACCACGACATCCTCGTACCGCGCAACGATGAGCAGCGATGGCTCGATGGTCCTCTCGCGCGGCGCCGCAGGCGTGACGTTGTGGGATGCCACCGGAACGAACTCCTCGACGACGCTCACCGACGAGCCGACCTCGGCAGCAGCGGTCGACGAGGGCGGCGAACGGCTGGTGACCGTCGGCTTGGACCGCGCAGCGGCCGGCAACGGAGCGGGACCGGTGACCAGGCTCTCCGCCGACATGGTCGTGCGCGACGTCGATCGCGGCAGCCGCTGGACGCTGCTGACGGACACGCTCGATGCGGCGATCATGAGCCGGGACGGATCGCGTGCCGTGACGCTCGGTGACACAGGTGTGACCGCCTGGAACCTGGACGCGCCCGGCGAGGGCACCGTGCTGTCCACCGATGCAACCTACGCCGCAGCGATCAGCGCCGATGGGGGGCGAGTCGTCGCCGGCGGCTACTGGGGGCTTCGGGTCTGGGACACCGACGGTGCAGTCCAAGGACGAGTGCTCAGCGATCTCGACACCCGGAGCGTTGCCATCAGCCAGGACGGCAGCACGGTGGTGTCGACGTCGTTGGACGGTGACGCGGTGGTGTGGGATCTCGACGGCGGCTCGGATCCGGTGCAGCTGACTGCCGACCAAGCGTTCAGTGTGCTGCTCAGCGACGACGGCACGGTGGCGGTGACGAAAGGTGGTAGTGGCGTCGTGGTGCACTGGATCGAAACGGGCGAGTCGGTGACGCTGGACGACAGGGCCGGGTTGGGTGTGGCGATCAACGCCGACGGGTCGCGCATCGTCACCACCGACCTCACCAGCGTCAAGGTCTGGTCGATGGGCTCAGCGCCCACCGCAGTGGCCATCAACACCGTGGGCGACACGTTGGTCGCGACAGCGATCGATCCGAGCGGCGCGCGCATCGTCGTGGTCGGCCTGGCGGGTACCACGCTCTGGAGTGCCGACGGGCAACGCATCGCCATCCTTTCGCGCGACGCACTCTCGAGCGCCGAGTTCAGCGGAGATGGCAGCCGCATCATCGGCGTCGGCCCCAACGGAGTGCGCGTCTGGAAGGTGTCGAGCACCGAGATGAGGGCCGAAGTCGACCGACGCGTGGGTAGCCACACCTTCTCGGATCAAGAGTGCACCGTCTACCGGATCGAGCCATGCCCGGCCGGTTGAGCCGCGTCGACGCTCCAGGCGTCCTTGACCATATGTAGCCACTGTGTTAAATAACCGATCCATGAAGTATCCGCGGAAGCGATGCCAACGATGGCCGTGACGGCCCCCGATCGGTTCGACGTCATCTTCGCCGCCTTGTCGGACCCCACGCGGCGCTCGATCGTGCGCCGGTTGGCCGACGGCGAGGCAACCGTGCTCGAGTTGGCCGAGCCGTTCCCGATCAGTCTCCCGGCCATCTCCCGTCATCTGCAGGTCCTCGAGCGGGCGGGCCTGATCAGTCGCAGCCGCGATGGACAACGGCGGCCGTGCCGGCTGCAGCCGGAGCCGCTGGCCGAGATCGCCGCTTGGGCCGAGCACACGCGAGCCGCGTGGGAGCAGCGTCTCGACCGGCTCGATGCACACCTCCAGCGCACATCCGACCGACCCGCATCCCCACCGACTTTGGAGAAGCCATGAGCAACACCCCGAACCTCACCAATCCGACAACGTGGGCTCTCGATCGCGAGATCGTCCTCGTGCGAGTTCTCGACGCCACACGCGACGCGGTGTTCGCCGCGTGGACCGACGCGGATGCCTTCTGCCAATGGTTCGGTCCCGATGGGTACGCCTGCACTGTCCGCGAGATGGACGTGCGCCCGGGAGGTCGAGCGTGCTTCGACATGGTTTCCCCGGATGGCACCGTGTTCACGAACCGCTTCGAGTACCTCGAAGTGGTTCCCGCCAAGCGGTTGGTGATGGATCACGGGCCAGACATCGACGATGACCCGACACGCTTCCGAGTGACCATCGTCTTCGATGAACAAGCCGATGGAAAGACGGTGTTGACGCTGCGGCAGCTCCACCCGACCGTCGAGCAGCGAGATGCAGGCGTCGGCTTCGGCGCTGTCGAGCTCGGTCTGCAAACGATGCGGAAGCTCGCCCACCATCTCGGGGTCGCATGATGTCGCGCGTCCGCATCCACAACTTCACGATCTCAATCGACGGGTTCGCCACCGGCGAGGGGCAGGCTCTCGACACGCCGTTCGGCCACGCCGGGCATCGGCTCCACGAGTGGCTGCTCGCCACTCGGTTCGGCCGCCGCGAAATCCTCGGCGAAGCGGGCGGCACCGAGGGTGTCGATCACGTGATGGCCGACCGGCACGGACCCGGGATCGGCGCGGAGATCATGGGCGCCGGCAAGTTCGGCCCTCCGGGCTGGCAGGACGACCCGGAGTGGCGCGGGTGGTGGGGTGACAACCCGCCGTTCCACACGCCGACGTACGTGCTGACCCACCGTCCGCACCCGTCGCTGGAGATGGAGGGTGGTACGACGTTCCACTTCCTCGACGCCGCGCCGGCGGATGCACTCGAGGTGGCGCTGGACGCAGCCGCCGGTCAGGACGTCCGCATCGGCGGGGGCCCGACCGTGATGCGCGCGTTCCTCGCCGCCGGTCTCGTCGACCACCTGCACGTGGTGCAGGTGCCGATCGTGCTCGGCCGGGGTGTTCGGCTGTGGGACGGCCTGGAGGCGTTGGAGCAGCAGTACGACGTCGAGGCAGTTTCGACACCCAGCGGCGTCACCCACCTCACGTTCAGTCGATGACAAGGTCGTTCGCAGCCTCGACGACGCGGTCTCTCGTGGCGCCGAGCCGAGTGGCGACGGTCATGCGCTCGGAGCGCACGGCAACGAGCGCTTCATGAGAACCCGCTCGTCATAGCTGATGCCGTGCTCGACGGTGTGAATCAAACGCTCGGTCACGACCCACCCCGCTCTCTCGTAGAAGGCGATCGCGTCGACGTTCTCGACTCTCGCGTGCAACTCGGACTCCGTGTGGCCGCCGGCAGCGATCATCGCCTCGCCCAGCGCAAGCAGGTGCCTGCCGAGACCAACGTGCTGGTGGTCGGGCTCCACGAACAGGTGCACGAGTTGGTGGCCGCAGACCGTGACGTGACCGATCGGCGCACCATCGACGACGGCTACCCGCGACTCGAGCCCAGACTCGGGGAGGAACCAATCATGGATCTGTTGCCTGGTGCCCGCGAGGTCGGGCGCTTCGAACTCACCGGCGAGCATCTGCGACGTATACGTGTTCCTGAAGCACCGATCGTGATAGTCCGCAACTGCATCGGCGTCAGCAGGGATCGCTTTGCGGATCTCGAACTCACTCATCGGTCGATCCTGACACGTTCACCTCATCGTGACATCAGGCCGGCAGCAACCGCCGGTTGTGCGGGTGATCCAGTGCCGGGGTCAGTTCTCGAACCGACGTTCAGTCGATGGGGTCGGCCAGCAGGCCCGCACTGAACGCGAGCGCGGCGGCGATGCCGGCAGCGCGTTCGACGACTGCGCCGAACGTGTAGCCGGCCTCGATGGCACCGTTCATCGGCGGCTCGCCCAGTGAGCGCAGCAGCGCGGTGGCATCGCGCGACACCGCGATGGGCTGCAGCTCGGGCAAGGGCTCGGGGTCGCGCCAGAGATCGGCCTTGGGAGCTGGTCGCGACCCGTTGGCGCGAGCGCCCGAGCGGCGGCGCTGACTGTTGCGTGTCTGTGCGGGTGGTTGCTGTTGCGAGCGGTTCATTGGTCGTCCTCGGTGAGCAGTTCCTCGGGTCGCAGACCGAAGGCGAGCCGCAGCTGATCGGTGTTGAGATCGGCCATCGAGCTTCCCTTGGGCAGCACCAGCTGAGCGATGTGGCGCTTGCCGGCCACCACTTCCTCGACCTTCTCGTCGACCGTGCCGGGGCAGACCAGGCGATGCGAGATGACGGTCTTGCTCTGGCCGATGCGCCATGCGCGATCGCGTGCCTGGTCTTCCACCGCCGGGTTCCACCAGCGGTCGTAGAGCACGACGTGGTTGGCATTGGTGAGGTTGAGCCCGGTGCCACCCGCCTTCAACGACAGCACCATCGCACCGGGGCCCTCGAGCGCCTGGAACTCGGCGATCATCTTGTCGCGCACGGTGCGGCTGAGGCTGCCGTCGTAGCACGACACCGGCGTGCCGGTGACAGTGGTGAGGTGATCGGCGAGGCGTCGGCCCCACGTGGCGAAGTGAGTGAAGATGAGCACTCGCTCGCCGGCTGCGAACACCGATTCGACGATCTCCTCCAGTCGGGCCAGCTTGCCCGACCGACCGGCCAGTGGTTGGTCGTCGTCGTTGTAGGCCACCGGGTGGTTGCAGATCTGCTTCAGCGCCGTGATGGCAGCCAGGATCGCGCCTTCCTTCTTCTCGCCCAGCTCGTTGGTGACGTTGAGCACCAGATCGTCGAGCACCGCTTGGTACAGCCCGATCTGCTCGGGGGTCATCGTGCAGTGGTCGAGCTCGTCGATCTTGTCGGGCAGCTGAGCGGCCACTTCCGGCTCGGTCTTCGTGCGCCGGAAGAGCAGGATGCCGTTGAGCGCCTTCAGCGCGGACTCGCTGTCGCCCGACATCTGCGCGACGAACGACGCCCGCGGACCGATGAGGCCCGGGTTGGTGAAGTCGAGGATGGACCAGAGATCGGCGACCCCGTTCTCGATGGGCGTACCGGTGAGCGCCAGGCGAGTGTGCGCACCGATGCGGCGCAGCTGCTGGGCGGTATCGCTGGCCGGGTTCTTGATGGCCTGCGCTTCGTCGAGCACCATCGTGCGCCACACGGTGGCCGCGAGCATGTCGACGTCGCGAACGGCGGTCGCGTACGTGGTGATGACGATGTCGGCGTCGACCAGCTGAGCAGCAAACTGATCGGCCTCGGATCGCGACATGCCGTGGTGCACCAGCACGCGTAGCCCGGGGGCGAAGCGAGCGGCTTCGGCGGCCCAGTTGCCCACCACTGCTGCGGGCGCGACGACCAACGTGGTGCCGTTGCCGGCCGTTCGAGCGAGGTGGGCGAGCACGGTGGGCGTCTTGCCCAGACCCATGTCGAGCGCCAGGCAACCGCCCAGCTCGGCAGCGTCGAGGAAGCCGATCCATGACAACGCTTCGGTCTGGTACGAACGCAGCTCGCCCACGAAGCCCTCCGGCGGCGTGACCGGCGCGGCGGCGGCTTCACCGGCGCGCTGCAAGACGTCGTTGGCCCAGCTCTGGCCCTGCACCACGATGCCACCGGCGAGGCCCGAGGAATCGAGGCCCATGCTGTGACGCAGGATCTCTGCGCCGGTCATCTGCGTGGTGGACTCCCGTTCGGCCAACGCCTCGGCGGCCTTCTCCAGGTCGACACGATCGAGCTCGACCCACTTGCCGCGGGAGTGCACCAGCGGCCGAGCCTGCTTCGCCAGCCGTGCCACCTCACCGGCGGACAGCTCGACATCGTCGAACAGCACCGACCACGCCACGTTGGAGAGCTGGTGAGCGCCCACGACCGAACCGGCCGACTCTTCGGCGAACAAGCGCAGCGATGGCGTTGCCTTGCGCCGCGAGATCTGCGGCGCGCGCACGTCGAAGCCGGTGGCCACGAGAGTGGGCCCGACCATCGTGAGGAAGTCCCACGCTTCGTCCTGGCTGAGGGCCAGCTGCCCACGGGCTCGGACACCTGCTCGTCCGAGTGCAGGGAAGATGCGACCCAACCGAGTCCACTCCGCCAACGCGGCTCGGCTGCCTTCCTGTGCGCGCAGCGCCTCGTCGATCGGTATCAACTTGCCCTTGACCGCAGTGCCATCGCTCTGCTTGCCATCGTTCTGCTTGCCGTTGCTCTGCTTGCCGTTGCCCACGCGGAGGTGCACCGACATCAACCACACGCCGCCGGCACCGGGTGCCTCGAGCTGCACGACCAGCCGCGGGTGTGCGGTGTCGGTGACCGACCGGGCCCATTGGTCGAAGCGCCGTGACATGTCGCGGGCCAGCGAGGGATCGGCTGCGAACGGAGCCCCGTCGATGCGGGCCAGCATCGAGTCACCGAGATCGGTGATGGACTTCGCGGTGGGCGGTTGCGCCTTCAGTTCCACCCGCTCGGCTGCCTCGCTCATGATCGCGTCGACCACCGCGCTCACCACCGCAACGGTGACCGTGTGGCCGGCCGTGCCTTCGATCGCGACGACGGTGGCCGGCATCGCAGCAGCGAGCTCGTCGATGGCACCACGATGGAGGAACGCCGGAAGCCACCGAACCGATGCATCGATGCCGTTGCCCTCTCGCCGAGCAGTGACTCGCAAGCCGGGCACGATGGCGCCCTGTGCAGCGAGGCGAACACCTTCGACGGCGGCACGGCCGAGCCACAACAGGCTCGCACCGACGCCAGCGGCAGCCTGGCCACCGCCCACGGCGACCAGCCAACCGAGCGCGCCGCGCATCGAGATGGAGATGGCATCGGCCTGCACACCGCTGGGAAGCCGCACCCCCGGATGGACCTGCCACCCGTTGGGCGGACCACCCACTGCCTCCAGCCGGTCGGCAAGCGCATCGTTCGGTTCCGGTTCGGTGCCGCGACCGGCGGCCCACACCACCACGCGACCTTCCGACCACGAGGCCTGCAGCTGCACCTCGCCCGGCTCGAGGTACTCCCACGAGATCGAGTCGTCGTCGTCGAGCTCGGCAAGGATGGGCGAAGGGGGCAGCGGGCGCAGGCGGGCTGCGGTGCGATGCAGGCTCTTCAGCGTGTCGGCGAAGTCGGCAACCACTTGATCGCGCTCGTCACCCTTGATGTCGCGCACGGAGGCGAGGTCTTCCTCGGCATCCCCGATCAGGCGATCGAGCACCGCCAGGGACCGCGTCTCGTCGATCTCGAACAGCGCCAGGTCGTCGGCGGAGGCGCGATCGTCGGCGATCGACCAGATCGCAGCTTCGAGTTGTCGTACCTCAGCCATGGTGCTCCGTATGAGTAGCCGCCTGACGTCGTGCGGCCCCGAGTGCAGGACACACGCCGTTGGGTCGTTGCCAGCGCTTCGAACGGGCACCACGGTGGCCCCGCCGACGGCGAGCCTGGCCGGGCCACGGACTTCCGCAGCGCGACGTGACTGACAGCGACCTGGTGAGGATACGCCGGAAACTCGTCGACGCGTTCAGTCGGAGGCGATACCGGTCACACGCGCGGCGATGTAGCGCCCGATGTCGAACACGTTGCGTTCGAGGTAGCTGAACGGGCCGCGCGCGGCATCGTGGTGGTGCAGTGCGTTCCACACCCCTTCGATCACTGGCCGGTCCTCGGCATTGACTGCGGCGAGCAGGTCGAGGATGCGCGTCAGGTACGCGTCGCCATCGCGACCCGCAGACCACATCTCCGAGGCCACCACCTCCGGAGCAACCGCCAGCGACCAGCGAATGTGCACCCGACCCACGCCGAGCGGGCTGAGCACGAGGTACCACAGCCAATCGGGTTGCAGCTGCACGACCAGCGTGGGGTACACCGCCGCCAGCACGGTGCTATGACGCCACGTGCCCTCGAGCACCACGTTGTCGAGATGTGCCACCCCATAGGCACTCGCCGGATCGTCGACCGCCACGTGGTACGTGTATCCCGGACCGCCGGGGTGCACGGTGGTGCCGCCGGTGCTGTCGGACTCCTTGGCGAAGGTGCTTCGGTGCACCTTGAACACGTGGTACGCATCGAGGAAGTTCTCGGCGAGGCACTTCCAGTTCGTGTGCCACACCTCGGTGCCACCGGCCACCGTCTCGTAGCCCGACATGCGATAGCGAGCGACCTCGTCGGTGAGCCCGGCGATGCGCGGGGCCAGCGGTGCCGGAGCTGCCGACTGGCTGGTGAAGACGAAGCCCTCCCACACCTCGGTCGGCAACTCGCGCAGCCGATGGTTGGCCGGGTCGAATGGTGACCCGTCGGCTTCGCTGGTGTGCTGCATGTACGGCGCGGCAACACACTGGCCATCCAGTCGATAGACCCACGCGTGGTAGGGGCACGTGATGCGCGCGGTGCTGCCATCGCCATCCAGCAGCGTGGCGCAGCGGTGGACGCACACGTTGGAGAACACCCGTACCACTGCATCGTCGCCACGAACGAGGATCACCGAAAGGAGCGAGTCGTCGTGCGGCGACGGCACCTCCCGTGTGACGTAGTCGCCCTTGTCGGGAACGTCGGCGGTGCGACCGACACAGATCCACTCGCCGGCGAAGATGTGCTCGCGCTCCAGCTGCAGGATCGCCGGCTCGGTGTACGTCGCCGGCGGCAGCAGCACAGCCCGATCGACGGGAAGGGTGGCGTGCGCGCGAAGCTGCGCGAGCAGTTGATCGAGGCGCCCGGTTGACATCGGTGCGGACGCTACTGCGGCCGGCCGCACGCTGCCTCAGACGTCGGCGATGAAGATGATGTCGCCGGTGGCGGTGGGCGAACCCTCGGCCGGCTCGACCGTGATGGCCCACGCGCTGGGGTCGGCCGGGGCTTTCAGCGCACGGTGCACGTTGCCGTCGGCCGCGGGGTCGAGCACGTACATGGCCATCGCCTGATCGGGCGTGATGAGCCACAGTTCGTATGCCTTGTCGTCGGGAGCGGCAGGAAGGTTCTCACCGATCAGCACCGCCTCGCCGAGCGTGCTCGACCATGCCACCTTGAACGAGCCTTCGCCGCCGCTCTTGTTCTCCAGCGACAGCACCTGCGAGTCGGGCTGCTCCATCACCCGCGCGAGGTCGGCAGAGAACGAGTCGGGTTCGCTGCGCCCGCGCAACGCCACGACGCCGACGATGATGAGGGCCAGCGCGGCAGCGGCCGCCATCACCGCCATCAGCGAGCGGGCTCGCGGGCGCTGGTTGAGTGCGATCACCGGAGCGATCGACGGTGAGATCTGGCGAGTGGTGGCGATGTCGGCCATCACGCTCGCCTTCAACGACGCGGGGGGAGGAGTGGCGAGCGAGTCGGCCACATGCGTCAGTGTCTGACGGAACTCGACCACGTCGGTGCCGCAGACCTCGCACGCCCCGTAGTGAGCTTCGAATGCGGAGCGTTCGCGATCGTCGAGGGCATCGAGCGCGTACGCCGCAGCGAGGTGATGGACGTCGATATCGGTCATGCCACACCTCCCAGTTCGTCTCGTAGCCGGATCATGCCGTCGCGGATGCGACTCTTGACGGTGCCTTCCGCGACATCCAGCAACACCGCCACCTCTCGATACGTGTGGCCACCGAAGTAGGCCAGCTCCACAGCCTCGCGCTGCAACTCGGACAGTTGCGTGAGCGCACGGCGCACCCGCACCTGATCGAGCGACGATTCCACCTCCGCCGCCACCACATCGTGCTCGCGCACCACCTGGTTGGCGTCGCGATCCTGACGCACCCGAGCGGCCTGCTCGCTGCGCACACGATCGATGGCCCGACGGTGCGCCAGTGTGGCGGCCCACGACTTCGCCGACCCCTTGGTGCCGTCGAACCGAGCAGCAAGCCGCCACAGCTCGACGAACACCTCCTGGGCCACTTCCTCGGCCTGCGAGGGGTCGCGCACCACCTTCAGCACCACGCCGTACACCAGGGGGGAGAGTGCGTCGTAGAGCTCGGCGAACGCCGACTGGTCGCCGCGGCCGGCGCGGCGCAGCAGCGCGCCGCACGGGTCGTCGAGACCAGCGTCGATGTCGGCCGGCCGAGCGCGGATGGACCTCAAGACGCCCATGGCGCCTCGAGATCTTCTTGCTCGGGTCGACGCGACATGAAACCTGTTCGGGACGACACGCGATCTGGATGGGTGACGACCGGAATCATCTGCACAGTGTCGGCGCTCGCTCGCTCACTCGCACCCTCGGCCTCAGCATTTTTCACCGACGAGCTAGCGTGGCGAACATGACCGCGCGTGGATTTGGCCGCACCGCCGCACGAGTAGCACGGTCCATCACGCCCAGCGCGGTCACGACGAGAGCCGCCGATTTCGCGCGCAACCTGAAGGCCGAGTACGAGGCAGGCAAGGCCGACGCAGCTGCTGAGCCCGACGAAGCCACCGAGCAAGCCGAGGCCGAGTCGGTCGCCGAGGCCATGCGCGGCATCGACTGGGCGAAGGTGCGAGCGGCGACAGGGGCACGCAGCGCCCACGCGACGCAGGCGATGAAGTCGATGGCCGACGAGGTGGATTGGGCGAGGGTGCAGCCCGTGGCCGCCAAGGTGTCGAGCGCGCTGATCGCCGCCGTTGCGTCGGGCCAACTGTCCGTCGGCGGGCGCATGGGCGGCACGGTGGCGAGGGCGATCATGAACGACCAGAACCTCGCTCAGCGCGTGAGCACCACGCTCGCCCGCCAGCAGGCTCCGATGCCTCCCGACTTCCGACCGCTCATCGCCGGCGCCATCGAAGCCACGTCGAGCGAGTAACCGCCGCAAGCCGGCGCGCAGGCGGCGCTAGAAGACGAAGTCCTTCTCGATCACGACGATGCCGTGATCGCTGATGGTGAAGCGCGCCGCGTCGGCGGAGGCATCGAAGCCGATGCGAGTACCGGCGGGAATGACGACGTTCTTGTCGACGATGCAGCGATTGATGCGCGCGCCGGGGCTGACGACCACACCCGGGAACAGGAGGCTGTCGGTGACGTGCGCATCGTGGTGCACTCGCACTCCGGGCGACGCGATGGATCGCTCGACATGAGCGCCCGACACGATCGACCCTGCGCACAGCAGGCTGCCGTCGACGTACGACGGCTCGCCGCCGGCGCCGCGCGAGATCTTCGCCGGCGGCAACGGTTGATGGCTGGTGAAGACCGGCCAGTCGTCGTTGTAGAGGTTGAACACCGGCACCGGCGACAACAGGTCCATGTTGGCGTCGTAGTACGAGTCGATGGTGCCCACGTCGCGCCAGTAGCCCTTCTCGCGGGCGTCCTGCCCGGGCACCACGTTGGTGGAGAAGTCGTACACGTGCGCCACGCCGGCGGCGGTGAGCGCGGGAATGATGTGGCCGCCCAGATCGGTGTGCGCATCGTCTTGCCCCGCCGGGGTGACGATGTCGACGAGCGTCTTGGTGTTGAACACGTAGTTGCCCATGCTGGCCAAGCAACGGGCGGGGTCGCCGGCCATGGTGGGCGGGTTCGGCGACTTCTCGTGGAAGGCGATGATCTTGCCGGCATCGTCGGCTTCGATGACGCCGAACGACTTCGCCTCCTCGTAGCCGACCGGGATTGCGGCCACCGTGACGCCGGCACCGCTGGCGAGGTGCTGGTCGACCATCTGGCTCACGTCCATGCGATAGATGTGGTCGGCGCCGAACACGCAGACGACATCGGGGGTCTCGTCGCCGATCAGGTTCAAGTTCTGGTAGATGGCGTCGGCGGACCCGGCGAACCAATGCGGGCCACGCCGCATCTGTGCCGGCACGGGGGTGACGTAGTTGCCCAGGAGGCTGCTGAACCGCCAGGTCTGGCTGATGTGCCGGTCGAGGCTGTGGCTCTTGTACTGCGTGAGCACGACGATCTTGAGGTACTGCGAGTTGGCGAAGTTCGACAACGCGAAGTCGATGATGCGATAGCTCCCGCCGAACGGCACGGCGGGCTTGGCGCGGTCCTGCGTGAGCGGCAGCATGCGCTTGCCTTCTCCGCCGGCGAGGACGATGACGAGCACCTTGGGTTCGGCCATGCTCCGGAATGTACCGCGTGGCTTCCACTGCGGGGCCCATCCGTTACCGTCTTTCGCGTGAAGGTCCTGTTCGTCACACCCGAGTGCTACCCGTTGGTGAAGACGGGCGGCCTCGCCGACGTCACCGGTGCGTTGCCGTTGGCGTTGGCCCCCTTCGGGGTGGAGGCGCGGGTGCTGCTGCCCGGCTATCCCACAGTGCGCGAGCAGTTGCTCGACGTGCGCAAGGTGGCTGCTCTGCCGCGTCTGTTCGGCGCTGCGGGGGCGCTGCTGGCGGGCCACACCGCGGCCGGCCTGCAGGTGTGGATGCTCGATGCGCCACACCTCTACGCGCGCAAGGGCGGGGGCCCCTACCTCGATGGCGATGGCCACGACTGGCCCGACAACCACCTCCGCTTCGGCGCGCTCTCGTGGGTGGGCGCACAGATCGCGATGGGCCGGCTGGGCGGTTGGCAACCCGATGTCGTGCACCTGCACGATTGGCAGGCCGCGCTCACTGCCGGTTACCTGCACTTCGATCCCGCGCCCGGCGCTCGCCCGGCCACCCTGCTGACGATTCACAACCTCGCCTTCCAAGGCCTGTTCGGGGCCGGCATGCTGCCCGCTCTCGGCCTGCCTGCCGGGGCGCTCGACGTCGACGGCATGGAGTACTGGGGCAACCTCAGCTTCCTCAAGGCCGGTGTGCGGTGGGCCGACCACCTCAGCACGGTCAGCCCCACCTATGCCCGCGAGATCCGCACCGTCGAGCACGGCATGGGGTTCGACGGGTTGCTGCGTGCTCGGCCCGACGGCCTCACCGGCATCGTCAACGGCATCGACGACGCGGTGTGGAACCCGGCCACCGACCCTGCGCTGGTGGCGCAGTACTCGGTACGCCGCCTGCACGCGAAGGCCACCAACAAGGCCGCACTGCAGGCCGAGCTGCAACTCGAGGCGCGCCCCGGCGCGCCGCTGTTCTGCGTGGTCAGCCGGCTCAGCACCCAGAAGGGTCTCGACCTGCTGCTCGCCGCGCTCCCCCGGTTGCTGGCACGTGGCGCGCAGCTGGCCGTGCTCGGCACCGGCGAGCGAGCACTGGAGGACGGCCTGCGTCGCGCGGCGCGCGACCACCCTGGCGACGTCGCAGTCACCATCGGCTACGACGAGCCGCTCTCACATCGCATGCAGGGGGGCGCCGACGCCATCCTCGTGCCTTCCCGATTCGAACCCTGCGGCCTCACGCAGCTCTACGGGCTGCGGTACGGCACGCTGCCGGTGGTGGCGCGAGTCGGCGGCCTGGCCGACACCGTGATCGATGCCAACGAGGCTGCCTTGCGCGACGGTGTGGCCACCGGCTTCCAGTTCAGCCCGGTCGTTGCCGACGCGTTGGCCGTGGCAGTGGAGCGCGCGTGCGACCTGTTCGCCGACCCGCTCGCGTGGCAGCGAGTCGTCAAGCGGGCGATGACCCGCGACGTCGGTTGGTCGGTGGCCGCCGGCGCCTACCGCGACCTGTACGACCGCCTCCCCACCCCCGCACCCCCCGGCTCTACGTAACGGCTGTCGGACGCTGAGCTGGACCGGTGAGTTGACGGTCTTGACACAAACCGGAAGTGCTGACCGGATGAGGGCCGGGCGCGCTTGCTACCGTTGTGGCCAACAACTGAAGAACCCCCTGCGGGGTTGGGTGAAATTCCCAATCGGCGGTGAAAGCCCGCGAACCTCACACAGCAACATCGTGTGCGGCCGACCCGGTGTAATTCCGGGGCCGACGGTGACAGTCCGGATGGGAGCAGGGTCGACACATGCGATTCGGTCGCGCCGCCATGTCCGCACACGGACAGGCGGCTCAGCCGTCTTGTTCGCGTTGCCGTGCACCTGCACCCCCAGGGCCCGACAACGAGAGGACAGGACTGGCCCATGTTCACAGGAATCGTGGAAGAGATCGGCAGCGTCGAGGCGTTGAACGGATCGCGCGTACGGATCGCGGCCTCGGTCGTGCTCGAGGACGCACACCTCGGCGACTCGATCGCGGTCAACGGTTGCTGCCTGACGGTCGTCGAGCAGGGCCCCGGCTGGTGGGAAGCCGACGTGAGCGCCGAGACGTTCGCACGCACCAGCCTGCACGGAATCGCAGTCGGGTCGCCGTTGAACCTGGAGCGTTCGGTACGGCTGGCCGATCGCCTCGGCGGCCACCTGGTGCAGGGTCACGTCGACGGCGTCGGGGAGGTGCTGCAACCAGTGCCCGATCTGCGCGTCCGCATCCCCGTCGCACTCATGCGGTACGTGGTGGAGAAGGGATCGATCACGGTCGACGGCGTCAGTCTCACCGTCGTGGCCCCCACCATCGACACGTTCACGGTCGCCATCATCCCGCACACCGCCTCGGTCACGACGCTGGGCACCAAGCAACCCGGCGACCACGTGAACATCGAGGTCGACGTGCTGGCGAAGTACGTCGAGCGGCTGCTCGCCGGCCACGTCGCTGCCGAAGGTGCGCCATCGTGACGGCCTTCGACACGATCGAGCGGGCACTGGCCCACCTCGCAGCGGGGGGCATCGTCGTGGTGGCCGACGACGAGCACCGCGAGAACGAGGGCGACCTGATCATGGCTGCCGATGCCGCCACGCCGGAAGCGATCGCGTTCTTCGTGCGCCACACGTCGGGCGTCATCTGCGCCGCGCTCTCCGGCGACCGCTGCGAAGCCTTGGCACTGCCGCTGATGGTGCCCCCGGCGACCAACGCCGACCAGTTCCGCACGGCATTCACCGTGACCGTCGACGCCGCTGTCGGCACCACCACCGGCATCTCGGCGGCAGATCGAGCGGCGACGCTGCGGGCGCTGGCCGATCCCTCCACCCGGCCGGCCCAACTGAACCGACCCGGTCACATCTTCCCGCTGCGAGCACGGCCCGGCGGCGTCCTGCAACGCCCTGGCCACACGGAGGCCGCCGTCGACCTCGCCCGCCTCGCCGGCCGCGCCCCCGCAGGAGTGCTCAGCGAACTGGTGCTCGACGACGGGTCCATGGCCCGCCTGCCCGAACTGCAGGCGTTCGCGCGAGCGCATCGCCTGCCGCTGATCTCCATCGCCGACCTCATTGCGTACCGCACAGCTCACGACCCAGCTACTCGAGGAGTACTCGTATGACCACCTTCCACGGCCAGATGAACGGCGCCGGTCTGCGGATCGCGCTGGTGTGCAGCCGTTTCAACGATCTCATCGTCGGCCGTCTGGAAGCGGGCGCACGAGACGCCCTCACCCGCCACGGCACCGACGCCGAGGCCATCGACACGGTGTGGGTACCGGGCGCGTGGGAGATCCCGATGGCCGCGCAGGCACTCGCGACCACCGGCCGCTATGACGCGATCGTGGCCCTCGGCGCTGTCATGCGCGGGGCCACCTACCACTTCGAGGTGATCGCCAACCAGAGCGCCGCCGGCCTCACTCGCGTCGCACACGACACCGGCCTGGTGGTGACGAACGGGATCATCACCGTCGACACGATGGATCAGGCGCTCGAGCGAGCGGGCAGCAAGGCCGGCAACAAGGGCGCCGATGCAGCACTGGCGGCACTCGAGACGGTGAACGTGATTCGAGCGGCCTTGGCGCCCTGACGGCAGGATGGCACTGCCGACCGGGACCGCGTCGTTCAGGGCGTGGCCACCGCGTGGTCTTCGGTGGCCAGCACGAACGTGATGTGAATCGTCACCTTCACCCCACGTTGCTCGGAGAGCAGCTCCGCCAGCCGCCATGCCGGTTCGGGCCGTCGCGGGCCGGTGAGCGACAGTTCGACGGTGGCGAATCCGTCGTGGAGCTGAGCGTCGAGCGCCGAGATGCGCGTCGACGGATCCCACTCGCCGACTGCGTCGCTGATCTGGTCCTCGAAGCGTTGGTCCTCCACCACCCGCTGGGAGTACACGGTGAGCGGCACGGCAACCGCCACCACCGCCGCGATCCACACCAGCACCCCCAATCGCACTCGATTGCTGCCGGCAGCGCGCCGTGTCGTCTTGTCGGCGAACCCCCACCAGGCCATCGCGAACGTGGCGCCGACGACGAGCGCACCGAAGTTGGTGACCATGGCCAGCATCGCCTGCCGCATTGCGGGCTGGTTGCCCGCAGCGAGGAACAGCCCCATCGCGGCCAACGGTGGCTCGATCGTGACGGAGATGGCCACACCTGACAGCGCGCCGCCGGCTTCGGTGCGCAGCGTCGCGTACCCCGCAGCGATACCTGCTGTGAGCGCAATCGCCAGATCGAGCAGACCTGGCTGAGCGATGGCCGCCAGCTGCGAGGGGAGTTCTCCGGGGTCCAACCGTGCGCCCACCACCCACCCGACGAACAGGCCGGAGGTGACACTGAGCGCGATGCCCACCAACGTCATCACGATCGCGCGGGCGAGGCGCGCACCCCACCCCTGCACGAGCGCGCCCGCGATGGCCAGCAGCGGCACGATGAACGGACCGAGCAGCATCGCGCCGATGACGGCTGGCGCGCTGTCGAGCAGCAGACCCAAGGCCGAAATGGTGCTGGACAAGATGCTCAGCACGATGAAGTTGCGCGTGCTGGGGCCGCCGATGCGCGCACGGTCGTAGAGCGCGGCCTCGATCGAGTCGCGCTGATCGCCGGTGATGCGCAGGCGCGTGATGCCGAACCGGTAGAGCAGCGGTCCGAACGGCCCGCGCGGTCGGACGTTCGCGTCGTCGGTCACCGGCGACGCCGCTTCATCCTTCACTGGCGCCCCGCTCCTCCACCACGCGCGGAGTGGCCACCATGGGCCACGCCGCATCGATGGCAGCCATCGTGGTGCTCAGGCGAGCACCACCCAACCACGCAGTCAGTCCTGACCAGAACGCGTCGACCCCGACTTCGGGAGGCATCAGATCCGACGCATCGAAGCGCAGCACTTCGGCGTCACGGGTCCATTGCGCCAGTGTGCGATTCAGCTCCGCCGGGTACGCATCGCTGGCGAACGAGTCGAGAGCGGAGATGAACCCTCCCAACCCCGCGCGCTCGGCAGCAGCCTCGTGAGTGGTGAGGTACGTGGCGAGCTCGCGCACCTCGGGCCGGTCGGTGAAGCGTGCGATGGCCGTGCCACCCACCAACATCGACGATGCCGCGCCGGCCGGGCCGGGAAACGGGAAGACCCACAGGTCACCCGTGGGCGACACGTTCAGCGTGCGATCCAGGAAGTCGGTGAGAAAGCTGGCCTGACGGTGCAGCAGGCAGTCGGGCTGCGAACCGAGCAGCTGTTGCGCCGCCTCCTGCACCGTGAACTCGACCGACGCCCGGTTGCCACCGTTCACCCTGCTCTCGCTGAGCGCGATGGTGCCGAAGCGCTCGACCGCATCGGTGATCGCAGGATCGGTGAACAGCACCTCATGCGCGATCCACCCGTCGTACACGTCGGGCCCGGCGAAGCGCAGCACCAGGTCTTCCACCCAGTCGGTGGCCACCCAACCGGTCGCCCCGGCATCGCGCACACCCAGGCACCAGGGGGCGGTGCCCGCTGCTTCGATCCGGTCGGTGAGCGCGATCAACTCGTCCCAGGTGCTCGGCGTGGCAAGCCCGCGGGCCGAGAACTGCCTCGGCGAGTACCACACCAGGCTCTTCGGCGACACCGCGTACCACGAGCCGTAGACCTGGCCGGCGACACTGACGAGATCGACCAGCCGTGGGTCGACGTCGCGGCGAGCCGCATCGGCGAGGTCGGCGTCGTACGGCAGCGCCATGCCCTCTTCGGCCAGCGACCGCAGCAACCCGGGTTGTGGCAGCAGGGCCAGGTCGGGAACGTCGCCACGTCGAACTCGTTCGAGCAGGTCGGTCTCGAAGTTGGCCGAGCCCACGTAGCGCACATCGATGCCGGAGCTGCGCTCGAACGCCTCCATCGACGCGATGAACCCGTCGGCATCGCGATCGGTGGCGGTGCCGAACACGGTGACCACCGGACCGCTCGTTCGCTCGACCGGCTGGTCGCAGGCAGCCACCAGGGCAACCAGCGCCAGCACCGGCACACCTCTCCAGTTCCGGTGGCCGGCCCCCAACATGCGCCCGAACCTACTACCAGGGGCTCACGGAAGGGCTTGAGAACGCGCCGCGATCGACCGATGAACCTGCAGATGACTTCCACACTGGCCTCCGATCGTTCCTCCGCGCCATCGGCGCCACCTGCGTTGGCGGCCGCGATGGTCGACAGCATCGGTTCGGTGTTCGCCGGCCGCAAGGAGCAGATCGAGGTGGCCACGGCATGTGTGCTGGCAGGCGGCCATCTGCTGGCGGAGGACATCCCCGGCGTGGGCAAGACCCTGCTCGCACAGACCTTGGCGGCCACCCTCGGCGGCACGTTCGCCCGCGTGCAGGGCACTGCGGATCTGTTGCCCGCCGACGTGGTGGGCTCGCTGGCACCCAATGCCGACGGGTTCGGCCTGCACTTCCGCCCCGGACCGGTGTTCGCCAACGTCGTGCTCTTCGATGAGCTCAACCGCGCCAACCCACGCACGCAGTCGGCGCTGTTGGAGGTGATGGAGGAGGGCTGCGTGACGGTCGACGGCACCACCCATGCCGTGCCCGCACCGTTCGTGGTCATCGCCACTCAGAACCCGGTGGAGATGGCCGGCACCTACCCGCTCGCCGAGGGCGTGACCGATCGCTTCATGACCGCCATCAGTCTCGGCAGGGCCAGCACGGACGAGGAAGTGGAAGTGCTCACCGGGCGTCGCGGTCGCGGCCAGCTCGGCAGCGTCGTGCGCGTGGCGACGTTGGGCGATCTGGAGACGAGCCGCTGCGCAGTACAGCGCGTCCACCTGGCCGACGCCGTCGCGATGTACGCAGTCGCCATCCTGCATGGCACCCGGTCGCACCAGCGAGTGCGCCTGGGCGCCTCCACGCGCGGCGGCGTGGCGCTGGTGTCGTTGGCCAAGGCCTTCAGCTTCATGGCAGGCCGCGACTACGTGGCACCGCACGACATCGCGCGCGCCGCGCTCAGCGCGTTGCCGCACCGCCTGGTCATGGCCGGCAGCGAGCGAGCACACGCCGCCGATGTCGTGGCAGAGTGCATCGCGGCCGTGCAGGCGCCGAGGCGTTGAACCGCCCGGTCGGCGTCGCCCATGGTGCCTCGGCGCTGGGGGTCGCATGGCTGATCGCGTGCGCCATCGCACTCCTGACGGGCGCGTCGGCGGTGGTCATCCTGATCGCCGTCGGCCTGGTTGCCTTCGTCGCCAGCCTGCTGAGTGGCTGGACCGCCATCCGCCACATCTCGGTGGACGCCGTGACGACGGCAGACCTTGCCGACGCGGAGAGCACCCTGACGTGGCACGTGCACGCGAACGGGACGCGCCGGGCGCACGCCGAGCTGAGGATTGCAGAGGCTGTCGTGGCACGCGGGTGGGTGGCGCCGGGCTCGACGCTGCTGTCTGGCAGCGCACCCGGCCGAGGGGTGCACACATCGGTGCAGGTGCGGCTCTCCAGCGCAGGAACGCTGGGCATCGTCTGGTGGCGACGGCGCTCGACGATCGGTATCGAACCGCTCTTCGTCGCCCCCACGGCTGCCCTCGAACCGGCACCGCACCAACGACCGGCCGGTCACCGCGGTGACAACTGCGTGACCAGCAGCGCCACCGGCCGCGACGAAGTGGACGGAGTTCGTAGCTGGCGCGAGGGCGACGAGTTGACCGCAGTGCACTGGCCCGCAACGCTGCGCACCGGTGAGTTCGTGGTGCGTCAGCGACTGCACGACTTGGAGGAGCGCTGGGTGGTGCAGGCTCACAGTCGTACGGGCGACTCCGGCCTGGAAGCAGCACGAGCCCGAACGACCCTGGAGGAGGGGCTCGCCGTCGGCGCTCGGGTTGCCGTGCAGGTGGACGCGCACGAGCCGACGGCGCTGCGCGACCGAGCCGCAGTGCTGCGCTGGTGTGCCGCCTTCGAGGCAGGCGAAGGACCCGGCGGCAGCCGACCGCACACGCCGTTCTGGCAGCGACCGCTCGCGATCCCCTCGCCTGAGCCCGAGAGCTCGCTGACGAGCGGTGCGCGCTGGGCAGTCGCGGTGGCAGCCGCCGCTCCCCCGGTGATGCTGCTGGAGCCGCTGGGGTACGGCCTGATCCAGATCGCGGTGGTGCTGGCGGCGGTCGCCGCCGGTGCGTACTTCTCCATGCGCGGCCCCCACCACCAGCGACTGCTCCGTCAAGCGCTCGGGCTCCTCACCGGCGTGGCAGTGGCACTCTCACTCGTCGATCTCAGCGCCGTCGACAGCATCGCCACCTCCTTGCGGTTCCTCCTGCCGCAGACACTGGTGGCACTGGTGGTGATGCAGGGTTTCGAATGCACCGACCGCCGATCGGCCCGGGTGTCGCTGGCGTGCTCGGCGATGCTGACCGCGTACGCGGCCGGCATTCGCGTCGACGAGCGGCTGGTGGTGTGGCTGGCCGTCTCGCTTGCGGGCCTCACGATCGGCTCGCATGCCGTTGCGCACATCGATCGCCGGCCGCCCGCTGCGACCGGGCGCAGCGGGCGCACCAACCGACGGCTCGTCGTCACTCGCGCCGTGGCCGTCGTCGGCGCTGCCAGCGCGGTGCTGGCTGTACTGGCCGTGGTGCGCGTGCCGGAAGGCCCTGCGCAACTGACACTGCCGAGCTGGCTGCAGGAGTACCGCCCGACACCCAGTGATGGCGAACTGGTGGCCGCCGACGGCTCACCGCTGCTCGGCGGCGCCGCCCCCGGAGGCTCGCGATCTGGTGCGGGCGCTGGCGGCTACCCAGGTTTCAGCCCGACCATGGACACCTCGTTGCGGGGTGCGTTGGGCGACGAAGTGGTGTTGCGGGTTCGGGCGCCGTATGCCGACTTCTGGCGCGGACAGACGTTCACCCAGTTCGACGGGCGCGTGTGGCGAGTTGACGAGGCGACCGGCGAACTCACCGAAGGCCCTGACCACGACGTCCGGTTGGCCCCCGGCGATGTGAGCACGAAAGGTGACGACCAGTTCATCCAGACCTTCTACGCGGAGGTGGACCTTCCCAACATCGTGTTCGCTGCCAGTCGCGCCGATCGAGTGCTGCTGGCAGCACCGATGTGGGCGCGGCCCGACGGGGCGCTTCGCGCACAGGTGGTGATTCCCGCCGGCAGCGCCTACACCGTCGTCTCGCAACGGTCGGGCGCCACCGCCGACGGCCTGCGCGCCGAAGGCGACATCTCGCAGCTGGCGTCTCCGATCGAGTTCGTCTACACGCCCGCCTCCACCACCGATCGAACGAGGGCTCTGGCCGAGGAGCTCGCGGGTGGAGCGTCATCCACGTACGACGTGATCCTTGCGATCCAGGCATGGCTGCGCACCCACGTGACGTACAACCTCGAAGCGCCCGTGCCGCCGAGCGATGCCGATGCGGTCGATCACTTCCTGTTCGAGTCACAGCAGGGCTTCTGCGAGCAGATCGCCAGCGCAACCGCGATGCTGCTGCGCAGCCTCGGCATACCCGCTCGCATCGCCACCGGGTACGTGCCGAGCGAACGCGACGAGGTGGCGGGTGTGTGGATCAGCCGCGCCAGCGACGCTCACGCTTGGGTGGAAGTGCGGTTTCCCAACTTCGGCTGGATCGCCTTCGATCCAACAGCTGCAGTGCCGCTTGCCGGCGAGGCCACTCGTACCACCATCGGAGGCGACTTGGCGAAGGCGGTCGCCGGCCTCATCGGCGACCACATCGCGGTGGTGCTGACATCGTTGCTCCTGGTCGCCGCCATCACGGTCGTCGGCAAGCTCGTGGTCGGCTGGTGGCGGCGCCGGCGACGAGGTCGCTGGGGTGTGCTGCAGGATCGCTTCGTGAGCGCCGCACTGCAGCGTGGTGCTCCACTGCACGCGCCCAACGCACGACTGGCCGACGTCTTCGACCAGCGAGCCGCTCAGGAGCTGGCGGCGACTCTCGACGCATCCGCGTTCGCAGCGGAGTGGGCGGACGACGACACCTCGTATCACCGCGCGCTCGATGCCATCTCCGAGCTGGAGCGATCCGCCTGAACCCGCACCCTGCGACGACGAGCGAGGCATCTGATCCTCGAGCACGTCGCTGATCGACGAGAAAGTTCGAAATCGCGGGAACTGAACGGGGCTACCCATCGACCACACATGCAACGCAGCGACGGCAACAGATCCTGACCGGTTCCCAGTTGCAGCCGCTCGCAGCCGGCCTTCCTCCTCACGAACACACCTCGGGAGGGGGGCCGGCACTTTCGTTTTCGGTTGCGGGAACTCAATGCTGCCGACCGGCGACATGTGGGCATGCGCACAGCGATGCTGCTCTACCCAGGCTTCACCGCCCTCGATGCGATCGGCCCCTATCACGCGCTCGCCGGCATCCCCGGGTACGAGTTCGCGTTCGTCGCCGAGAAGGCTGGGCCGGTGAGCAACGGCGGCAGCTTCACGATGGAGGCCCAGATGAGCATCGACGAGCTCGCTCATGTCGACGTGCTCGTGGTGCCGGGCGGAGTCGCGGCCATCGGCATGGCCCGCCGAGGGCATGTGCTGGTCGACTGGATCCGCGAGATGCACCCCAACACGCAGTGGACGACATCGGTGTGCACCGGCGCCTTGCTGCTGGGGGCGGCAGGCGCACTGCGCGACCTACCCGCCACCACTCACTGGTACAGCCATGCGGAGCTGGCCGACTACGGCGCCATCCCCACCGATGCCCGCGTCGTCGAGCACGGAAAGGTCATCACGTCGGCCGGGGTTTCGGCAGGCATCGACATGAGCCTCGTCCTCGTTGAGCGCATCATGGGCACGGAGTACGCGCAGGCAGCCCAACTCGACATGGAGTACGACCCGGCACCTCCGTTCGACGCCGGCCACCCGCGCAGTGCACCACCGGCTGTGACAGCCTGGTTGAAGGGCATGTACGACGACATGCTCGGCGGCTGACAGGCGCTGGCACCGGCACGGCACCCGCACCGATCGCGGGGCCGGCGATGGCGAGCTGCGACGGACGCCGTCAGCCCCGGGTCAGCGCCAACACTGCGTCGAGCGTTGCCTGCAGGTGAGCGGTGAGGGTTGCCGCCGCTCGGCGGGCATCACCGGCCATCACGGCGTCGTAGAGCTCGGCATGTTCGGCCGCCGGATCGCCCCGGCGCTGCGCGCCTGCGCCGCTGACTTGAAAGCGCTGCGTGTGGTCGTGCAGTTGCACGACCGTGCGGTACAACTGGCGATTGGTGCAACCCGCCAGCAGCGCGAGATGGAACCCCCGGTGCACATCGAGATAGGCGGGCACGGTGCGATGGCGGCCAGTGAGCAGCACGTAGGCCGCGTGCACCGAGTCGCGGAACGCCGCCGCCGAGGTGCCTCTCGCGTGCGCTGCCATCGATGACCGCAGTGCCCTGGGGTCGAGCAACAGGCGCAGCTCGTAGTACTCCGCCGCCTCAGTGGCATCGATGGCGGCCACGCGTGCGCCGCGCTGCGGCTCGATGACCACCATTCCTTCGCCGGCCAGGCGCTGGAACGCCTCGCGCAGCGGCGTAGGTGAGACGCCCCACTCGGCCGCGAGATGCTCGCTGCGCAGCTTCTCGCCTGCTGCCAGCTCGCCGCTGAGGATGGCAGCGCGAAGCCGCGAGTCGACCCACTCGGCCAACGTCGGTGGAGTTTCGAGAGCAACACCTGCAGGCGCGGGCATGCCGATGAGTCTGCCACAAATGCTTGACGATTTCAATAATCTATAGAAACATACGATCATGTTCAGACTTGCGCACATCAACGGCCGAGCAGCCTTGCTCGATGCCACCCACTGGTTCGACCTCGCCGGCGTCACCGGCGATCAGTCGCTGGCCGACCCGATGGTCGCCATCGCTCGCCACGCCGAGCTGCACATCGCCCACGATGCGTTGGCCTCGGCCACGCCGGGCGGGGCCATCGCCGAAGCCCGCCTGGGCGCGTGCGTGCCTCGGCCGGAGAAGGTCTTCGCCATCGGGCTCAACTACCGGTCGCACGCCGAGGAGTCGGGCATGGCCATCCCGCCGGCGCCGATGACGTTCACCAAGTTCCCCACGTGCCTGGTCGGCCCCACCGACGACATCGTGCTCTCCGGCGCCTTCGTGGACTGGGAGGTGGAGCTGGTCGCGGTCATCGGCACCGGTGGTCGCCACATCAGTCGCGACGCGGCATGGTCGCACGTGGCCGGGCTCACGCTCGGGCAGGACATCTCCGACCGGGTCGTGCAGATGACCGGCGCGCCGGCGCAGTTCTCGATGGGCAAGAGCTTCGACACTTTCGGCCCGATCGGCCCGGCAGTGGTGAGCCTCGATGCCTTCCCCGACCCCGACAACGTGGGGCTCTGGTGCGATGTGGCCGGCGAACGCATGCAGGACGCGCGCACCGACGACCTCATCTTCAGCGTGCCCGAGATCATCGAGTACCTCTCCGCGATCTGCACCCTCACGGCCGGCGACATCATCTTCACCGGCACACCATCGGGCGTCGGAGGGTCGCGCGGTCGCTTCCTCGCAGAGGGCGAGACGATCGACAGCGGGGCCGAGATCATCGGCTCCTTGCACAACCGGTGCGTCGCACCATGAGCCTGCACCGTCTGCTGGCGATGCGCGTGGGCGTGCCGCGACCCGATGAGCTGGCCGGCTTCTACGCCGAGGTGGGCCTGGCCACCGATGGCGACGGCCGGGTGACGAGCCCCGATGGCGGCACACAGGTCGTCATCGAGGAGGCGCCGTACCGGCAGCTGCTCGGCGTGGAGCTCGGCGCCGCGCACGAGCGCGACCTCGACGACATCGGCGGCCGGCTCGCTGACCTCGGTGTCACCATCGAAGGCCGCAGCAGCAGCCTGACTGCTGTCGACCCCATCAGCCACGTTCGGTTCCGCGTCACCGTCGCCGAGCCGCTCGCACAGGCGGGCTCGACAGCGGTGGTCGACAACCGGCCAGGCGCCACCGTTCGCCGCAACGAACGCGCGAGCGCCGTCAGCCAGGGCCCGCGACCGCCCCGGCGACTCGGCCACCTCGTGATCGGCACGCCCGACATCGCGGCGACGCAACGCTTCCTCGTCGACGGGCTCGGGTGCAAGGTCAGCGACCAGGCCGACGGCATCGTCTCGTTCCTGCGGTGCAGCACCGACCATCACAACATCGGCTTGGTGCACAGCCCCGTGCCCATCCTGCAGCACTACTCGTGGGAGTGCGACGACGTCGACCACGTGGGCCACACTGCCACCGCCTTGCTGCGCGCCGACGCCGACCGCCAGACCTGGGGCCTCGGCAGGCACTTCGCCGGCTCGAACTTCTACTGGTACCTGCGCGACCCGTCGGGCGCGTTCATGGAGCTGTTCAGCGACCTCGACGTGATCGACGACGACGACGCGTGGGAGGCCCAACGCACGCCGCTCGCGCTGGAGCACGTGGCCAACTCCTGGGGCCCGGACATCCCGATGGAGTTCATCGCACCTCACGATCTCCCCGAGCTGCAAGCAGCCTGGGCGGCACGCTGAGATGGCAGCCGACGTCGTCGACTGCGATGTGGCGATCATCGGGTACGGCCCGGTGGGCGCAACGCTGGCAGGGCTGCTCGCCGGCCGCGGCGTGCGCACATTGGTGATCGACCGCGAGGTCGACATCTACCCGTTGCCGAGGGCGGCCCACGTCGACCACGAGATCATGCGCATCATGCAGGAGCTGGGTTGTGCCGACGAGATGCTCGCCGGCATGCGACCCAACCCGGGCATGGACTTCCTCACCGCCGACCACGAGGTGCTGCTGTCGATGCGCTCGCCGGGCCTCACCTCGCTCGGTTGGCCGGCTTCGGTGTTCATCAACCAACCGTTGTTCGAGCGGCAGCTGCGCGAGGCGGTGAGCCGGCTGGGCGCCACCACGCTTCTGGGCAGCGGCGTCGCAGCGATCGACAGCAGCGAAGCTGCCATGCACGAGCACGCAGACCGAGTGCAGCTGACACTCGACGACGGCAGCATCGTCACTGCTCGTTACGTCGTGGGTTGCGACGGCGCGCGATCGTTCACTCGCCGCACGCTGGGCATCGGCTCGCACGATCTCGAGTTCGAGGAGCCGTGGCTGGTGGTCGACATGCTGATCAACGACGCAGACTCCGGCCTGCCCGAGTTCGCACTGCAGGTCTGCGATCCGGCCCGACCGCACACGCTGGTACCGATGCCCGCACCGCGCTTCCGGTTCGAGTTCATGCTGCTGCCCGGCGAGGACCCCGTGGCGATGCAGACACCCGAGGCGGTCGCCGAGCTCACCGCCGGCTGGCTGCCCGCCGGCGCAGCGACGGTCGAGCGCAGCGCCGTGTACACGTTTCACGGACTGATCACCACCCGGTGGCGCTCTGGACGGGTGCTGCTCGCCGGCGACGCCGCGCACCAGACGCCACCGTTCCTGGGCCAGGGCATGTGCAGCGGCATGCGCGATGCCGCCAACCTGGCCTGGAAACTCGATCTCGTGCTGCGGGGGTTGGCGGGCGACGCGCTGCTCGACGCCTATCAGGTGGAGCGGGAATCCAACGTCCGAGCGATCATCGACCTGTCGATGGCGTTGGGCAACGTCATCTGCGTCAGCGATCCAAAGGCCGCAGCCGAACGGGACGAGACGATGCTCGCCGGCCGGTCGAGCCCCGATGAGATCACGGTGCCTCCCCCGCTCCCCGGCGTAACCAACGGTGTTACCGCACCGGATGATCCGCTCGCCGGGACGCTGTTTGTCCAAGGCCGAGTCGTCGACCTCGACGGCCAGGTTCTACTGCTCGGCGTGACGGCTGCGAAGCTCACGCTTCTTCACCTCGCCGGGCACCGAGCCCCATGACCTCGAACTGACCCCGAAGCAGGTGGCGTCGCTGTCCACCGACGACCTGGCCCGCGACTACTTCGGCGAGCAGGGGATGCTGGGCTACGTGGCCGGCGTCCAGCGCCGCGAGAGCGCGGGAGCGGCGGTGGCGAGATCCATGGGCTCCATTGTGCTGCCGAGGTCGATAGCCTGACGACGTGATTCCTTCGATACGCCTGCGCGGCGGCGCGGGCCTTGGCGAAGGGCACCCGCTGCACGCCGTCCAGGCCGGCGCGGATGTAGTCGTTCGCGCGGGCGGCGATCCACGAGGTCGCCCCCGTGTCCGCGGGGCCGCCGTGCGGCGGGTTGTACTTGAAGCCGCCGTCGGTGGGCGGGTTGTGCGAGGGGGTGACCACGATGCCGTCGGCGCGGGGGCCGTCGTTG